>WBJT01000092.1_pt1 | contig 12535 bp, 7 predicted proteins | sample 5109881 | NCBI WGS metagenome assembly WBJT01 (sample SAMN11895465, study PRJNA545514) | wastewater metagenome | isolation source: saline BTEX enrichment culture, original innoculum from Kuwait petroleum... | place: USA:Stillwater, OK | collected 2018-09-01
GGCGAGGGCGGGGAACCCGGGGTCGTCCAGCGGGGCGGCGTCGCGGAACACGGTGGCCCAGCTCGGGTCGCTGCCTTCGCCCGGCACGCCCTGGAACGGGTTGTCCTCCCAGACGCGGGCGGCGGCGATCATGGCGCGGTCGGCGTCGCCGTGGCGGCGCAGGGCGGTGGCATAGGCATGGGCGCTCGCCAGCGGCAGGGGCAGGGGCGTGCGCAGGCCGCGCCAGTAGAGGGCGAGCAGGGCGCCGAGGCGCTCCCGGGCCTCTTCCGGATCGATGGCGGCGAAGGCCAGGAGGGCCGGCGGGGCCTCGCGGCCGCCCTCGCCGAGGTGGCGGCTGATGCGGCCGGGATCGTCGCCGGGGGCGACGGCGTTGAGCGCGAGGTGGCTCACCCACAGGCGCAGCCGGTCGGCGGGCCGCACCGGGGCCGGGCGGTAGGTGAGCAGCCCGCCCTCGCGGCGGTCCGTGAGCCAGCCGGTGATGTGCAGGCCCGCCAGCTCGAGGTCCACCTCCAGTGCCGGCAGGCGCTCGCCCAGCAGGGGTTCGAGGTGCTCGCGCAGGCGCTCGACCCGGGTGACGGTGTCGTCCATCACCGCACGGCCGAACGGGCCCTCCGGCAGGGTGCCGGCGGCGTCCAGCAGCCGTTCCAGGGTCTCCGGGTCATGACCGCGGAGGCGCTGGGCGAGCAGGTGCTCGCGGAGCTGGTAGGCGCCCAGGCCGTCCAGGTCGAAGGGCTCACTGTCCGCCTCGTCCACCGCTTCGCGCTGCATCCGCGTGCCCAGGCGCAGGCGCAGGAAGGCCTCCGCCGGGTTGCGCAGGAAGCGCACCAGCCCCTCCAGCGTGACCTCGCGCAGCTCCGCCTCCGGCTCGGGCAGAGGGGCGTCGATGAACGGCGCGGGGGCGCTGTCGCCGGTGTCCCCGCCGCCGGCCGGGCGCAGCCAGTCGTCGGCGTAGCTGAACACCGCGGCCTCCGGGTCTCCGCTGTAGCGGGCGCTGAAGGGCTGCAGCGGGTGTTCGGTGAGCAGCGACGCGCTGGCCGGGTGCCCGTCCGGGGCGGTGAAGGTGCGGTCCAGGCTGTCGCAGAGCTCGTTGACCAGCACCGAGGGCAGGCGCTCGCTGTCGTCGCGGATGCTGCGCCCGACGTAGCTCACGTACAGCCGTGAGCGGGCGGAGAGCAGGGCCTCCAGGAACAGGTAGCGGTCGTCCTCGCGCAGGCTGCGGTCGCCGGGGCGGCGGCCCTCCGTGGCCATGAGGTCGAAGGCCATGGTCGGGCCCTGGCGGGGGAAGTCCTGGTCGTTGAGGCCGATCAGGCAGACCGCCTCGAAGGGCACGCTGCGCATGGGCACCATGGCGCAGAAGGTCACCTGCCCGGTGAGGTAGCCGCCCTGCTGGCCGTCGCCTTCCAGGGCGTCGAGCAGGTGGGCGCGCAGGGTGGCCGGCGGCAGGGGCTCGTCGAAGCCCGCCGCGGCGGTGGCGTCCATCAGCGCGGTGACGGCGTCGCGGATCACCTGTAGCGCCTGGTGCTCGGCGGCCTCGGCGCCGTGGAAGAGCTCGTCGAGCACGGCGTTCAGCCGGGTCTGCCACCCGGCGGGGGTGTGGGCCTCGCGCAGGGTGGCGCGGGCGGCGAGCAGATGCTCCCAGAACGCGGCGAAGCCGCCGAGCCACGCCGCCTCGCCGCCCTCGACGCCGGGCATCGGCGCGATGTCGCGGTACAGCGCGGTGTCGTCGTCCATGGCGTAGCCGAGGAGCAGGCGGTTCAGGCCGAAACGCCAGCTGTGGCGCTCGCGGGCCGCGGGCAGCGCCTCCTCGGTGCGGTGTCCGGCGTCCGCGCCCCAGCGGATGCCGCTCTCGCGCACCCAGGCGCGGATGCGCTCGACGGCGTCGGCGTCCAGGTCGAAGGCGCGGTGCACCGCCGGCACCTCGAGGATGGAGAGCACCTCGGAGGCGGTGAGACGGCTGCGCGGCAGCTCCAGCAGCCGGGTGAACACGCGGATCACCGGGTGCACGCCGGGCAGCGCGCGGTCGGTCACGGACCAGGGGATGTGGCGCTCGCCGGCGGCGTTGCCGAACACCGCCTCGATGTAGGGGGCGTAGCGGTCGATGTCCGGCGTCATCACCACGACGTCCCGGGGCTGGAGGTCCGTGTCCGCGAACAGCCGGCGCAGGCGGTCGTGGAGTACCTGCACCTCGCGCATGGGGCTGTGGCAGGCGTGCAGGGTGATGGAGGTGTCCTGCGGATTCAGCGCCACGGCGGGCTCGTCGCCGTCCGCGCCGCGCCGGCGCAGCTCCAGGATATCCGCCTGCAGGCGTGCCAGGTGGCCGAGGTCTGCGTTCTCCGCCGGCTCGGTGAAGTGGTAGGCGTCGTCGCCGCTGTGGTTCTGGAGCAGTTCCAGGAACTCCCGGCCGGTGCCGCCGAGGGAGGCGAGCAGCGGGTGGCCGACGCTGTAGTAATCGCTCGCGTCCGGGAGCCCGCGGCGGCGCCAGAGTTCGCGCAGCTTCGCCAGCCCGCGCTCGGAGACCACGTCGCCCCAGTAGTGGAGCGAGGGGTTGAGGACGAGCACGTCCACGGGGATGTGCTCGGCCAGGGCGGCGAGCAGGGCGATGTAGGCCGGCGGCGCGGAGGAGACGCCGAAGACGGTGAGCCGTGGCGGCAGGGTGGCCGGGTCGACGTCGCCGTTGCCGAGGGCGGCGATGTAGTCGTGGACCAGGGCGGCGCGGTGGGCGGCGCGCCCCTCGTCGGTGGCGGCGATCTCGCGCCACAGCGCGGCCTGCCAGTGCGCCGATTCCCCGGCCTCCCAGGCGGCGATCCAGTCCGGCCGGTAGACCAGGTACTCGTCGTAGAGGCTCGCCAGGCGGTCGGCGAGCTGGTAGGCCTTGACCCCGTTGTCGTGGTCGCTGTCGGCGAGGTAGGCCCGCAGCGGGGCGAAGGCCTGGGCGTCGAGCACCCCCGGCAGCCGGGCGAGCACCCGCCAGCGCAGGGCCTGACGGTCGAAGCCGGACTGCTCGGGGAGGTCCGTCCAGTGCCGGGCGAACAGGCGCCAGACCAGTCCGCCGAGGAAGGGGAAGGCCACGTTGGCGGTCACGCCGTGACGCTCGGCGAGCTCGATGGACAGCCAGTGACCCATGCTGCGGTGGGGTACGACCACCGTCTCCTCGGTCATCGGCGGCAGCGGTGCCGCGGCCATCTGCCCGGCGAGGGCGTCGGCGAGGGCCTCCAGGCGGTTGCTGTGGTGGGTGACGAGCACGGTGGGCGGCGTCCTGTTCCTCGGTCTGCCGGCTCAGTCTGCCTGATCCGCGCGGGCCGCGGCGAGCGCGACGCATGCCTGCCCGGTCTGCTGGCGGTCTTGTCATCCGCCAGCCGGACCGAACGGGGCGTGGGGGCCCGGCAGCGGCGTTGCGCCAGGCCCGTGATCCCTTCCGGCGCCGTGTAAATGGCAGACCGCCGGGAGCTCGTCAGTAACGGTATAAGCAAATGACGAACGATTGGTTCCGACGCTCGGCGATGCGTGCTTACGCTGCCGGATCGGGGCGGGCGCGCCCCGATCCGTGTTTCCGCCGTCATAGAGGGAGGGGTCGAGATGAGCGTGACCGACGAGCTGCTGGAGGGGAACCGCGCCTACGCCGAGGGTTTCGATCAGGGCGGCCTGCCCATGCCGCCGTCCCGGCGGGTGGCGGTGGTGGCCTGCATGGACGCGCGCCTGGACGTCTACCGTCTGCTCGGCCTGGGGCTGGGCGAGGCCCACGTGATCCGCAATGCCGGCGGCGTGGTGAGCGAGGACGTGATCCGCTCGCTGGTGATCTCGCAGCGCCTGCTCGGCACCCGCGAGATCGTGCTGGTGCATCATACCGACTGCGGCATGCTCACCTTCAACGACGACGGGGTGAAGGCGCAGATCGAGGCCGAGACCGGGATGCGCCCACCGTTCGCGCTGGAGGCCTTCGGCGAGCCGGCCGAGGACGTGCGCCAGTCGCTGCGCCGCATCCAGGCGAACCCCTTCATCCCGCACCGGGACGCGGTTCGGGGCTTCGTCTATGACGTCGGTAACGGGCGGCTGGACGAGGTGCGCTGAGCCGGGCGGTCACCGTCGGCGCAGCGCGGCGAGGAAGTCGTTCACGCCGTGGGTGTTGAGCACATCGGCGGCGGTGAGCCAGCCGCGCCGTGCCTGGTCCAGGCCCAGGCGCATGAGCGCGAGGTCCTCGGTGCTGTGGGCGTCGGTGGCGACCACGAAACGGGCGCCCTGTCCGAGCGCCTCCCGGATCAGCACGTCGGGGAGATCCAGCCGGCCGGGCTGGGCGTTGATCTCCAGGGCGCAGCCGGTTTCCGCGGCGGCCCGGAGGATCCGGCCCATGTTCGCGTCGATGGGCTGGCGCTCGCCGAGGATCCGGCAGGTGGGGTGGGCGAGGATCTGGCAGTGGGGGCTGTCCAGCGCCCGCAGCAGCCGGTCGGTCTGCTTCGCGCGGGGCAGTCCCAGGCCGTAGTGCACGGCGCAGACGACAACGTCCATGCGCGCGAGCACGTCGTCCGGCAGGTCCAGGCTGCCGTCCTCCAGGATATCCACCTCGGCGGACCGGAGCACGCGGATGTCGTCCAGGCGGGCGTCCAGCGCCTCCAGGGCGTCCAGGTGCTCGGCGAACGCCCCCGGGGTGAGGCCGTTGGCGACGCGCAGCCGCCGGGTGTGGTCGGTGATGGCGAGGTACTCCCGGCCCAGGGCCTTCGCCGCCCGCGCCATGGCCTCCGCGCCGTCCCGTCCGTCGGTGGCATCGGTGTGGCAGTGGAGGTCGCCGCGGATGTCCTCGAGGGCCACCAGCGCCGGCAGCCGGTCCTCCGCCGCCGCCTCCAGCTCGCCGCGGTTCTCGCGCAGCTCCGGCTCGATGTAGACCAGCCCCACCTGTTCGTAGACCGAGGCCTCGGTGGCCCCGGCGATCCGGCGTTCACCCTCGAAGACACCGTACTCGTTGATCTTCAGTCCGCGCCGCTGGCCCATCACCCGCACGGCGATGTTGTGGGCCCGGTTGCCGGTGAAGTAGTGCAGCGCCGCGCCGTAGCTGGCCTCCGGGACCACCCGCAGGTCTACCTGCAGGCCGCCGTCGAGGATGACCGTCGCCCGGGTGTCGCCCCGGGAGACGACCTCGGAGACACTGTCGTAGCCGGTGAGCCGCTCCATGACGTCATTGCCGGTGTCCGCGCTGACCAGGATGTCCACGTCGCCCACGGTCTCGCGCCGGCGCCGGTAGCTGCCGGCGATGATCGCCTGCTTCACGCCGCGGGCCCCGGCGAGATGGGCCAGCAGGGGCTCGGCGATGCGCTCGGCGTCCGCCAGCCGGGTGCGCTGCTGGCTGTCCCGGTGTGCCTCGATGGCGTGCAGGATGTTGCGCTCGCTCTTCGCGCCGAAGCCCCTGAGGCCGCGGATTCGGCCCTGGCGGGCGGCGTGCTCGAGGTCGTCCAGGCTGCCGATGCCGAGGGCGTCGTGGAGGGCGCGGATGCGCCGCGGGCCGAGACCCGGGAGGGCGTCGAGGTCGGCGAGGTGTTCAGGGAACTGGCCGGCCAGGCGTTCCAGGGCCTGCAGCCGTCCGGTGTCCACGATCTCGTGCATCTTGGCGGCGAGGTCGTCGCCGATGCCCTGAAGCTCGGTGAGATCGGTGCCGTCCGCGATCATCCGCGCGACCTCGGTGCCGAGCCCGCGCACGGTCAGCGCGGCATTGCGGTAGGCGCGCACCCGGAACGGGTTCGCCCCCTGGATCTCCAGGAGCTCGGCGTAGCGCTCGAACAGCGTCGCGATCTCGCTATTGTGGACGGCCATGGGCGGCTCCCTCCCCGGCGGCTCGCCGTTGCCTGCCCGCTATTCCGGTGACCGCTGACAGGCACGGCCCGGGGCGGCAATACTAACCACCTGCGCCAGCAGGGACAGGGTCGCCGAGAACCGGGGCGGCGGCAACAGGAGATGCACGATATGCGCACGATGCTCATGGGGGCGGCGATGCTGCTGGCGCTGGCCGGCTGCGCGGTGACCGGCCCGGCGGGTGGCGGGCCGCAGGCGGGCCGGATCCGGGACGTCGCCGCGGGGCGTTTCATCGACAGGCCGGCCCTCATCGGGCGGCTGGCCCGGGCGGACGTCGTGCTGCTGGGCGAGGTGCACGACAATCCGCACCATCACGAGCGCCAGGCGGCGGTCATCGATGCCCTGGCCGCCCAAGGCCGGCGGCCGGCGGTGGTGCTGGAGATGCTGCGCGCGGACCAGCAGGCGGCGGTGGACCGGGCGCGTCGCGAGCATCCCGGTGATGTCGACGTGCTCGCCGGGGCGGTTGACTGGGCGGACTCCGGCTGGCCGCCGTGGTCGATGTACCGCCCGGTGTTCGCCGCGGCGTATCGCCACGACCTCCCCATCGTCGCGGGCAATCTCTCCCGGCAGCAGTTGGACACGCTGCGTTCCCGGGGGCTGGAGGGCCTGTCCGCCGCGACCCGGACCCGACTGGGCCTGGATCGCCCCCAGCCGGCCGACGAGCGGACCTCCATGACCGAGGCCATCCGCGAGGGTCATTGCGGGTTGCTGCCGGAGGAGATGCTGCCGCGCATGCGCGGGATCCAGCGGGCACGGGACGGTGCCCTGGCGCGTGCAGCGCTGGCGGCCGCCGGGGAGGCGGGGATGAGCGTGGTCATTGCCGGGCACGGTCACGCGCGGACCGACCACGCCATCCCGCGGGTGATTGCGGTCCTGGCGCCGTCACGCCGTGTCGCCGCCGTGGCATTCGAGCCGGCGATGCCGGATAACCCCGATGCACGGCCCGGCCAGGCACCGCCCTTCGACTACGTCTGGTTCACCGCCGCCGTGGAACGGGAGGACCCGTGTGCGGCGCTGCGCGAGCGTTTCGGCGGGTCCGGCGACTGATCCGGAGATGAAGCGGGCGGGACGCTGCGTTCAGCAGCGCCCCTTCTTGGCCTGGCCCGGCGGGCAGAAGTTGCCGGACGGGCCGCCGCCCTCGTGGATGACGCGCTCGCGCTCACGGCGGTAATGGCCGCCACCGTCGTCGTCACCGTCGGTGGTCACCGCGGTGCCGGTGGCAGCGCCGATGGCCCCGCCGAGGATGGCCCCGTCGCGACCGCCCACCTCGGAGCCGATGGCCGCCCCGGTGGCGCCACCGATCGCCCCGCCGATGGCGGCATCGGCGGTGTCGTCCGCGATTGCCGGGCCGGTGGCGATCAGCGCGCCGAGTGCCAGTGCGTACAGGCTTTTCATGTCGCTGCCTCCCGGTCTCTGCCGTTGTGGATTCAAACCCGGGGACAGGATGGCCCCGCGTGCCGGGGAGCGGCAAACGCGCCGACTGCTGCCGGGCGGCGGCGGCGCGTGAGCCCGTGTGTCGCGGCGCCCGGGGCGCGACGTCCCCGGGCGGCGACAGGGGTTCACGCGGCGAGACCGCTGTGGCGCAGCAGCGCCTCGATGCTGGGCTCGCGACCGCGGAAGCCGCGGTAGAGCGTCATGAAGTCCTCGCTGCCGCCCCGCTCCAGGATCCAGTGACGGAAGGCGCCGCCCGCCTCCTGGCTGAACAGCCCCTCCTCCTCGAAGCGCGAGAACGCATCCGCCGAGAGCACCTCCGCCCACTTGTAGCTGTAGTAGCCCGCGGCGTAGCCCCCCGCGAAGATGTGGGCGAAGCCGTTGGCGAAGCGGTTGAACGCCGGCGGGCGCATCACCGCGACCTGCCCGCGGACCTCGTCGAGCACGGCCTGGACGCGGGCCCCGGTGTCCGGGTCGTATTCCGCGTGCAGCCGCATGTCGAACAGCGAGAACTCGAGCTGGCGGACCATCTGCATGGCGGACTGGAACGTCCGTGCCGCGCGCATGCGCCCGAACAGCGATTCCGGCAGGGGCTCGCCGGTCTCGTGATGGCGGGCGAAGGCGTCCAGGGCCTCGCGCTCCCAGGTCCAGTTCTCCATGAACTGGCTCGGCAGTTCCACGGCGTCCCACGGCACGCCGGAGATGCCGGCGACGCTGGGCACGCCCACGCGGGTGAGCATGTGGTGCAGGCCGTGGCCGAACTCGTGGAACAGGGTCTGGACCTCGTCGTGGGTGAGCAGTGCCTCGGCGCCTCCCACCGGCGGGGTGAAGTTGCAGGTGAGGTAGGCCACCGGCACCTGGACCGCGTCGGCGAGGGCGTTGCGCGAGCGGCACACGTCCATCCACGCGCCGCCGCGCTTGTGGGCGCGGGCGTAGAGGTCGGTGTAGAACTGGCCGACCAGGCCGCCGTCGGCGTCGCGGATCTCGTGGAAGCCCACGTCCGGGTGCCAGGTTTCCACGCCGTCGCCGCCGGGGGTGATGTGCAGCCCGTAGAGGCGCTCGACCACCTTGAACAGCCCTTCCATCACCCGGGAGGCGGGGAACCACGGGCGCAGGTCTTCGGGTGAGAGACCGAAGCGTGCCTGGCGCAGCTTCTCCGAGTAGTAGGTCGCGTCCCAGGCCTCCAGCCGTTCGAGGCCGTCGCGCTCGCGGGCGAACGACTCCAGCTCCGCGAACTCTTCGCGGGCGCGGGGCACGCTGCGCCGGGCGAGGTCCTCGAGAAAGCCCATCACCTCGTCGACGCTGCGCGCCATGCGCGGCTCCAGGGCGAGCTCGGCGTAGTTGTCGAAGCCGAGCAGCTGCGCCTGCTCGTGGCGGAGGGCGAGGATCTCGTCCATGACCGGGCCATTGTCGAACTGCCCGGCGTGGGGGCCGACCTCGGAGGCCCGGGTGGTGAAGGCCTCGTAGACCTCGCGGCGCAGGGCACGGTCGTCGGCGTGGGTGAGCACCGCCTGCACCGAGGGGAACTCCAGCGTCAGCCGGTAGCCGGACACGCCCGCCTGCTCCGCGGCCTGCCGCGCCACGCCCAGGGCGGACTCGGGCAGACCGGCCAGCGCCCCGGTGTCCGTCAGGTCCCGGTGCCAGGCGCCGGTGGCGTCGAGGAGCTGCTCCTGGAAGCGCGCGGAGAGCTCGCTCAGGCGGCTGGCGATCTCCGCGTAGCGGCGCTTGGCCTGCGGGGCGAGCGCTACGCCGGCGAGGCGGAAGTCGCGCAGGGCGTGCTCCACAGCGGCGCGCCGCTCGGCGGGCAGGGCCGCGAAATCGTCGCGCTCGGCCACCGCCCGGTAGGCCTCGTAGAGCGCGGTGTTCTGCCGCAGCTCGGTGTCGTAGGCCGAGAGCCTGGGCAGGCAGGCGTTGTATGCCGCGCGCAGGGCCTCGCTGTCCATGACGCTGTTGAGGTGGGAGACCGGTGAGAACACGCGCATCAGCCGCTCGTTCATGGCCTCGACCGGGGCGACCAGGCCCTCCCAGGTGTACGGCCCGCCGTCGGCGAGCAGCCGCTCCAGCGTGGCGCGGTTCTCCGCGAGCACGGTGTCTATCGCCGGCTCCACGTGGGCCGGCTCGATGGCATGGAACGCCGGGAGGCGGTCGGTGGCGAGCAGGGGGTTGTCCATTCGGGTGCTGTTTCTCCGTTCGGGGCGTCGCCGGTGGGCGGCGCGGTCGCCTTGCCACCTGGTTCGTCGCGGTGGCGGTGCTTTGCCGCGGCGCCGCAGCGCAGTAGATTAGGGCCGGTACCGGACGGCGCCGCCGGCCTGAATGCTAAGTGTTGGGGCAGAGAGTCGCATGAGCAACCATTTCGATCTGATCTGTATCGGCGGCGGCAGCGGCGGTATCGCCACCGCGCGCCGGGCCGCGAGCTACGGGGCGAACTGCGCGGTGGTCGAGCGCGAGCGCCTCGGCGGCACCTGCGTGAACGTCGGCTGCGTGCCCAAGAAGGTGATGTGGAACGCCGCCAATGCCGCGGAGGCGCTCCGCCATGCCGGGGATTACGGCTTCGACGTCACCGTCAACGGCCTGGACTGGGGCGCCCTGGTGGCCAACCGCGAGGCCTACATCCAGCGCCTGAACGGCATCTACGCCCGCAACCTGGACAACTCTGACGTCGCGGTGCTGCGCGGCGAGGCGCGTTTCGTCGACCCGCACACCATCGAGGTGCGCGGCGAGCGCTACACCGCGGACCGCTTCGTCATCGCCGTGGGCGGCACGCCGATGTACCCGGACATCCCCGGCGCGGAGCTCGGCATCGACTCCAACGGCTTCTTCGAGCTCACCGCCTGCCCGGACGAGGTGGCGGTGGTCGGTGCCGGCTACATCGCCGTGGAGCTCGCGGGCGTGCTCCACCAGCTCGGGGCGCGGGTGCGCCTGGTGGTGCGCCGGGACTCGCCGCTGCGCGCCTTCGACCCGATCATCCGCGAGGCCTACCTGGAGGCGGCGGCCGCCGACGGCATCGAGGTGGTGAACCACTTCGTCCCCGCGCGCCTGGAGCGCCGGCGCGAGAGGCTCTCGCTGCACGCCGAGGACGGCCGTCACCTCGACGGCCTCGACGAGGTCATCTGGGCCATCGGGCGGACGCCGGCGACGGCGGCGCTGCGCCCCGACGCCGCGGGCGTGGATGTCCGCGCCGACGGCAGCATCCCGGTGGACGCGTACCAGGCCACCAACGCCCACCACATCTATGCACTGGGCGACGTCACCGGCAACGCCTTTCCGCTCACGCCGGTGGCCATCGCCGCCGGGCGCCGTCTCGCTGACCGGCTCTGGGGCGGGCAGCCGGAGCGCCATCTCGTCTACGAGACGATCCCCACGGTGGTGTTCACCCACCCGCCGATCGGCACCGTCGGCCTCACCGAGGACCAGGCCCGGGCGGAGTACGGCGACGAGGCGGTGACGGTGCACAGCACCCGGTTCGTGCCCATGGAGTATGCCCTTGCCGACGCCGCGGCCAAGCGTCGCAGCGCGATGAAGCTGGTCTGCGTCGGCGACGCCCGCCAGGTGGTGGGGGTGCACCTGTTTGGCCTGGGGGCGGACGAGATGCTCCAGGGCTTCGCCGTCGCGGTGCGCATGGGGGCGAGCAAGGCGGACCTCGACGACACCGTGGCCATCCACCCCACCAGTGCCGAGGAAGTGGTCACCATGGCCTGAGGCCGCGAAGGGCGGTATCTTGCGGCCGAAGAGCGCACGGCGGACGGCGGAGCGTCGCCGCCCCGTGCCGCAGCCAGGGAGCGAGGACATGATTCGACCGTTCGACGAGAAGTGGCCGCGCGTCGCCGACAGCGCGTGGATCGACGAGAGCGCCGTGATCATCGGCGACGTGACCCTCGGTAATGACGTCTCGGTGTGGCCGACCGCCGTGATCCGTGGCGACGTCAACCGCATCGCCATCGGCGACCGCAGCAACGTCCAGGACGGCACGGTGATCCACGTCGCCCATGACGGGCCCTACAGCCCCGGTGGCTTCCCCACCGTGGTCGGCGAGGACGTCACCATCGGACACCGCGCCGTGGTGCATGCCTGCACCGTGGGCAGCCGGGTGCTCGTGGGCATGGGCGCGATCATCATGGACGGTGCCGTGGTCGAGGACGACTGCATCATCGCCGCGGGCACGCTGGTGCCGCCGGGCCGGCGCCTGGACGCCGGCTATCTCTATGTCGGCTCACCCGCGAAAGCGGCGCGCGAGCTCAGTGCCGAGGAGCGCGAGCAGCTCGTCTACTCCGCCCACCACTACGTCCGGGTCAAGGAGAAGCACGAGGGGCGGCTCTGATGGCGCGTCAGGCCCTGACCCTCGCCGGGACCACGGTGCGTCCCGGCGAGCGGCGTACCATCGATATCCCGGCGGCCCTGCTCTATACCCACGCGCCGGTGACACTGCCGGTGCAGGTCATCCACGGCAGGCGCGACGGCCCGGTGCTGCTGGTCAACGCCGCCATCCACGGCGACGAGATCAACGGCGTGGAGATCATCCGCCGGCTGCTCCAGCTGCCGGCCCTGCGGCGCCTGCGGGGGACACTGCTGGCGGTCCCCATCGTCAACGTCTTCGGTTTCACCGACCGCTCGCGCTATCTTCCGGACCGGCGCGATCTCAACCGCGCGTTCCCGGGCAGCGAGCGCGGCTCGCTCGCCGGGCGCCTGGCGAACCTCTTCCGCACGGAAATCCTCAGCCACGCCAGCCACGTCATCGACCTGCACACCGCGGCGATCCACCGCGAGAACCTGCCCCAGATCCGGGCCAACCTGGACGACCCGGACTGCACCGCGATGGCCAAGGCCTTCGCCACGCCGGTGATCGTCAACACCCCGCTGATCGAGGGCAGCCTGCGCAAGACCTGCAGCGACGAGGGTCGGCCGGTGATCACCTACGAGGCCGGTGAGGCGCTGCGTTTCGACGAGTCCTCGATCAAGGCCGGCGTGCAGGGTGTGCTCCAGGTCATGTGGCACCTCGGCATGGTCGCCGCCAGTCGCGTGCGCCGTCGCCCACGCAACAGCTACGCCGCCAACAACAGCAGCTGGACCCGGGCCGAGCAGGACGGCATGTTCCGCGCGATCGTCCCCCTGGGCGAGTACGTGGAGGAGGGCCAGACCCTTGGCTACATCGCCGATCCCTTCGGCGACCGCGAGATCCCCGTGGAGGCGGGGGCGAGCGGTATCGTCATCGGCCGCAACAACCTGCCCCTGGTCCACGAGGGCGAGGCGCTGTTCCACGTCGCCCGTT
>WBJT01000082.1_pt2 | contig 12486 bp, 9 predicted proteins | sample 5109881 | NCBI WGS metagenome assembly WBJT01 (sample SAMN11895465, study PRJNA545514) | wastewater metagenome | isolation source: saline BTEX enrichment culture, original innoculum from Kuwait petroleum... | place: USA:Stillwater, OK | collected 2018-09-01
GCTCAACGGCCTCGACAAGATGTACCGCCTGCACCGGTGGCTGGGCATCGCCGCCCTGACCGTGGCGGTCGTTCACTGGTGGTGGGCGCTGGGGACGAAGTGGATGGTCGGCTGGGGATGGCTATCCCGTCCCGGCCGTGGACCCGGCCCGGCCCACGGCGGCGGAGCCGGCGGGGAATCGCTCGGGCACATGCTGCGCGGGATCGCCGAGACAGTAGGCGAGTGGACCTTCTACGCCGTCGCCGCACTGATCGTGGTCGCCCTGCTTCAGCGCGTCCCCTACCGCGTCTTCCGCTGGACTCACAAGTGGCTGGCGGTGGGCTACCTCGCCCTCGTCTTTCACGCGATTGTGCTGACCAGCACAGACTACTGGGCTCAGCCGGTCGGCTGGGTGCTGGCGTTACTCCTCGCCGCAGGCAGCATCGCCGCGGCGCTCTCGCTCAGCGGCCGCATCGGCCGTTCACGCCGCGTCAGCGGCCAGGTCTGCTCGGTCACCCGGTTCGACCCGTTGCGGGTGGTGGCCGCCACCGTCGCACTCGCGCCGGACTGGCCGGGCCACGTCCCCGGGCAGTTCGCCTTCGTGACCGTTGACCGTAACGAGGGGGCGCACCCCTACACCATTGCCTCGGCCTGGGACCCGAAGGAGCGCTGCGTGGAATTCGTGGTCAAGGGACTCGGCGACCACACCGCGCAGCTGCAACAGCAGCTGTGCGAGGGGACGGCAGTGACCGTGGAGGGGCCCTACGGCTGCTTCGATTTCGACGACGCACGCCCGCGCCAGATCTGGGTCGGTGCCGGCATCGGCATCACACCCTTCATCGCACGCATGAAGTATCTCGCCCGTCACCCGGGCGGAGCGCCCGTCGACCTGTTCCACCCGACCACGGATCACGATCCCACCGCGATCGAACGCCTGACCCGGGACGCCCGCGCCGCTGGCGTGCGCCTGCACGTCACCATTACCCCGCGCGACGGCCGGCTCACGCCGGACGACATCCGCCGGACAGTGCCGGAGTGGCGCGAGGCCGGCCTCTGGTTCTGCGGCCCGGTGGCCTTCGGCCGCGCACTGCGACGGGACTTCACCGCCCACGGCCTGCCCGCGGACGCCTTCCACCAGGAGCTCTTCCGGATGCGCTGAGCGCCGGTACGATCGCCGTCGCCGTGCCCCGTACCCAGGGCGGCTGACGCCTGACAATACGGTCGGCAAGGCTAGTACACTGTGCCGGGTGACCGTGACGAGCCGAGCCGCAATCCCCGAACCGGTGCCCCGCACCCGCCGCTGGCGGGCGCGCGCCCTGGTGGCCGCGGCGGCGATCGCCGTGGCCGCCGTGGTGCTCGCCGGCACCTGGTGGCTCGCGCGGGAATCCGCCTACGCCGGGCTGCGCACGCAGAGCGCCAACGACCTGCGGCTCTACATCGCCAACGTCCGCCGCGAGCTCGAGAAGTTCGAGTACCTCCCCTCGCTGCTCGCCGACGACAGCCGGCTCCAGCGCCTGCTCCGCAACCCCGCGGATGCGCTCGCCTGGCGCTCGGTCAACCGCTACCTCCAGCTCGCCGCGAACGTCTCCAACGCCGCCGCCATCTACCTGCTCGACGACGACGGGCTCACAGTGGCGGCCAGCAACTTCGACGACGCCGACTCGTTCATCGGCGACAATTACAGCTTCCGGCCGTACTACCAGCAGGCCGCGAAAGGCAGACTGGGGCGTTTCTACGCGCTGGGGATCACCTCGAACCGGCGCGGCTACTATTTCGCCTCGCCGGTGGGCCGCGGCGACGATATCCTGGGCGTGGTGGTGGTGAAGGTGCCGCTGGCCCCGCTGGAGCGCGAGCGCGGCGGCAGCGGCCGGGAGTTCATCGTCACCGACCCGGCCGGCGTTATCTTCCTCTCCACCGAGCCGAGCTGGCGGTTCAAGACGCTGCACCCGCTCACCGCACCCCAGCGCCGGCGCATCGAGTCGACCCAGCGCTACCCCGGGCGCTCGCCCTCGCCGCTGCAACGCGAGTCCACCACCGCGCTCGCCGACGGCGGGACGCTCGTGGACCTGGGCGACGGCGGAAGCTTCCTGCGCCAGGAGCGCGGTATGCCCACGGCGGGCTGGCGTGTCCACGTGATGGCGGATACCGCACCGGTCTACGAGCAGATCGTACGCTCGGTGCTGCTCGCCGCGGCGAGCCTGTTCGCCATCGCCCTGGCCGCGGGCGTATTCGCCCAGCGGCGGGCACGGCTCGCCGAGCGCCGGCGCTTCGAGCAGGCCAGCATGGAGGCCGCGGCCGCCAACGCCGAGCGCGTACGCGCCATCATCGACAACACCCGCGCCGGGCTGGTGACCCTTACCGCGGACGGACGCATCGCCTCGCTCAACCCCACCGCCGAGACGCTTCTCGGCCGCAGCAGCGACTCCGTCTCCGGCGACCCGCTGACCGGACTGTTCGACGGCGGCGACCGGCGCACCCTGGAGCAGGGCCTGCGGATGGCGGCGGAGACCGCGACCCCACCGCTGCTGGAGGTCTCCGCCCACCACGGCGACGGCTCGGACCTGCCGCTGGAGGTCGCCGTCTCCGCGATGGACCTGCCCGAGGGCCGGCGCTACCTGGTCACCCTTCACGACCTCAGCGAGCGCAAGGCCGGCGAGCGCGCCCTGCGCGAGGCCCACGACCAGCTCGAGCAGCGCGTCAGCGAGCGCACCCGGGATCTGCTCACCACCAACCGGCGCCTCAGCCGCGAGATCGAGGAGCACCAGCGCACCGAGGCGGCCCTGACCCGCACCCGTGACGAGCTCGTGCAGGCCGCCAAGCTCGCCGCCATCGGCCAGCTCGCCGCCGGCATCAACCACGAGATCAACCAGCCGCTGACCGCGATCCGTGCCTACGCCGACAACGCCCGGCTGCTGCTGGACCACGACCGTGAGGACGACGCCCGCGGCAACCTGTCGCTGATCTCCGACCTCACCGGGCGGATGGCACGCATCGTCAACCAGCTCAAGCTCTTCTCGCGCAAGAGCACCGGCACGCCGGTGGCGGTTTCCGTCCCCGCAGCGGTGGACGACGCGCTCGCGCTGCTCGACCCGCAGCTCTCCCGGGAAGGGGTGGCGGTTTTCCGCCACTGGGACGCCGCGCCGCTGTACTGTCTGGGCGACACCGTCCGCTTGGAGCAGGTGTTCGTTAACCTCATCGGCAACGCGGCCCAGGCGATGTCGGAGGCCGAACGGCGCGAGGTGCACGTCACCCTGCATGCCGACGGCGACTGGATCGAGGTGCGGGTGCGCGACACCGGCCCGGGGATAGACGACGAGCACCTCGCCCAGATCTTCGAGACCTTCTTCACCACCAAGGACACCGGTCAGGGCCTCGGCCTCGGCCTGTCGATCTCCGCGCGGATCATCGAGGAGATGGGTGGCACGATGCATGCTGACAACGACCCGGAGGGCGGCGCGGTCTTCACGGTGACGCTGCCACGAACCACGGAGGACGCCAACGGTGAGTGAGGCGGCGACGGCGCCGGTAGTGTTCATAGACGACGAGGCCCATATCCGGCTCGCCGCGACCCAGACCCTGGAGCTCGCGGGCCTGTCGGTGACCGCCTACGACCGGGCGGCACCGGCGCTGGCGCGGATCAGCCGGGAGTTCCCGGGAGTGGTCGTCTGCGACATCAAGATGCCGCAGATGGACGGACTCGCGTTCATGCGCGAGGCGCTCGCCATCGACGAGGACCTGCCGGTGATCCTGGTCACCGGTCACGGCGACATCGCCATGGCCGTCGGCGCCATGCGCGACGGGGCCTACGACTTCGTCGAAAAGCCCTACGCCCCGGAGACCCTCACCGAGGTCGTGCGCCGGGCGCTGGAGAAGCGCCGGCTCACCCTGGAGAACCGCAGCCTGCGCGAGGAGCTCGCCGCCCAGAGCGCCCCGGGGCCGCGTATCATCGGCAACACCCCGGCGATCCAGCGGCTGCGTTCGCTGATCCACCAGGTCGCCGACACCGGCGCGGACGTGCTCGTCCACGGCGAGACCGGTACCGGCAAGGAACTGGTCGCGCGCTCGCTGCACGAGCACAGCAGCCGCCGGGAGGGCAACTTCGTGGCCGTGAACTGCGGGGCGGTACCCGACGAGCTCATCGAGAGCGAACTCTTCGGCCACGAGGCCGGTGCCTTCACGGGGGCGCGCACGCGGCGCATCGGCAAGCTGGAGCACGCCAGCGGCGGCACGCTGTTCCTCGACGAAATCGAGAGCATGCCGCTGGCCCAGCAGGTCCAGCTCCTGCGCGCGCTGCAGGAGCGCAGCGTCATCCGGGTCGGTGCCAACACGCCGGTCCCGCTGGACCTGCGGGTGGTCGCGGCCACCAAGGTGGACCTGCGCCAGGCCGCGGACGAGGGCCGTTTCCGCGACGACCTCTACTACCGGCTCAACGTCGTCAGTCTCGAGGTCCCGCCGCTGCGCGAGCGCCGCGACGACATCCCGCTGCTGTTCCAGCACTTCATGCTGGTGGCGGGCTACCACCGCTACCAGCGCGAGGTGCCGGCGGTCTCGCCGGAGCAGCGCAGCGCCCTGCTCGCGCACCAGTGGCCCGGCAACGTGCGCGAGCTGCGCAACGTCGCCGAGCGCTACGTGCTCCTCGGCGAGCACTACGCCTTCGACCTCGACCGGGTGCTGGACAAGACCGGCGACGGCACCGCTGCGGCCATGAGCCTGCGCGAGCAGGTGGAGGGATTCGAGCGTGCCCTCATCGAGAGCGCGCTGCGCGCCGAGCACGGCAACATCAGCCGCGCCACCGACGCGCTCGGTCTCCCGCGCAAGACCCTCTACGACAAGATGCAGAAGTACGGGCTCACCCGGGAGCAGTTCACCGAATAGCCATCCCACGGGTGTGCGGAAAACCGCCACCCAGAACACACCGAAGTGTGCGGGAACCCGCCACCGGTACCCCGGCCGGGCGGGGTCACGGCGACCTCCCAGCGCCCCGCTCGCGCGTCATCGTCCCGATGCCCGCGGAGACCGCCACCCCGCCCAGAAATCCTTTTTAATAACAGGATGTTACCGGTTACTGGCAGACACGGGCGACGATACCCGCGCAGCGTCACGCCGACGTTCTCACCGGATGTGCAGGGGCAGTCTTTAAGCTTGGCACGGTTTCTGCTGCCGCACAGGCACCAGCCCTGTGAGGCTGCGTCACATATGAAATCGACACGACACAACGACGGAGGAGCATCCCCATGCGACTTTCCGCCCTGGCAATCGGTGCCGCCCTCGCCCTGACCTCCGCCAGCGCCTTCGCCGCGCCGGTGACCCTGAAGTTCTCCCACGTGGTCGCGGAGAACACCCCCAAGGGCAAGATGGCCCAGCGCTTCGAGAAGCTCGTCGAGGAGCGCATCGGCGACAAGGTGCAGGTCGAGGTCTACCCGAACTCGCAGCTCTACAACGACAACAAGGTGCTGCAGGCCATGCAGCTCGGCGACGTGCAGATGGCCGCGCCGGCGCTGTCGAAGTTCTCCCGCTACACCGACCGCCTCCAGGTCTTCGACCTGCCGTTCCTGTTCGAGAACATCGATGCCGTGAGCTGCTTCCAGAAGAGCGACAAGGGCCGGATGCTGCTCGACCACATGAAGGACAAGGGCATCATCGGCCTCGGCTACCAGCACAACGGCATGAAGCAGCTCTCCGCGAGCGATCCGCTGCGCACCCCCGGGGACGCCGCCGGCAAGAAGTTCCGGATCATGTCCTCCGACGTGCTGGCCGCGCAGTTCAAGGCTGTTGACGCCGCCCCGGTGAAGAAGCCCTTCTCTGAGGTCTTCACCCTGCTGCAGACCGAGGCCATCGACGGTCAGGAGAACACCTGGTCGAACATCTACACCCAGAAGTTCTACGAGGTGCAGCCCTACATCACCGAGTCCAACCACGGCTATCTCGGCTACATGGTGGTGACCTCCACCAGCTTCTGGAACAGCCTCGACGAGGAGAGCCGCAAGGTGATCCGCGAGTCCATGAACGAGGCGCTGGAGTATGGCAACAGCCTCGCCAATGAGCTCAACCAGGAGGCCAAGCAGAAGGTCATCGACTCCGGTGAGAGCGAGGTGATCGACCTCTCCGACGATCAGCGCGAGCAGTGGGTCAAGGCGATGAAGCCGGTCTGGAACCAGTTCCGCTCGCAGATCGGTGGCGACCTCATCGACGCCGCCGAGGCGTGCGACGGCTGAGGGTAGGCCCACGATGAGCATCATTCGACTGCTCAACCGCCTGGAGGAGGACATTATCGCCCTCCTCCTGGTGGTCCTGACGCTGCTCGTGTTCGTCGAGACCGTCATGCGCTTCGGCTTCGGCGCGACCATCGACTGGGCCGAAGAGGGCTCGCTGACCCTGGCGGGCTGGTTCGTGCTCTTCGGCGCCTCGCACGGGATCAAGGAGGGCACGCACATCGGCGTGGATCTCTTCACCCGGGCGCTGCCGGGCCGGGCCAGGCGCGCGGTCGCGGTCGTCGCGGTCGTCGCCTGCCTCGGCTACGCGGGCCTGTTCCTCTACGGCTCCTGGGTCTACCTCGACAAGATGTGGATGCTCGGGCTGCCAATGGAGGACCTGCCCATGCCCACATGGGCGGCGCACAGCGTGATGCTCATCGGCTTCGGCCTGATCACGCTGCGGCTGGTGATCCTGCTGGTGAACATCGTCCGCGGCCGGGCCGACGGCTTTCCGTTCGCCAACGAGGCGGACGAGACCATGGAGCACTTCGAGGCCACGCACGCCGACGAGGGGGGCCGGTCGTGACCACCGCATTCCTGTTCATCCTGCTGTTCGGGGCGATGCTGATCGGCATCCCGGTGGCGCTGTCGCTGGGGCTGTCCAGCATCGTCACGATCCTGCTGTTCTCCAACGACTCGCTGGCCTCGATCGCGCTGAAGTTCTTCTCAGCGGCATCGGATCACTACACGCTGCTGGCGATCCCGTTCTTCATCCTCTCCTCCGCCTTCCTCTCCACGGGGGGCGTGGCGGAGCGGCTGATCGACTTCGCCAACAACTGCGTGGGCCACATCAAGGGCGGCCTCGCCATGGCCTCGGTGCTGGCGTGCATGCTCTTCGCCGCGGTCTCCGGCAGCTCGCCGGCCACCGTGGCGGCCATCGGCAGCCTGGTGATCGCCGGCATGGCCAAGGCGGGGTATCCGGAGAAGTTCGCCGCCGGGGCGATCGCCAACGCCGGCACGCTGGGCATCCTGATCCCGCCGTCCATCGTCATGCTCGTCTACTCCGCCGCGACCCAGACCTCGGCGGCGAAGATGTTCATGGCCGGGCTGATCCCGGGGATCATGATGGGCGGCATCCTGATGCTCGCGATCTACATCGCCGCCCGGGTCATGGACCTGCCGCGTCTGCCGTTCCCCGGCTTCCGTACCCTGTTCGGTTCGGCGGCACGGGCCTCCGGCGGGCTGATGCTGATAGTGATCGTGCTCGGCGCGATCTACGGCGGTGTCGCCAGCCCCACGGAAGCGGCGGCGGTCTCGGCGATCTACGCGTTCCTGGTCTCCGCGCTGGTCTACCGGGACATCGGTCCGCTGAAGGCGACACCGTGGCGCCACGAGGGCGAGTCCAACGCGACCGCGGTGGCCCGCAATGCCGTGCAGATGCTCGTTGCGGTACCGCGCAGCGCCTGGCATCCGGACATGCGCGAGACGGTGCTGAGCGCGGCCAAGACCAGCATCATGCTGCTGTTCATCATCGCCAACGCGATGCTGTTCGCCCACGTGCTGACCACCGAGCGCATCCCGCATCACATCGCCGAGGCGATCGTGAGCTGGGGCCTGCCGGCATGGGGCTTCCTGATCGTGGTCAACATCCTGCTGCTGGTGGCGGGCAACTTCATGGAGCCGTCGGCGATCCTGCTGATCATGGCGCCGATCCTCTTCCCCATCGCCATGCAGCTCGGCATCGACCCGATCCACCTGGGCGTGATCATGGTGGTGAACATGGAGATCGGGATGATCACCCCGCCGGTGGGGCTGAACCTGTTCGTTACCGCCGGCATCACCAACCGCAGCCTGGGCTGGGCCATGTCCGCGGCCCTGCCATGGCTGGGACTGATGCTGATCTTCCTGCTCCTGATCACCTACATCCCGCAGATCTCGCTGTTCCTGCCGGAGATCCTGGGATAGCGGAGGCGAGGGCCGCCCGGGCCACCGGCCCGGGCGGCCGGTCGTCAGCGGCCGAGCAGGCCGGAGAAGAACTGGCGGGTGTTCTCGGCGAGCGCCTCGAGGAAATAGCCACCCTCCTGGACGACGAGCACCGGCACGCCGGTATCGTTCAGCGTCGCGCCCATGCGGTTGAAGCCCTCGGAGGTGACGGCGACCTTCGCCTGGGGGTCGTCCTTGTAGATGTCGTAGCCGAGGGTGCACACGATCACGTCCGGCGCGAACAGCCGGATCGCCTGCATGGCCTCGTCGAACCGGTCGAAGAACGCGGACTCCGGCGAACCATGGGGGATGGGCAGGTTGAGGTTGTAGCCGTAGCCGGCGCCCTCGCCGCGCTCCTCCTCGAAACCGCTTACCACCGGGTAGAAGTTGGTGGGGTCGCCATGGATGGAGACATAGAGCACGTCGCTGCGGTCGTAGAAGACCTCCTGGATACCCTGGCCGTGATGCATGTCCGGGTCCAGGATCGCCACCCGCGGATAGCGGGACTGCAACACCCTCGCGGCGATGGCGGCGTTGTTGAGATAGCAGAACCCTCCGGCCGCATCGATGCGCGCGTGGTGTCCCGGCGGACGGCTCAACGCGTACGCGTACTGCTCGCCGTCCAGCATCGTGGAGGCCGCGGAGACCGCCGACTGCGCCGAATGGTAGGCCGCATTCCAGGTCAGCTCGCCCACGGGGCAGCTGCCGTCGGCAAGGTAGCGCGCCGCCTCGGCGAGGATACCGCGCATCGGATTCGGCGAGCGCATGAACACGTTCGACATGACCTCGTTGCCCCAGTCCTCGGGCCAACGCCGGTGAGCCGATTCCAGAAAGCGCAGATATCCCAGGTCATGCACGGCGTTGATGGGACGCATACCGTAGTCCGCGGGCTCCACCACCGGGATGTCGAGCGCGTCGAGCCCCTCACGGATGCGCTGGGTGCGCTCCGGCAGCTCCTGGGGGGCGCGCATCTGACCCCGCGAAAAATACGTCTGCGGGTGATGACCGTCCTGGGATGGGTGGAAGAACGCCTTCATTCTGCTGGCCTCCGGGATCAGTTGGATGATTGATGTCACACTAACTAACACGCCTTACAATGGCCGGCGGCGTCAAGCCCGAAGACCCGGCGTCACGACGGCCCCCGCCGGCAGGCACACCCGGCGGGGCAATCCCTACAGGTTAGCAGCCCCGCGCCGGCGGGCCGATGCCGCCGGTGCGGCGGCGCCACCGACAGACCGCAGCCACTGACATGCCAGTATCCAGCCTGCAGACCGTCGCCGGCGCTCTCGTACCGATCTTCGCCCTCATTGCCCTGGGACACCTCATGCGCCGCGGGGGTTTCCCGGGCGAGGGGTTCTGGCCGCAGCTCGAGCGCCTGGTCTACTTCGTGCTCTTCCCCGCACTCCTGGTGGACAAGCTCGCCACCGCCAGCATCGACGGCGCGCGCATCGCCCCGGTGGCCACCGCCGTGGCGCTGACCCTGGCGGCGATGAGCGCGGTGCTGCTCGCCCTGCGCCGGGCGCTGCCTGTGGACGGCCCCGGGTTCACGTCGGTGTTCCAGGCGGGGATACGCTTCAACACCTACCTGGGGGTGGCCACCGCCCTGGCCGTCTACGGCAGCAACGGCGCGGCGGTGGCGGCGCTGGTGATGGCGATGCTCATCCCGCTGGTGAACGTGATCTGCGTGAGCGTGCTGCTGCGCTACGCCGGCGGCCACGGCTCGCTGGGCGCGACCCTGCGCGGGATCGCACGCAACCCGCTGGTGCTCGCCTGCGTCGCGGGCCTGGCACTCAACCGCACGGGCATCGGCCTGCCGCTGGGCAGCGAGGGCGTGCTGGAGATCATCGGCCGCGCCGCCCTGCCCCTGGGCCTGATGACCGTCGGTGCGGGGCTGCAGCTGCGCACGGCCAGCGGCAACAAGACCGTCCTCGCCGCCGGCGTGATCCTCAAGCTCGCGGTGATGCCGGCGCTCGCCTGGGCCGCGGCGACAGCGCTCACTCTCACCCCGCTGGAGACCCGGGTGCTGGTGCTCTTTGCCGCCCTGCCCACGGCGACCTCCGCGTTCATCCTCGCCCGCCAGCTCGGCGGCGACCACACCCTGGTCGCCACCCTGCTCACGGTGCAGACGATGATCTCCGCGCTCACCCTGCCGGCCGTATTGATACTGGCGGGTCACCCCTGAGCGGGCCGCACTCAGCGCCGCTCACCGGCGTGGCCCGGCGCGAGCGCCGGGAGGCGGAACGACTGCACCGCCGTCAACACACCAAAGAGCAGCACACCGGCGAACACCCAGCCGAGGGCGTCCGCCAGCGCGGCCTGGAGCGACGGCGCCAGCGACGCCATGGCCTCGCCGCCGCGACCGAGCAGGCCGCGCACCTCGTTCAGGTCGGCGGACGATCCCGACAGCCCGGACTGCAGCCGCTGGTTGAGCACCCCGCCGAGCACCGCGGCGCCAAGGGCACTGCCGAACAGCCGCATGAACAGATTCCCGGCGGTGGCAGCGCCCCGCTGGCGGTACCCCACCACGCTCTGGATGCTGACGACGAAGGTGGTGTTGGTGAAGCCCATACCGAGCCCGGTGGCGAACGAGCCCAGCGCCGGCCACCACGCCCCCAGTGCCATGCCCGGGGAGACGAACAGCACGCCACCGAGACACAGGCAAACGCCGCCGATCCGCGCGGTCACCCGGGGGCCGACGTGGGGCAGCATCCGCCCGCAGATCACCGCTGCAACCGGCCAGCCCACGGAGACGGCGGTGAGGGCGAAGCCGGCCACCGTCGCCGAGGTGCCGAGCACGCCCTGGACGTAGGCGGGGAGGAAGCTCGTCAGCCCGATGATCATCATCCCCGCCGTCAGCGCCGCACCGTTGGCGATGCGGATCAGCGGATAACGCCACAGACCGAAGTCCATCAGCGGCTCCGGGGCCCGGCGCTCGCGGCGCAGGAACGCCGCACCCCCGACCGCGGCGGTCGCCGCAAGGCCGAACGCCGCCGCCGAGTCCCACGCGAAGGCAACGCCGCCCTGGACCAGCAGCAGCATCAGCGTGGAGCATCCGAGCAGGAACCAGCCGGCGCCGGGATAGTCCACGCCGTCGTGGCGGTGCACCGGCCGCTCGCGCAGGAAAACGGCCAGCCCGACCATCGCCAGCACGCCGAAGGGCAGGTGCAGCCAGAAGATCCAGGGCCAGTGACCGTGGTCAACGATGGCCCCGCCGACCAGCGGTCCCAGCAGCGCCGAGATCCCCCAGGTGCTCGACAGCCAGCCCTGGATGCGGCCGCGCTCGGAGAGGGTGTAGAGATCGCCCACCAGGGTCATGGCAATGGGCTGGACCGCGCCCGCCCCCGCCCCCTGCACCAGACGGCAGGCAACCAGCGCCGGCATCGAGGTGGCCAGGCCACAGGCCAGCGACGCCGCCAGGAAGACCGCCACGCCCCCGAGGATCAGGGGCCGGCGCCCGAACAGGTCCGCGAGCTTGCCGGCGAGCGGCGTCGCCACCGCCTGGGCGAGAAAAAACCCGCTGAAGACCCACGTATAAAGACTCACGCCCCCAAGGGACGATACGATGTCGGGCATCGCGGTGGCCACGATGGTGCCCTCGATCGCGGCAAGGAACATCGTCAGCATCACGCAGGCAAGGACCCACCCGCGGCGGGCCGTGGACACGTGCCCCGCCCGGGCGGCGGCCGCGCCGCGATCCGGCGACGGGTTATCGGATGACTGAGTCACTGGCAATCGACCACCAAGGAAACGCCCTATGACCGTTCGCAACCTGGAGTACCTGTTCAAGCCGCGCTCCATTGCGCTCATCGGCGCGAGCCGCCGCGAGGGGAGCGTGGGCAGCGTGGTCGCCCGGAACCTGTTCAAGTCGGGGTTCGAAGGGCCGATCATGCCGGTCAACCCCAAGCACCGCGCGGTACAGGGCGTGCTCGCCTACCCGGACGTGGCGAGCCTGCCGATGACGCCGGACCTCGCGGTGATCGCGACTCCGCCGGAGACCATCCCCGGCATCATCGAGGAGCTCGGCGCACGCGGGACCAAGGCGGCGATCGTGATAACCGCCGGCTTCGGCGAGGGCCACGACGAGCGCGGGCAGGCCCTGCGCCAGGCCATGCTCGACGCCGCCCGCCCCCATCTGCTTCGGATTCTCGGCCCCAACTGCCTGGGACTGATCGTCCCCGGTGCCGGGCTGAACGCCAGTTTCGCACACCTGAGCCCGCCGCGCGGACGCATCGCCTTCGTCACCCAGTCCGGGGCGATCGTCACCGCGGTCCTGGACTGGGCCCAGAACCACAGTATCGGCTTCTCGCACATGATCTCCCTCGGGGACATG
>WBJT01000093.1_pt1 | contig 12434 bp, 8 predicted proteins | sample 5109881 | NCBI WGS metagenome assembly WBJT01 (sample SAMN11895465, study PRJNA545514) | wastewater metagenome | isolation source: saline BTEX enrichment culture, original innoculum from Kuwait petroleum... | place: USA:Stillwater, OK | collected 2018-09-01
ACCACGGTGGTGTCCTTGCGCGCCTCGATGATCTCGTCGAGGTAGCAGATCCCGCCCTCGCGCACCGCGCGGGTCAGCGGACCGTCCTGCCAGTAGGTACCCTCGCTGCCGAGCAGGTGGCGGCCGACGAGGTCGCCGGCGGTCAGGTCGTCGTGGCAGGCGACGGTGTAGAGCGGGCGCTCCAGACGCTCCGCCATGTGCTGAACGAACCGTGTCTTGCCGCACCCCGTGGGGCCCTTGATGAGTACCGGCAGGCGCTCGGCGGCGGCGTGCCCGAACAGTGCGACCTCGTCACCCAGGGCGTGGTAGAAGCTGCCGGCGGGGGCGGTTTCGGCGGTGTCGCTGACGATGTGCATGGTTGAATCCCCTATGTTCCGATTAAAAAGTACTATAGATACATCTTAAAAGAAACACCTGGAATGCATGTTGACCACGATGCTTCGTTCGGCCCGGCCGGGGCGCCCCGGTTACGGGCGGTGTCCCGGCCGGCCTTGCGCGGGGTCAGCCGCGAACCGCGGAGGCATCCGTTGCTGGCGCGAACAGGCCCGCGCCGGTGGCCTCGGCCTCGACGCGCTGGCGCACCTCGGCAACCGTCTCCTCGCCGTAGTCCTCGCGGTAGCGCTTGCGCAGGTCGTGATCCGTCAGCGTCGTGTGGTAGTCGGCGGTGACGCCGACGCCCTCGAGGCAGTGGCGGACACAGGCCAGAGGGCAGCCGTCGATGGCGATGACGGGCCGGCCGCTGCGGGCCCGGCGCACCAGTGAGCGCACACCGCCGCCGACACCGGCAATGCAGGACATCTCCGCGCGGCCGTCGCGGTCCATGGCCACGGCGACACGGTTTGCGAGCTGGGCGACATTGGAGCAGCCGGAGCAGGCGTAGACTAGCGGTCGGGACTCGGTCATGACGGGCTCCTGTTATTGCACTCGGGAAAATACATGTATATTTAATGCAGGTTAATGATCGATCAGGAGGGTAAGCCATGTCGACCGACGCGCCGTCACAGGCCCTTGACCGCGGGGACACAATACCGGTGCTGCAGGGCTGCACCGACTGTGACCTCTACCGCGTGTGCTTCCCGGAGGGGTTGCGCAATCCCGTCGGCGAGCCGGACACCCCGATGGTGCACCAACGCGTGACCCTGCCGGCGCGTCAGGCGCTTCGCTGGCGGCCGGGACGTTGCCTCGGGGTGTTGCGCTCCGGGGCGGTCAAGCGCTCGCGCTACACGGCGACCGGCGAGGAGGTCATCGCCGGCTTCACCCTGCCGGGCGAGCCGATCGGGCTCGATGCCGGTGAACGCATGGCCCCGGACGAGCGGCTGGTGACGCTCGAGCGCAGCCGCGTCTGCGAGCTCCCGTGGGAGACCGTGGAAGAGGCTATGGCGGCGGATCCGCGCGTCCGGCAGGCGGTCAACCGACTGCTGCGTGAGGAGCTCAGCACGGCAAGGGAGCGCCTGCTCGGCGCCTGCCGGGGCTCGGCGCGGCAGCGCGTTGCCGGGTTCCTCCTGGACATGGCCGAGCGCCGCTGCCGCCGCGGCTTCGACGGCATGCGCCTGCGCCTGGCGATGGGGCGGCGGGAGATCGCGGCTTATCTGAACATCACCCTGGAGACCGTCAGCCGCACCGTCTCGCAGCTCGGGCGCGAGGGCATCATCGGCGTCGACGGTCGGCGCATCACGCTGCGCAACGCGCTGTCCCTCGCCTATATCGCGGACGGTGTGGAGATGCCCGCCTAGCCGGGCGGTAGAGTCCGTCTCTGCGCGCTGTGCACAAAAAGCAGTGTCATTGACTCCGGTCAATTCCTGACCTGAAACGTTCGGTAAGGTGTTCCCCGGTATATGCAATATGCTGATATGTATATGCCGAATGACGAATCGGACGGGCGGGCCGGTTCGAATGTGGACAGGTTAGTACCGGAGGGGTGATGCGGGGCAGGTTGTTCCCACTGGCAATGGTGCTGGTGGTGGCCGGGGGCACGGCAGCGGCACAGACGGGCGTCGGCGACGGCGCTGACACGGATAACAAAGGGGACGCGGCAAAGGGGGTACGCGTCGGGGATTTCTACCTCGATCTCGGTGCCGGCGTGACGCGCGGGCACGAGGACAACCTCTACGCCACGCCTTCCGACCCTGAGTCCTCGCTGGTGACGACGGTCACGCCGTGGCTATCGGCGACGTCGGACTGGCAGCGCCACGAGCTCAGGCTGCGTGCCGGCGCAGAGCGGGCACGCTACACCGGGCATTCCGACGAGGACTACACCGATCACTACCTCCGCCTGGACGAGCGCTATGAGCTTCGTGGCGGGGGCAGCGTGTTCGGTTCGCTGTCATCGGTCTCCGATCACGAGGACCGCAGCGCTGTCGATACACCCGGCACGGCGGCCGAGCCCACGGAGTACGACCAGACCCAGGCGGTACTGGGAACGGCCCTGCCCGTCGGGGGGGTCGAGGTGCGCGGTGGGCTGACGGCGACGGATCTGGACTTCGAGGACGTCCCGCTCACCGGGGGCGGCTTCGCCAACAACGACGACCGTAACCGCCAGGAATACGAGCTCGGTGGCCGCGTGCTGCTCCGGCGGGACGCGGGCTGGCGGCCCTTCGTGCAGGCGGCGGTCAACCGTCGGGACTACGAAGACCGCTACACCGACTTCGGTTTCCAGCGCTCCAGCGACGGCGCTTCCGTTGCGGTGGGGCTGGCCCGGCCGTTGCCGGGCGGTTCGGCGGAGCTGCTGGTCGGTCATATGCAGCAGGACTATGACGACCCGCGATTCGATCGCATCGAGGCGTGGGATGCCGGGGCACGCGTGGAGACCGACGTGACACCGCGTACCGGCGTGGAGGTGAGCTTCTCGCGCTCCATCGAGGAGACCACGCTGCCCGGCGTGGCCGGGGCGGTGGACAGTATTACCCGGGCGACGCTGGATCACCGCATTACCCGGCGGTTCAGTGCCTCCGTCCCCGTGTACTGGGTGCGCAGCGATTACAGGGACAGTGACCGCACCGATGACGTCACCGGGGTCGGACTCCGCCTGAGCTACCGGCTCACCCCCCGGCTGACCCTTACTGGTGGCCATATCTTCGAGCGCCGCGAGTCGAACATGGACGCGGCGGACTACCAGGACGCCACCACCTACGTCGGTATCGACGCGAGTCTTTCCGCGCCGCCGATCCGGGCGCTGCGCGGTGAGTCGCGCTCCGGTGCCTATGTCGGCGTGCATGGGGGGCGGGCGTTCACGAGTGCGGAGTTCAGCGGTCACCGCGGGCCGGCTTCCGGCAACGGCAGCGTGGATGGCCGTTTCGGCGACTTCTCCACCGTCGCCGGCGGCTTCGTCGGCTACGGCTGGGGCATGGACCGCTGGCTGCTGGCGCTGGAAGCGCAGATCGATAAGGCGAACGGGGAGTGGCGACATCACCGCGACGAGCGCGATTTCGGCTCACAGCGTAACGAGCGCTACGGTGGCGGCGTTCGACTTGGCTACTGGGTCAACGACGGCGCGATGCTCTACGGCCATGCGGGTCTGTCGGCGGCCGAGTTCGATACCCATTACGCCCACGGTGGCAGCATGGTGAGCGATACCGGGACTCAGCGCGGCGTGAGCCTCGGCACGGGTATGGAGCTGTCGCTGACACGCCGGCTATTCGGCAGGCTGGAGTGGCGTTATACGGATTACGACGGCTACGACGTCGATTACGGCAACGGCACCGACCGGTTCTCGCCGGAAGCATCCGCCATCACCCTCGGTCTCGGCTACCGGTTCTTCGACGCCGCGCCGCAGCGCACGGTCAGCCGCAGCCCGGACGTGTTTACCGGTCCATACGTCGGCGCCCAGCTCGGTTGGGGCTCGCTGCACACGGACAACCGGGGCGACAACCGCGGCCAGGCCGGGGTCGGGGATCTCTCCGCGGAGCGAGCCGGGGACGGCGGCGTGGCCGGCGTGTTCGGCGGCTACGGCGCCCGCCTGGGGTCACTCTATCTCGGCGTCGAGGCGGAGGCGGAGCACTCCGAGGCCGGCTGGGACTCCGCCCGGCGGCCCGACAGACGCATTTACTCCGTCGACCGCGGCCCGACCTACGGTCTGGGCCTGCGCGTCGGCTACCTCCTGGGGGGCAACGCCCTGGTCTATGCGCGGGCCGGTCGTGTCCGCGCGGAGCTGGACACGGACTACCGTTTCGACGGCATCGGCGTGCACGTGCGCGATGAGCGGGACGTGTGGGCGACGCGGGCCGGCATTGGCGTCGAGGTCCCGACCTCCGAGCACGCCTTCGTCCGTCTCGACTACACCCGCACGGACTACGAGGACTACTCGATCCGCTACGACACGGGCACCGAGACCTTCGACAGCGACGAGGATCTCTTCCGCATCGGTCTCGGCTATCGGTTCTGACCGGGGAGGCAAGACGTGAACAGCAGCTCAAATAAGCGCATCCGTCGGTGTGTCATGGTGCTCGCCGGCGCGGTGCTCCTGGCAACCGTTGCCGTGGCGGTGGCCGAGGATGCCCACAGTGGCGGACACAACGGCCACAGCGGTCCCGGTCGCGGTATCGGCTATGACGGGGTCGGCCACCAGGGCGGCGGTCACTCTGCGGCCAACCCGCGCCACGATGGCAGCCTGCTCGAGGACGAGGTCTTCCGTGGCCACCGCGACGGCGGTGGCGGCGAGGGCGGTGAGCACGAGGGCGGGGAGCACGACGACAGCGACCAGGACCACGCTGCAGGCGGCGAGCACCCGGACGAGCGCAAGGAGCACGGCCACGATGACCACGAGGGCGGTGAGGAGCGTCCGGAGCAGGATTCACACTCTTGAGGGCGGACCGTCGCCGGGGCGCGTCGGGGAGGGATTGCCAGGCAACGCGTGATAGTGATCCGGAATTTTCAGCCAGGCTTGTTGTTGGGAATGCAGGGTGTACCTGGAATCGGGGCACCTGCCGGAAGGGATAGAGAGGACGCAACCATGGAAATCAGACAGGGACTTTTCGGGACCGGCCTCGCGCTGGCCATTGGCGCGGCGTCTGTGATGGCGCTGCCGATCGTTGCACCGTCCACGAGTGTCGCCGTGGCGCAGGATCACAACGGTGCCGGCAAGGGCGCCGGTGGTGGCGGCCAGGGCGGCGGCCAGCGCGGTCAGGGTGGCCAGGGTGGTCAGGGCATGCAGGGCAGTGGCGGCCACGGCGGTGGCTCGGCACTGGAGGACGAGGTGATGCGAGGCCGTCGCGGTAGCGACGCCGCGGGCGAGGATGCCGAGGAGGACTCGGATCGTCCGGCATGGGCCGGTGTCCCCGGACGTGACGGCAAGCCCGGGCGCGGCAATGCCGAGCCCGGCACGTCCAAGGGCGGCGACTACGGTGACCTCTGGGCGATCCTGCGCGACGACGAGGGCAATCCGGTGCTGGACGATAACGGCAATGTCCAGCCCTGCCTCAATGCCGACTGTACCGAGGTGGCGCAGTTGACGGAGGACGGCGAGCTCCCCGATGAGCTGGCCGACCAGGTCATGGAGGTGGAGTTCGGGCGGCTCAATGTCGCGCGGGCGCCGTCGTCGGTGCTGGATCACTCGCTCACCGAGGCCCTGGCCAAGGTGGACGGCATGACCATCACCGAGGCGAACCTCATGGACGTGACCGACGAGGCCGGTCGCCTCGTGGACCTGCTGGGCAACACCATCGACTCGCCGCTGGAGAACCTCGCGATCTACAAGGCCCTGCTGGAGGCCAGTTCGGGCGAGACGGTGGATGGCTACTACGTGCTGTCCGTGGTGGCCCAGGACGAGGGCGGTGATTCCAGCACCCTGACCCTGCGGGTGGCTCCGGATGTGCTGGGCACGCTCGCGGCGTCCGCAATCGCCGGCGCGTCCGACAAGACCGGTGAGCTCACCGTCGACGAGGTCGTCTACATCAGCAGCTTCATCGGCGTTGACGACGAGCTCGGTGCACTGGTCTCGGACTACACCTATGACCGGACCGCCCGGTTCGACCGCGAGGTCACGGCGCTGGTGTACGATCCGGATAACAACGTCTACGTGCCCACCCCCACGGATATCCTCGAGGCGGTGAGCTTCGACAGCATCCCGGCCATCGATGGCGATCAGAACGGCATCGATATCTTCACGCAGAACGCGGACGATGCCGTGCAGGTGCTTGAGTACGTTCACGACAACGCCCTCGAGGAGTGACCGGCGTCCCGCCCTTCGGGCTGGAGCGGTAACAGGGGCGCGCCGTCATGGCGCGCCTTTTTTCTGGTTCATCGCCGCCGATCGTGGATCAGGCCGGGTGGAGAATGAACGTGTCGTCGGTGTTGCGCTGAAGGCGGGCCGCGGGAAGGTCGGATTCCCGGGCCAGTGTCCCCTTTGATCCAGTCCACATCCGTGCCGTGCGCCCGCTCCGGCCGGTGCCCGAACCGTCGGCATATCGGCTCCGGTGAGGGCCGTGGCATGCCGTGACGGGCATGCGGCGGGTACAGGTGGTTCCCGTAGTGGTGGACGGGCTGATCATGCCGGTCAGCTCATGTGGACGTACGTGCCCGGGGCGTCGGGCAGCGAGGTCCCGCGGTCACGGCCACGCTCGGGGGGACGGGCCGGCACCGTGGCGCCGGAGTGGCGCGCGAGCCATTCGGCCCAAGCGGGCCACCAGGAACCGTCGACCGGGGCGAGGGAAGCCTGCCACTCATCCGGGTCCAGGTACGGGTCGCCCTCGGTGCGCGTGCCGATCCGGAAGTGCCGGTGTGGATGACCGGGCTCGCTGATCACGCCGGCGTTGTGGCCGCCGTTGGTAAGCACGAAGGTAACGGCCGTGTCGGTGAGCAGCTTGATCTTGTACACCGAGCGCCACGGTGCGACATGGTCGGTCTCCGTGCCAACGGCGAAGACGGGGACGTGGATGTCCGTCAGTGCGATGGGCTGGTCGTCGACCCGGTATCGGCCCTCGGCGAGGTCGTTGGCGAGAAAGAGCCGGTGCAGGTACTCGGAGTGCATTCGGAATGGCAGCCGGGTGCTGTCGGCATTCCAGGCCATCAGGTCCGTGATCGTCTCCTCACGCCCCAGCAGGTAGCTGCGGGTCATGCGCGACCAGATCAGGTCGTTGGCACGCAGGAGCTGGAATGCCGCGACCATCTGCTTGGGATCGAGGTAGCCCTGATCCCACATCACGTCGTCCAGGTAGGCCACCTGAGCCGGGTCGATGAACAGCATCAGCTCACCGGCCTCGCTGAAGTCCGTCTGCGCGGCGAACAGGGTCATGCTCGCCACCTGGCGCTGTGCCTCGCCCCGCAGGGCGGCGAGCGCGATTGCGAGCAGCGTGCCTCCAAGGCAGTAGCCCACCGTGTGTACGGGTACGTCGGGGATCAGCCGGCGCACGACGGACAGGGCCCGGTAGAAGCCGCGATCCAGGTAATCGGCGAGGCCGATGTCACGGTCGTCCTCGCCGGGGTTCACCCAGGAGATCATGAACACGGTGTGCCCCTGTGCCACCAGGTAACGGACCAGGGAGTTCTCCGGGGAGAGATCAAGGATGTAGTACTTCATGATCCACGCCGGGGTGATCAGTACCGGCTCCGCGTACACCTCGGTGGTGGCGGGGGTGTACTGGATAAGCTCCATCAGCCCGTTGCGGTAGACGACGTTGCCGGGGGTGACCGCGACGTCCTGCCCGACCACGAAATCCGCCGGTGGCGGCGGGGGCATGCCGGACATCAGCCGGTTCCAGTCCCCAAGCGCTTTGCGGGCGCCGCGCAGGAGGTTGTTCCCGCCCTCGTGGAACGTCGTCTCCAGCAGCTCCGGGTTGGTCGCCAGGAAGTTCGCCGGCGAGAAGACGTCCAGCCACTGGCGCGCCATGAAGGCGACCACGTCCTGGTGGTGCGGCGAGACGCCGGAGACGTCCGTGGTGGCGTTGTGCCACCACTGCTGGGTCAGGAGGAAGCCCTGCTGGAGCATTCGGAACGGCGGCATGCGCCAGCCGGCATGGTCGAAACGGTGATCCTGAGGCAACGGATCTATGGCGTCCGGGGCGTGCGTTTCCATGTGGCAGCGACAGGCGAAGTCCGCCCAGCGCGACCACTTGCTCAGTGCCTTGAAGGCGAGCTCGGTCTGCTTGCCGGGTGAGTTGCCGAGGTGGCTGGCCCAGTCCTGGAACGCCAGCGCCACGGCGGCGGGTGAGACGGCGCTGGTGAGCCGCCCCTGCCAGGCGTGGTAGAGACGGTCGACGGCCCGGAACGATTCCCCGGACGGTGCGTAGGGCAGCATGGATCACCTCCCCGCCGCTCGCATGAGTCAACACGCCAATGGTCGCGCAACGGCAGCGCCCCGCCATGATGGCGGTCAAGAGTGGTGCGGTCCCCGGCGATGGAGACGGACCTGCGACCGGGTGAATCGCGTATAACGGGAGGGATTCCGGCAACGCTCAGGAGTGGGACCCATGGCACGGACGCTGATCTCCATTGCCCAGCTGCTGATTGCGGTTGCGCTGCTGGAGACGGGGTCGGGGCTGCAGGGCGTCGTCGTGCCCCTGGAGGCCCGGACGATGGGCTTCAGCAACCTGGCCATAGGGCTGCTGGGGTCCGGCTACTACGGTGGTTTCATCCTCGGCTGCCTCGCGGTGCCGGCGCTCATACACCGGGTCGGGCACATCCGGGCGTTCGCGGGGTTCAGCTCCCTAGTGGCCGCCGGACTGCTTGCACACACGCTGTTGATGACCGACGCGTTGTGGTTCGGGCTGCGCATGGTGGTGGGCTTCGGTTTCGCCGGGCTCTACATCGCCACCGAGAGCTGGCTCAACGACCTCGCCCCGACGGCAACACGGGGCCGCGTGCTCGCGGCCTACATGCTCGTGAGCTGGGCGGCGCTCATCGCCGGCAAGCTCGCCTTCGGCTGGGCGGGGCCGGTCGACTCGGTGCCGCTGGTGCTGGCGGCCATTGCCGTCTCCCTGGCCATTCTCCCGGTGGCCTTCACCACCATGCAGGCGCCGGGGGCGCAGGCCGGAGCGCCACCGGTCCTCGGGCGACTGTTGGCTGTCTCGCCGGTCGGTGTGCTCGGCTGCCTCGGTGTCGGCGTCGCCAACGGCACGTTCTGGACCCTTGCCCCGCTGTTTGCCGAGGCCGGTGGGCTGGACGCCATGGGGGTGGGGCTGTTCATGGCGGTGGCGATTCTCGGCAGCGTGTTTACCCAGTGGCCGCTGGGATGGTGGTCGGACCGCGTGGACCGGCGCAAGGTGATCGTGTTCACCTGCCTCTTCGCCAGCATCAGCGGGGTCGTGCTCGCCGGCTCGTTCGGCAGGGACGCCCACGTGCTGCAGATCGCGGCCTTCGCATTCGGGGCGAGCGCGTTGCCGGTGTATTCCCTGTGCGTCGCCCACGCCAACGACTATGCGCCCAATCAGGCCTTTATCGAGGTCAGTAGCCTGCTCCTGCTCGTGTTCAGCCTGGGGGCGGTGATCGGTCCGCCGGTGGCGTCGCTGGTGATGGACATGGCCGGTCCCGCCGGGGTGTTTCTCTTCACCGCCGGCGTGCACGCCACGCTCGTCGTCCTCGTGCTGATCGCGATTTCGGCCGGGCGCGCCGCGTCACAGGCGGAGAAGGGGGCATTCGTCGCCGTGCCGCGGACCACGCAGGCGGTCCTGGCGCTGGATCCGCGTGCTGCGGGGAGCGGCGCACCCGGGGACGTTGCGACGCTCGGGGAAACGGAGGGTGAACCGCCGGCGGTGCGTGACGGCGCCGGATTCAACGGTGAACGGGGACCGGAAGAAAAGGAGACGCCGGGCGATCCGCCACCGGCGTGACGTGACTGACGGGGCGCCGCCTCGCATGACGCCGCGGGATCGGTCATCCTCTGCGAATTCCACATACGCCTTGACGGAGGACCCATGGCGAGCGATGAGCGTTTCCCCACGCGCTGTATCCATGCGGGGCAGGTTGCCGACCCTTACGGGGCGCCGTACGTGCCGGTCTACAACACCACCACCTTCGGCTTTACGGACACGCAGGCGCTACGCGAGGCTGCCGCCGCACCGGACCGCCGTCCTCTGTATACGCGCTACGGCAGCAATCCGACGATCTTTGCCGTGGAACGCCAGCTCGCCGCACTGGAGGGCGGTGAGGCGGCGCTGGTGTTCGGGGCCGGCATGGCCGCGATCTCCGCTGTATGCATGGCGCACGGGCAGGGCGGGGTGGCCGTGGTCGGCAACGCCTACGGGGGCACGCTGGAGCTGGTCTCGGAGCGTCTCCCGGCGCTCGGGTGGCGGGGGCACCTGGCCTTCCCCGACGAGATGGAGGCGCTCGACGGGGTCCTCTCTGCCGGTTTCGGCGTCGTCATCATCGAGACGCCCGGCAATCCGGACCTCGCCGTGCTGGATATAGGCGCTGTCGCCGAGGCCGCGCACCGGGCGGGGGCGCTGCTGGTGGTGGACAGCACCTTCGCCTCGCCGGTGAATCAGAACCCCTTGGCGCTCGGTGCGGATCTCGTGGTGCACAGCGCGACCAAGTATCTCGGTGGCCACAGCGACCTCACCGCCGGCGCGGTCATGGGGCCGGCGGCGCTACTGGAGCCGGTGGCTGGCTGGCGCAAGACCCTCGGCCAGACACCGTCGCCGGAGACTGCTGCGCTGCTCGCGCGCAGCCTGCGCACGCTGGACGTGCGGATGCAGCGCCACAACGCCAATGCCCAGCGCATCGCCGAGGCCATGGCGAACCATCCGGCGGTGCGCCAGGTGCATTATCCGGGGCTGCCGGACCACCCGGACCATGCCCTGGCCCGGCAGCAGATGCGCGCTTTCGGGGGCATGCTTTCGCTGACCCTGGAAGGGGACGCGGCCGGCGCGATGGCTATGGTGGATGCCCTCGAGCTCTTCCTGAATGCTCCCAGCCTCGGCGGCGTCGAGAGCCTGGTGACTCAGCCGGTGATGACCAGTCACGCCGACCTGGACGAACGCGAGCGTGCCCGGCGGGGCATCGGCGAGACCATGGTACGGCTGTCCGTCGGCCTCGAGGACGCGGACGACCTGATCGCCGACCTGGAGCAGGCGCTGGCCCGCGCGGGATAGGTGCTGCGGGAAGGGTAGGGGGCGGCGTGGGCGTTCGGCGGCGAAAGGCGATTGCACGACCGCTGTCCGCATTCGGGCGGGCTGCTCTTAGCGAGCTCGGCGGTGTATCAGGACGACGTATCCTGAGCTGACCAGCGTGCCGGTCGCCGCCATCGCGACGACCAGCCCGAGCGGCTGCGGCGTGCCGTCGGCGAGCAGCCCGACCAGGGCGGAGCCGACGACGCCGCTGCCATACTGGGTCGCGCCCACCAGGGCGGAGACCGCGCCGGCGCGCCGGGGAAAGTCCTCCAGTGCGCCCGCCATGGCATTGGCGATGATGAACCCGGTGGTCGAGACGAACGCGAACAGCGGTACGGCGATCCCCCAGAGCCCGCCCCAGCCCGTGGTGGCGTTCACCCCGGTGACCGCCGCGCAGCCAAAGGCCGCCAGCGATCCCGCGAGTAGCATCCGGTTCACGCCGAAATACCGCACCAGACGCGCGTTGACGAGGTTGGTGGTCATGATGCCGATCACGCCGGCACCGAAGAGAAAACCGTAGAGCCTGTCCGGCACGCCGTAGTAGTCAATGTACGCGAACGGCGTCCCGGCAATATAGGCGAACATGCCGCCGTAGAAACACCCGCCCACGCCGACGTAGCCGAGCAGGTGCCGGTGGCGAATGAGCTCGCCGTAGCGACGGAGTGCCTGCGCGAACGTTTCGCGGCTGCGGTGTTTCGGGGCATGTGTCTCGGGCAGTGTCAGCAGCAGGAGCAGCGCGATCGCACCGATGCCGACCAGTGTCCAGAAGATCGCGCGCCAGCCGGCGAAGGCGGCAATCTGGGCGCCGACGAGTGGACCGAGCAGGGGCGCGATTGCCATGATGGTCATCAGGGTCGACATCATCTGCGCCGCCCGATTGCCGTCATACAGATCGCGGACCATTGCGCGCGAGAGCGCAACGCTCGCGCAAGCGCCTATGGCCTGCACGACCCGCCAGGCGATCATGATCGCCGCACTGTCCGAGAGGGCACAGCCCGCCGAGCCTATGACGAACAGGATCAGGCCGATGGCCACCGGTACACGGCGCCCGAAGCGGTCACTCACCGGACCCCAGATCAGCTGCGTGAGACTGAAACCGACCAGATAGCCCGAGACGGTGAGTTCGATCGTTCCGTCCCCCGCTCCGAGCGCATCCGCGATTGCCGGCATGGCCGGCAGATACAGATCCGTCGAAATCGAGGCGAACCCCATCAACAGGCTCAATATGGCCAGAACGTACCAGCCCTTGTGTGCGGCGGGGGCGGCAGTTGTTGGCTTGGATGGCGTATCCGGCATGTTCACAACAATAAAGGCCGTAATATTGTTCGACCAGACGGGATTGATTGGATGCCGTAATGAATTCCGTTCATTAATACGGTGGAAAGCCTGTCCGGG
>WBJT01000094.1_pt1 | contig 12422 bp, 11 predicted proteins | sample 5109881 | NCBI WGS metagenome assembly WBJT01 (sample SAMN11895465, study PRJNA545514) | wastewater metagenome | isolation source: saline BTEX enrichment culture, original innoculum from Kuwait petroleum... | place: USA:Stillwater, OK | collected 2018-09-01
CTCGGGTACGTCCAGGTCCGCGCGGCGCAGGGCCACGAAGTCGTCGAAGCGCTTGACCACGCCGCGCAGCTCCACGGCATTGCCGTTGTCCGCCATGCTCTACTCCCGTCGTCGGGCGGGGGCGCGCGGCCCCCGCCACCGGTTCAGTAGCCGCGCTGGACGCGGCCGAAGGTCTTCGACCACTGGCCCTCGTGGTCATTCCAGTAGGCCGGGTCGAAGAAGTTCAGCGACGCCAGCGTCCCGCTGGGATCGAACGCCGGCAGGGTCGGTACCTTCTCGCCCAGGTCGACCTTCTTCGGGTTCAGCGCCGGCGGGTAGTTCTGGCCCTCGGCGACGGCGATGGCGACCTCGGGCTCGAGCATGAAGTTGAGCAGCTCTTCGCAGGCGGCCATGGGGCTGCCCTTGATCACGAACAGGCATTCCTGCCAGGCGAGTCCGCCGGGCGGGTCGAGGTAGCCGATGTCGTGGCCCTGGTCCTGCAGCGCGCGGATGCGCCCGGACCAGCCCTCGGTGACGTAGATCTCCTCCTCGCCGAGCAGGCTCATGAGCTCGGCGCCGGAGCTCCAGTACTTGAGCGCGAGGTCGCGGTGGCGGCGCACGGCGTCCCAGACGGCGTCCATGTCCTCGATGTTGTTGGGGTCCTGGCCGGTCTGCAGGGCGGCGTACCAGATCCGCGTCTTCCACTCGCTCCAGCCGCCGATCTTGTCCTTGAAGCGCTCGTCGATGAGCAGCTTCGCGCCCTTCTCCTTCGCCTCCTCGTCGCTGACGTACTTGCGGTTGTAGGCGATGCCGGTGGTGCCGTAGTCGTAGGGCACCGCGGAGAGGTGGCCGTCGGTGATCCGGCGGAAGGGTTTCTGCAGCGTCTCGATGACCAGCTTCAGGTTCGGGATGTTGTCCTCGTTGAGCGTGGTCGACAGGCCCAGGCCGTCGTAGCGGGCGTAGTCGAACACGCCGGAGAGGTGGGCGATGTTGAACTCGCCGGGCTGGCTCGCGCGCACCCGGGCAAGGTACTCGTCGGCGCCGCCGAAGGTACCGTCCACGACCTCGATGCCGGTGGCCTTGGTATAGGGCTTGAAGGCGTACTCGCGGAACGCCTCCGAGACCACGCCGCCCCAGCCGTCGAAGCGGACCTGTTCCACCGCCGCCTTGGCCTCGCGCGGTGTGAGCAGCCCGAACGGCCCGCCGACGAGGCCGGCGGCCATGCCGGCAAGCCCGAGCATCTTCAGGAACGTGCGGCGGTCGATGTCGCCATCGCGGTATCGCGCCAGCAGGCGCTCGTAACGTGTGCTCTCGTCCATCTCGCTGTCTCCTCTCGTGGGATGCGTGGCGGTGGTTGCCGTGGCGCGCTCAACGCCCGCGCATACGGGCGGCGAGCCGCCGTGCGAGTGCGGCGCCGGTCAGGGGCAGGGCGACAGTGATCAGCACCATCACCGTGCCCAGGGCGTTGATCTCGGGGCTGATGGAGTTGCGCAGCATCGCGAAGATCTGCGTCGGCACGGTCTCCACGCCCCCGGGCTTCCAGAACAGCGTGCCGGTGATGTCGTCGAAGGAGATCGTGAAGCTGAACAGCATCCCGGCGAGTACCGCCGGCAGCATCAGCGGCAGCGTGACCTCGCGGAACGTCTGCAGCGGGTTCGCGCCGAGGCTGCGGGCGGCGTCCTCGTATTCCCGGCGGATGCCCACCAGCCGTGCCTGCACCACCAGCACCACGAAGGGCAGGGTGAAGATTACGTGGCCGGCGAGCAGCAGCGGGAAGCTCTTGGGCACCGAGAGGAACTGCAGGAACAGCAGCAGCGCCACCGCGAGCACCACCTCCGGCACGAGGATCGGTGCCACCAGTGCGGTGGAGACCAGGCGCTTGCCGGGGAAGTCGTAGCGCACCATCGCCATCGAGGCGAGCACGCCGATGGTGGTGGAGATCATGCTGGTGAGCGCGCCGAGCACCAGTGACGTCTGGAATGCACGAACGATGGCGTCGTTGTTCCACAGCTCGACGAACCAGCGCAGCGACAGGCCCTCCATGGGGAAACTGCCGAACTGGCTCGAGTTGAACGACAGCAGCATCACCACCGCCACCGGCGCGAACATGAACAGGTACACCGCGATCGTGGCGAGACGGATCGTCGACCAGCCGAGGCCCGTGTCCTTCATCGTGCCCCCCTATCGAAAGCTCTTCGCGATCTGGTCGATGCCCAGATAGCGGGTGTAGATGGCCACGAGCCCCCCGAGCAGGGCGAGCAGCACCAGCGACAGCGCCGAGCCCAGCGGCCAGTTGAGCTGGGTGATGATGGCCTCGTAGACGAGATTGGCGAACATCGCGTCGGTGGGGCCGCCGAGGATCATCGGGGTGATGTAGGTGCCCGCCCCGAGCACGAAGCACAGCAGGCAGCCGGCGGCGAGGCCGGGCAGCGACAGCGGCAGGGTGACCTCGCGGAACGCCTGCCAGCCGGTGCAGCCCAGGGACTTGGCGGCGTCGGTGAGGCTGCGGTCGATCCCGTCCAGGCTGACGTAGATGTTGAGGATCATGAACGGCAGCAGGAAGTGCACCAGGCCGAGGATCACGCTGGGCTCGTTGTAAAGCATCTGCAGCGGTTCATCGATGATGCCGAGCCACTGCAGCAGCGCGTTCACCGCGCCGGAGACGCCGAGGATGCTGATCCACGACATCGTGCGGATGATGTAGCTGATCCAGAACGGCAGCATCAGCAGCAACAGCAGGTAGGCCCGGTGGCGAAAGCGCGTGTAGGCGATGAAGTAGGCCGGGATGTAGCCGAGCAGGGCGCACACCAGCGTGGAGATGCCGGCGATACGCAGGGTCTGGCCGAGGATGTCCCGGTAGAACGGATCGGTGAGCACCTCGCGCCAGTTGTCGAGGTAGAAGCCGGCCTGCTCGGCGCCGGTGCCGGTGCGCAGCCAGAACGAGTAGACCACGATGAAGCAGGCCGGGATCGCCAGCAGCAGCGTGACCGCGGTCAGCGCAGGTGTCAGCAGCACCCACGGGCGGCGGTCCCCGCTCGCCGTCGCCGTTGTCGCCATGTGCCGTCCTCCTGTGGGGCGGGGCGTTGTGGTGTATGGGTGGGCGCCCGCCCCGCGGTGGTTGTTTTCAGTTAAGTAAGGGGTCGGGCATTTCGCAAATAGATAATCGGAATGCAGCGCATAGCGATGTGCTATGTTCGGGGCGGACGACAGACGCCGCAGGAGCCCGCGTGACCGGCACCGACGACCCGAGACAGCCGCTACGGCGCAACTTCGACTGGAACCTGCTCTACACCTTTCTGGTGATCGTCCAGGAGGGCTCCATCACCCGCGCGGCGGAGCGGCTGCTGTTCCGTCAGCCGACGGTGAGCAATGCCCTGCGCCGGCTCGAGGAGCAGCTCGGCAAGCGCCTGATCGATCGGGGTCCCGGGCGCTTCGAGCTCACCGAGCACGGCAGCGTGCTCTACCGGGAGTGCCAGGAGATCTGCGGCTCCATCGGGCGGCTGCGCCAGCTCCTGGACGACGACGGTGCCGAGCTCACCGGTCACCTCACCATCCACATGGCAAGCCACGTGGCCTTCCCGCCCCTGGACGACACGCTGGCGGCGTTCCATGCCCGTTTCCCCCGCGTGACCCTGGACATCGAGATCGGCACGTCCAGCAACGTCACCCAGGCTGTGCTCGCCAAGGAGGCGACCCTGGGGATCTGCCTGGTGCACCAGAAGCACCCGCGCCTGGACTACGAGCTCCTCTACCGCGAGCACTTCGGTTTCTTCTGCGGTCCGCACCACCGGCTGTTCCAGCGCCGCGGGCTGCGGCTGGCGGACCTGGGCGGCGAGACCTTCGTGTCGTTCCGCACGGACCAGCTCACCGACGCGCTGCGCCCGGTGGCGATGCTGCGCGCACAGCTCCCGGTGCAGGGGCCCACAGTGGGGACGTCGTCCAACCTGGAGGAGGTGCGGCGGATGATCGTCGCGGGGCTCGGCATCGGCCCGCTGCCGATCCACGTCGTCGACCGCGAGGTGCGCGACGGCGTGCTCTGGCAGCTCCCGCCCTACGAGCATCCGCCGGCAGTGGACATCTACGTCGTCACCAACCCGCGCTCACGGCTCGGCCGTGCCGAGCGGCTGTTCCTGGAGTTGCTGATCGCCCGTGCCGGGGTGCACGAGCAGGGGGCGCTGGAGCTGCCGGGCAACCGCCGGCTGCCGCCCCGGACGGGGTAATGGCCACGGCCCGGGCGGGGCCGCGGCCGGGCCGTCACCCGTGGCTGATGCGGGTGCCCAACACGGTGAGGAACTGCGCGATCCAGGCCGGGTGGGCCGGCCAGGCGGGGGCGCTGACGAGGTGGCCGTCGGTCACCGCGTCCGTGACCTCGATCTCCGCGTACTCGCCGCCGGCGAGGCGCACCTCCGGCGCGCAGGCAGGGTAGGCGGAGACCCGCCGGCCGCGGCCGACCCCCGCCGCCGCCAGGATCTGCGCGGCATGGCAGATCGCGGCGATGGGCTTGCCGGCCTCGTCGAAGTGGCGCACCGCGGCGAGGACCTGTTCGTCGAGGCGCAGGTATTCCGGCGCCCGCCCGCCGGGGAGGCACAGGGCGTCGTAGTCCGCCGGGTCGACGGCATCGAAATCGGCGTTGAGCGCGAAGTTGTGGCCGGGCTTCTCGGAGTAGGTCTGGTCGCCCTCGAAGTCGTGGATCGCCGTGCGCACGCTCTCGCCGGCGCGCTTGCCCGGACACACGGCGTCGACCGTGTGACCCACGGCCTGGAGCGCCTGGAAGGGCACCATGATCTCGTAGTCCTCGCCGAAGTCGCCGACGATCATCAGGATTCTGCGTCCGCTCATGACAGTCTCTCCCTTGCTGCGGGTTGCTCTGCGGTATCGCCGTCGCCCCGTGCCACGGTCAGGCTGCGCTTGGTACGGCGCAGCCGTTCCAGGGTGGCCTCGCCGCCGGCCACGGCGAGCCCGGCGGCGAGGACGTCGAGGATGGCGAGGTGGACCAGCCGCGACATCATGGGGGTATAGAGATCGGTGTCCTCGTCGGCCTCGGCGCCGAGCACGACGCTGCACCGGGCGGCGAGGGGGGAGTCCGCCGCGGTGATGCCGATCACCGCGGCGCCGTTGTGCCGCGCCCGGGCCACGCTCTCCACGATGGCACGGCTTCGCCCGGTGTGCGAGATCGCCACGACCACCGCGTTCGCCGGGACGATGGCCGCGGCCATGCCGTGGACGTGGGGGTCGGAGTAGGCGACCACCGGAATGCCGAGGCGGAAGAGCTTGTGCTGGGCGTCCGCGGCGACGATGCCGGAGGCGCCCTGGCCGTAGAGCTCGATCCGGCTCGCTCCGGCGAGCAGGGCCACGGCCGCCTCGATGCGTGCGGTGTCGAGGCTGCGGCGGGCCTGGAGCAGGGTCGTGACGGAGCGGTCCATGACCTTGGCGGTCAGCGATGCGATGCTGTCGTCCCGCTCGATGCCGCTGATCATGCAGGCGTCGCCGCCGGCCGTGTCCCGGGCCAGCGCCAGGCGGAACTGCTGGAAACCGCTGTGTCCCAGCGCGCGGCAGAAGCGCACCACGGTGGGCTCGCTGACCCCGGCACGGGCCGCGAGCGTGGCGATGGGGGCCTCGGGCACGGCGTCGGGGTCGGCGAGTACACACTCGGCGACCTTGCGCTCGGAGCGGCGCAGGCCCGGCAGGGCGTCGCGGATCTCGGCGAGCACGGACCGCGGTGCGGTGACGGGGCCGTCGCCCGGGTGTGGGGTGCTCATGCCGATCCTTCCCGGGTGTCGGCCCAGTAGAGCTCCACCGGGCAGTCGGCCTGGCGGGCGACGGCGGCGATGGGCAGCGGCTTCGCGGTGCCGGTCTCGGCCAGGGCGTCGTCGAAGACCGCGCGCTTGTCGCGGCCGGTGAAGTACACGATCAGGCGGCGGGTGGCGGCGAGCCGGGTTGCGGACTGCGTGAGCCGGCCCTCGGGGGCGACGGGGGCGGTCACCGCGGCGCAGTCGGCGTCCGGGCCGCCGGGGACCCGCCCGGGAAACAGCGAGGCGGTGTGGCCGTCGCCGCCCATGCCGAGGATCACGACGTCGTACGGGCGGGGCAGGCCGGCGAGGCGCTTGGAGCACGAGCGCGTCGCCTGCGCGGCGTCGCCGCCCGGGTCGCTCGCCAGGGGCACGAAACGTGCCGCCCGGGCCGCGCCGGTGAGCAGGTGCGTGCGTACCAGCTGCGCGTTGCTCTGGGGGTCGTCCGCCGGTACCCGGCGCTCGTCGGTGAGCGTGACCATCACCGACGACCACGGGAGCTCGATGCGGGCGAGCGCCCGGAACAGGGCGACCGGTGTGCGCCCGCCGGGGACCACCAGCGTGGCGAGGCCCCGGGCCTCGATGGCCTCGGTAAGGCTCGTGGCGACGCTCTGTGCCAGCGCGTCGGCGAGGGCGTCGGGGTCCGGGTGCTCGGCAACGCGGACGTCGGGTGTGGGGGCGGTGCGGGAGGGCATGTTCACGACTCCTCCCGCCAGGCCGATCCGTTGCGCCCGAGCAGGGCGCTGGAGGCGGCGGGCCCCCAGGTGCCGGCGGTGTAGGGCTTGGGTTCGTCCTCCGCCTCCCGCCAGGCCTGCAGGATCGGATCGACCCACTCCCAGGCGGCGGCGAGTTCGTCCCGGCGCATGAACAGGGTCAGCGAACCGCGCAGGACGTCCATGAGCAGCCGCTCGTAGGCGTCAGGCTGGCGCGCCTTGAATGCCTCGGCGAAGTCGAGATCCAGGTACACCGGGCGCAGCCGCATGCGATTGCCCCGGGACTTGGCCATGAGGTAGAGGCGCACGCCCTCGTCGGGCTGGAGCCGGATCACCAGGCGGTTGGGCTGGGGGCCCGCGCCCATGCCCTCGAACAGGTTGTGGGGCACGCCGCGGAAGTTCACCACGATCTCGGCGAGGCGCTGCTGCAGGCGTTTGCCCGTGCGCAGGTGGAACGGGACGCCGGACCAGCGCCAGCTCTCGAGCTCGGCCCGAAGGGCGACGAAGGTCTCCGTGGTGCTGTCCGCGGGGATGCCGGTCTCCTCCCGGTAGCCGGGGACCGGCTGGCCGTCGACGGCGCCGGCGCGGTACTGCCCGCGCACGGTGTTGCGCTGGACCTCCGTGCCCCGCAGCGGCTCCAGCGCGCGCAGGACCTTGAGCTTCTCGTCGCGCACGGCGTCGGCGTCGAGGCTGACCGGTGGCTCCATGGCGACGATGCACAGCAGCTGCAGCAGGTGGTTCTGGACCATGTCCCGCAGCGCGCCGGTGCGGTCGTAGAAGGCACCACGGCCCGCCACGCCGCCGTCCTCGGCGACGGTGATCTGCACGTCGCTGATCCATTCCCGCCGCCACAGCGGCTCGAAGAGCATGTTGCCGAAGCGCAGGGCCATCAGGTTCTGCACCGTCTCCTTACCCAGGTAGTGGTCGATGCGGTAGACCTGGGACTCGGAGAAGATCGCGCCGATGCGCTCGGAGATCGCCGTGGCGGAGGCGAGGTCGTGGCCGAGGGGTTTCTCCAGTACCACCCGCGATGCCGGCGTGACCAGGTCGCTGGCGGCGAGGTTGTCGCAGATGCCGACGAACAGCGCCGGGCTCGTCGCCAGGTAGAACACCCGGGTGCGCTCGGGGTGCGGGGCGAGCCATTCCGCCAGCCGACCGTAGTCCGCCGGCGTGCTCGCGTCGACCTGGCGGAAATCGAGCAGCTCGGTGAAACGTCGCCACTGCTGGACATCGAACTCCTCCGAGGGCACGAACTCGCGGCACTGGGCCTCGGCCTGCTGGAGGAATCCGTCGCGGTCGAGGGCGCTGCGGGAGAGCGCGAGGATGCGTCCGTCGTCCGGGAGTTCGCCGTCGCGGTGGCGCTGGTAGAGGGCCGGGACGAGCTTGCGCATGGCGAGATCGCCGGTGCCTCCGAAGATGATCAGGTCGAATGGCTCGACAGTGGCCAAGGTGTGCCCCTCCGTCGGGATGGTTGGCGCCGTCGGGGTGACGGTATGTAGTAAAATTACACACTGATGGGTGATAATCCAAGCGATAGACGGTTTTTCGTCTGGGGTGTAGGCATTTTTGACGCCGCAACCCAGAGGGGCTACCGTTGTTGTAGTTTTATTACATAACCGTGACCGTCCCCGGAGCCCCGTCCATGACAGACGTCCATCCCGTACTCACCGAGGTGTGCGAGCGCATCCGCGAGCGCAGCCGTGAGCGCCGCCGCGACTACCTGGCCGGCATCGATGCCGCCGGCCACGAGGGGCCCGTTCGCGCGGGCCTGTCCTGCACGAATCTCGCCCACGCCTTCGCCGCCGCCGGCGATTCCGACAAGGCGTCGCTGCGCGGTCTGCAGCGGCCGAACGTCGCCATCGTCTCGGCGTACAACGACATGCTGAGCGCCCATCAGCCGCTGGGGGATTTCCCGCCGCTGATCCGGCAGGCCGCGCGGGATGCCGGCGCGACCGCGCAGTTCGCCGGCGGCGTGCCGGCGATGTGCGACGGCATCACCCAGGGCCAGCCCGGCATGGAGCTGTCGCTGTTCAGCCGCGACACCATTGCCATGGCCACGGCGATCGCGCTGTCGCACAACGCCTTCGATGCAGGGCTCTGCCTGGGCGTGTGCGACAAGATCGTCCCCGGGCTGCTGATCGGGGCGCTGCACTTCGGTCACCTGCCGTTCGTCTTCGTCCCCGCCGGTCCCATGCCCTCGGGGCTGCCGAATGCCGAGAAGTCCCGCATCCGCCAGCTCTACGCCGAGGGCCGGGTGGATCGGGCGGCGCTGCTCGAGGCGGAGTCGCAGTCCTACCACGCCCCGGGCACCTGCACCTTCTACGGCACGGCGAACAGCAACCAGCTGCTCATGGAGGTCATGGGTCTGCACCTGCCCGGTGCCGCGTTCGTGAACCCGGGTATGCCGCTGCGCGATGCGCTCACCGTTGCCGCCACCCGCCGCGCGGTCGAGCTGCGCCACGGTGGCGAGGAGTACACCCCGGTCGGCCGGGTCGTCTGCGAGGAGTCCATCGTCAACGCGGTGGTCGGCCTGCTCGCCACCGGCGGTTCGACCAACCACACCATCCACCTGCCGGCCATCGCCCGGGCGGCGGGCATCGAGCTCACCTGGGACGACTTCGCCGAGCTCTCCCGGGTGGTGCCGCTACTCGCACGGATCTACCCCAGCGGCAAGGCGGACGTGAATCACTTCCATGCCGCCGGCGGCATGGCCTACCTGATCGACCAGCTCCTGGACGCCGGGCTGCTGTTCCCGGACGTCATGACCGTGGCCGGCTCCGAGGGGCTGCGCCATTACCGCCGGGAGCCCTACCTCGCCGAGGGCGGGGTCGCCTGGCGCGAGCCGGCGGCGGAGAGCCTGGATACCGCGGTGCTGCGCGGCTGCGACGCGCCGTTCGACGAGGAGGGCGGGCTGCGGCTGCTCACCGGCAATCTCGGCCGCGCGGTGATCAAGGTCTCCGCGGTGGAGCGGGAGCGCTGGTGCGTGGAGGCGCCGGCGCGGGTGTTCGAGAGCCAGGAGGCGCTGCTCGAGGCGTTCTCCCGCGACCAGCTCAACGAGGACATGGTGGCGGTGGTGCGTTTCCAGGGGCCGGGCGCCAATGGCATGCCCGAGCTGCACAAGCTCACGCCGCAGCTCGGCGTGCTCCAGGACCGCGGTTACCGCGTGGCACTGGTGACCGATGGGCGCATGTCCGGCGCCTCCGGCCGCGTGCCGGCGGCGATCCACCTCACGCCGGAGTCCACGGCCGGCGGCGCACTCGCGCGGGTGCGCGACGGCGACCGCATCCGCCTCGATGCCGGCGCCGGGACCCTGGAGGCCCTGGTCGATGCCGACGAGTGGGCCGCGCGGTCGCCGGCGGCGGCGCCGGATGCCGGCAGCCGCGGCATGGGTCGCGAGCTCTTCCAGATCTTCCGCGCCAACGCCACGCCGGCGGAGGCCGGCGCGCGGGTGTTCGATCTCGATGGCGCGGCCCAGCACGGAGGTGGCTGAGATGACGGGAATGGACGGGATTGTCTCCCGGGTGAACGTGATCCCGGTGCTCGCCGTGGACGATGCCGACTCGGCGGTGGAGACGGTACGCGCCCTGGTGGCGGGCGGCCTGCCGGTGGTGGAGATCACCCTGCGCACGCCGGCGGCACCCGCGGCGATCCGGGCGGCGGCGGACGTGCCCGGCGCGGTGGTCGGGGCGGGGACCGTATTGAACGCCGCCGACCTCCAGGGGGCCGTCGATGCCGGGGCGGCGTTCGTCGTCAGCCCCGGTGCCACGCCGTCGCTGCTGACGGCCGCGCGCCACAGTGGTGTGCCGTTCATGCCGGGCGTCGCCACGCCCTCGGAGGTGCAGGGGGCGCTCGAGGCGGGGTTCACCCACCTGAAGTTCTTCCCCGCCGGGGTGGCGGGGGGGATCGCCATGCTGCGCGCACTCGCGGGCCCCTTCGCCGACGTGCGTTTCTGCCCCACGGGCGGGATCGATCCCGCCTCCGCGCCGGACTATCTCGCCCTCGACAACGTCGTCTGCGTGGGCGGGAGCTGGCTCGCGCCGCCGGCGAGCGTGGTGGCCGGGGACTGGGCCGGGATTACCGAGCGGGCGCGGGCGGCCGTGGCCCTCGGTGACGGCGGGACGCTGGGTCCGGGCGTGCCGGGGGGCGGGCGTGAGCAGCGGTAACGACGGGGCACGGCCGGCGATCGCCGTGTTGGCGAGCCGCAGTCTTCGGCTGGGCCCGGACAGTCCGGCGGCGCGTTTCATCCGCCGCTTCGAGCCGTACTTCCGCGCGGTCCTGCGCCCGGAGCTCCATCTGCTCGAGGGCACGTACCGCTCGCTGCTGCGGTGCGGTCTGCTGCACGACTACGAGCCGGTGGTGCGGGTCCCGCCGGGGGGCGAGGGCGGACTGGTGGCGCTGAGCGACCGGGTCGTCTCCGGGCTGCCCGACGGGCGCCGGCTCGATGCCGTGGTGTATTTCTCGGACCCGCGGGACGCCACCTCGCTGTTCCCGGACAGCCTGGCGCTTAAGCGCGAGTGCGTGGTCACACGCACGCCGTTCCTCGCCTCCGAGGCCGCGGCGGTGGCGTGGTTCGGTCTCGACTGGCTGGCCCGGGACGGGCGCAGCGCCGCTGCCGGCCACATCGACGACGCCGCGGCCAAGGCACTGGGCATGCGCGGCGATCCGGCCGACGAGGCCGTCGCCCTGATCGCCCACGACACCCTCAAGACGGAGATGCTGGCCTTTGCCGACGAGCACCGGGGGTTCCTCTCCCGGTTCGGCGCGCGGCTCGGCACGGGGACCACCGGTGCGCTGCTCAACGGCCGTATCCCGGAGCGCCTCGGAGAGCCGGCGCCGGAGGTCGAGGACCTGACCGCGCGTCTGCGGGACCTCTCCGCCGGCGGCGACTGGGTCAGGGGCATGGCCAGCGGTCCCCGCGGTGGCGACGTGCAGATCGCCGAGCTCGTGCGCCAGCGCCGCTGTCAGGCGGTGGTGTTCTTCGAGGACCCCCACGTCTCCCGGGAGCACGAGGCGGACATCCAGCTCATGGAGCGGGCCACGCGCATCCCCGGCAACGAGGTGCTCTGCCTCCACGATCCCGCGACGGCCCGCGAGTGGGCCGCACGCCACCAGCGCTGCGAGGCCGCCGGCCGGGACGGCTGGGTGACGCTGATCGACGCCTGCCGCCGGCGCTGGGGCGTGGAGCTGGTGCCGGTGGCGTCCGCGGACCACGGCGGCGACGCGCGCACCGCGCAGCTGGAGGCCGCCGCGTGGTACATCCGCGCCCTGGTCTCCGAGCGTGCCCGGGGCATGGCCTCCAGCGCGGCACGGCTGCGTGTCGGTGTGGGCGACGGCGGGCTGCTCGGTGAGCTCCTGGACGTCATCGCCTCGCTCCCCGAGCGGCTTCAGGCCGTGGACGACGCCCGTGGCGACTTCGCCATGCCGCTGGTCCGGCGGGGATACCGCCGCATGGCCAACGTCGAGGTCGTGCCGGAGGGCGATGCCGCGGGTGCGGTGCGCAATGCCGGTCACCTCGCCGCGGCGCTGTCGGCGACGCTGGCGACGCCGGCGGCCGGGGCGGACGGCGTCGACGTGCGGATCGCGACGCTCTCGCAGCGGTCGGGGGACACTGGGGGAGCGGGGGACCGCCGCCGTTCCCCCGGCGACGACGTGCTCGTGGTTCCCCCCGGGGTGCCCCCGCGGCTCGCCGGTCAGGTCGACGGCGGCGGGGTTACCACGGTGATCGCCATGGCGCGGGACGTGCGCGCCGCGCTGACGGAGCAGACGCCGGGATAGGGCGGTGCCGGGCCCGCCGCGGGGCCCGCACGTCTAGCGGGAGAACCGCGCCGAGACACTCTGGAACGCCTGGCGGAAGGTCTCCGTCACCCGCTCCACGGTCGCCGCCTCATCGGCCGGGTCGACGTCGAACTCGGCCCACCATTCGCCGAAGGTCCGGCCGGAT
>WBJT01000095.1_pt1 | contig 12418 bp, 11 predicted proteins | sample 5109881 | NCBI WGS metagenome assembly WBJT01 (sample SAMN11895465, study PRJNA545514) | wastewater metagenome | isolation source: saline BTEX enrichment culture, original innoculum from Kuwait petroleum... | place: USA:Stillwater, OK | collected 2018-09-01
GCCATGTCGATGACTACCTCCAGTTCTACAATCAGCGTCGGCTGCATTCGGCGCTGGGCTTTCAATCACCGGCCGCCTTCGGGAAACTGGCCGCGTGAACGTGTCCAATTCAGCCGGGCAAGGTCACCAGCGCTTTCCGAGGTCGCACTCGAAGCTGTTGTTATGTTTTATGAAAGCTTTTCCTTCACCCGTTCAATGAGTGCGTCGCAACATCCAGAGACCTCGAAGCTTAAGTTGTCTAGGTTACGTCCTTGCACTTTTACCTTTGGCGATTCTCCGTGCTCCGGGCATTTCACGCCGCGTAGCTTGTCCTTTATTTGCTCGGAAATGCTCTTTAGGGCCGCAGCCTCCAATGCATCGCCAATTTTGTCCGGATTGACTTTCTTGCCGTTTATTTCGAATGAGACATCAATCATTGCGCCTCCTTTCCTTAAGGGACATAACGTTTGCATCAGGCGCCGCCACAGGCGGTCGCCTGTATGCAATGGTTATGCAAATCCCGCGATCCGGTCTACCTTGTACATAAACCGGTCATCATGAAGTATTGGTCGGTATCGCAACGACTTCTTGATGCCATGCTTCGCCACCAGGACCTCTTTCCCCTTAAAGTCCTTAGGGCGGGCCAGCCCCTTGCTCAACAAGGTTGGAATTACGGTCAAATCAAGCACGAACATATTGACCGTTGTTATCCACACATGCAGGTCGAGCGGGCTGTCCGGCGAAAATCCCGTCTCCAACGTGCTTGCGACATGTTCTCTCGAAGTCGGATAGACTTCTCTTCCTTTGAATTCAATATTTCCCACCGTTATGGCAAGACCGCAATTCTCCGCGATACCAATATCATGGCATCGGTCAAAGAATTGCTGGCTTACGCTATGGCATTGGTCCGCGACGTTATATGGCGTATTTGATATGAATTGCTTCGCGAGCTGCAGAAAAGGGCCTTGCACAAACTTTGCGAGATTTTGATTGTTAGCAGCATCACGGTAATAGTTCCTTAACGCCTCAAAGTCATGGGCCGCCACGGTGCCAGCGCCGCTCAGGTCTGCGGCGAAACGCATGGATTCTATGAATTCATCCAGGTAGCTCATGACCCCCTCATTACTCGCCAAGTCGCGCTATTCCAACAGGTGCCTCAAGGGCATAACAGCTAATAGGCGGACGTCGTCCGCGTTATAACACGGACTTTGTCCGCATAATCCGCATGTGCCAGGCCCCTTCGCTGTCTGTGCGGGATGGCTGCAGAGCGGCGCCAGCCGGGCGCTCCGGCATCCACCAGCCGCCGCATGCGGCGCGTGGGCAGCGTGATAGGCGGACACTTGCCGCAATGCGCGCTTGCGCGCCACTGGTCGGCCGGATACTGTACATATATACAGTAGTCCATGGAGGGGCGACAGAATGTCACGGAAGAGCTCTCCCTTTCTCGATCGTGTGCGTGCCGCGATCCGGGTGCGCCACTACAGTATTCGCACGGAAGAGGCGTACCTGGGCTGGATCCGTCGGTTCATCCTGTACCATGACAAGCGCCACCCGCAAGATATGGGCGCGGCGGAAGTCGCGGCATTTCTCACCGACCTGGCAACCACTGGAAGTGTAGCCGCGGCGACGCAGAATCAGGCGCTCAATGCCCTGGTGTTTCTTTACGACAAGGTGCTCGAACAACCGCTCGGTGAGATCGGCGATCTCGTGAGGGCGAAGCCGTCTCGCAAATTACCGGTTGTCCTCACACCGGATGAGGTTGGCCGGGTGCTTCGTGGGCTATCCGGCGTTCACTGGCTCATCGCGTGTCTGCAATACGGTTCGGGGCTACGACTCATGGAGAGTGTTCGGCTGCGCGTGAAGGATCTGGACTTCGCGCACCGCGCGATTTTCGTAAGGGACGGCAAAGGTGGAAAAGACCGCATCGTTACGTTGTCCGATGAATTGATCCAGCCACTTCAGCGGCATCTGCAGTGGCGGCGGAACCTCTTCGAGCAGGATATTCGGGCGGGCTGTGCCTCCGTGTATCTACCGCATGCGCTGGCGAGCAAGTACCCGAAGGCGCCCTGGGAGTGGGGTTGGCAGTACGTCTTTCCGGCGGAGCGGATCAGCCAGGATCCGCGCAGCCTCGCCCGCCGCCGGCACCACGCGGATGAAAGTGCCGTTCAGAAGGCGGTCCGCCGGGCGGTTCGCGCGGCTGGCATCGTCAAGCCGGCGAGCTGCCATACCCTCAGGCATTCCTTTGCTACCCATCTGCTCGAGCGCGGTGCGGATATCCGCACGGTCCAGGAACAGCTCGGACACACGGACGTGCGCACCACGCAGATCTACACCCACGTCGTCGAGCGCGGCGGCCGGGCGGTTAAGAGCCCGCTGGCCGCCGTGCTCTAGGCCGATTTGCTTATCGCGGCACCTTCTCGATGTCGCGTGCCTGGGCGCGCTCGATCCGTTTGCGCTCGATATCGTCAAAAGCCATTGACGAGTCCCTTCACAAGTCTGGGGATAAGGACATCAAGCGTGGTCTTCCCTGCTTGCCCCGACAGGGCGCCAATACGCGCGCCGGAGACGTGACGGCCGGATAACGTAATGCGGACGGGGCTATTCACGGACATTGCGGCGTGAGGGATATATGCGGGATGGCCGTGTCTCACCGGATGAAACCGGCCTGCCGCCGCGGCACGGACAGCGCTCTGCTCGCGCCGGCGGATGGTTTGTGCTGCAGGCCTGAACGATGCTCACAGGGTCTTCGAGCCATGCTGTTCCCTCTGGTGGCTCAACGCACCGGACCGTTGCAACAGGCACCGTGCGGTTCACGGCGGTACCGCGGACGGGCTCAGTCGAACCAGAGCTTCATGCCTTCATGCGAGGCTCTGAAGCCCAAGCGTTCGTAGAAACGAATGGCGTCCGGCCGCTTTTTGTCGCTCGTGAGCTGCACGATCACACAGCCTTTCTCCCTGGCCCGATCGATGGCCCACTCGAAAAGCCTGCGACCAATCCCCTGCCCCCGGTGCGAGGCGGACACGCGGACGCCCTCGATCAGGGCGCGCCAGCTCCCGACATACGTCAGGTAGGGGATGTAGGTGATCTGCAGCATACCGAGCAGCTCGTCGCCCGATTCGCAGACCACGAGCTCGTTGTTCGGATCGACCTGAATCGATTCAAAGGCGGCGCGATAGCCACCATCGAGCGGTGAGCCCGGCGACTCGCGAGTCCTGCCCAGATCGTCGTCGGCGAGCATACCGACGAGAGACGAAAGGTCGTCTTCACGAGCCAGCCGAAACCGATACTCTTCCATAGCCTGCCTGCCTCGCTATTCGGGGCCCGATGATAAATTCACTCCGCGCTCACAGCGCTCGGCGACGCCTGCCTGTCAGCCTCCCTTACGAGGGTCACCCCGCCCCGCCTGGAAACGAACAGATAAGGCACCAGAACGACGGCGGTGGCAAGCGCCTTCACGAACGCCCCGGCTGTCGTCGAGTCGAAAACCGGCTCAGCGTTACCCATCCAGTGATTAACCCGGTACGTCGCGCAACGCCCATGGATGAAGCCGGGGAACCTCCGCTTCGAACCGGGCCGGGAAGCCGCCGTTCGGCCCCTCCGGCTCGGGCGCCGGCACCGTGTATGACGCAATCCGCCGGGCCAACCTGGCGGGAAACCCGGTCAGCCCGCGACGGGTTCGATGTGCCGTGCCAGCCATACGGCGCTCGCTGTTGGGCCGTCCGGACCGATGTCGGCGCAGGTGTCGAAGCGGCTCACCGTGCCTGTCACGCAGGTTACGGCGACCTGGCCCTGCGCACGCGCACTGCGCCAGCGCACCCGCACGGTCGCGGCCCCCTCACCCTCGGTCTCCGGGTCGGCACACGCGGTTTCAACGCGGGCGTGGATATCCCGCCGGGCAAGCCAGTTCAGGGCGGCCACCTCCGCACACTGCTCCAGCGGGGTCAGGGCCGAATTGCCGCGGTAACAGGGGGGATAGGGGCGATCGCACCGCTCCGCCTCGAATAACGGCAGGATATCCGCCTCGCCGATGCGGCCGTATTTGCGGGTGGAGGGGAACACCATGGCGGTGGCCGCCAGGCGGCAGCCCCCGAGGTGGGAGCTCTGCCAGACCTCGAAGGCATGCCCGGACGCCGCGGCGGCGTCGGCCAGCAGGCGATAGGCCGCGCTGCCGAACTTGGCGCAGCATTTGTCCTTCTTGCTGTGCGTACAGCACAGGATCAGGGGGCTCGGGGCGGTGACGGCGCCCCATGGTTCGAGCGGGGCGTCGCCCAGCAGCGCGTCCAGGAAGTCCGGGAGGCGCTCCCGGTCGACGTCCACCGCGAGGTTTTCCGGCATCAGGTAGATGCGGTGACGCTCCGCCGACTGCTGGCGGCGATGGATCAGGTTGACCCGCCGCCCCGTGGCGAACACCGCCTCGACACGATCGAGGACGGCCTCGCTCATGTCGCTGGCACGCCGCAGGCTGCGCGTCCATTTGCCGATGGGCCAGCTGATCAGGAGATTGCGGTGGGCATGTTTCCCCGTGCCCGCTATCGGGTCCCCCGCCGCCCGGCCCTGGACGGCGCAGAATACGCGTTCGGTCGCGGCCACGCGGTCGCCCTACAACGCCCCGGGACGGCCCGGACCGGCCGCCCTGGGGACGCAGATCGGCCGACCGCTCTCGGCGTCGTGGATGATGCGGCTATCCAGGTCGAACACCTGTTTCAGCCGGGCGGCCGTGAAGACCTCTCCCGGTGTGCCGCAGTGCTCGATGCGCCCCGCTTTCAGCATGACGAGGGTATCGGCGTAGGTGGCCGCCAGGTTGAGGTCATGGAGCACCATCAGCAGTGTCCGGCCGTGGTCGTGGGCGAGCTTGACCAGCAGCTCCAGCAGGTCCACCTGGACCTTGAGGTCCAGGAAGGTGGTCGGCTCGTCCAGCAGGATCAGGTCCGTGCCCTGCGCCAGCACCATGGCGATCCAGCAGCGCTGGCGCTGGCCGCCGGAGAGCTCGTCGACGGGCCGGTCCGCCAGCGCGGTGACGCCGGCCGTCTCCATGGCCCCGTCCACGGCCGCCTCGTCACCGCGTGTCCACTGCCGCCAGAGTGTCTGGTAGGGAAAGCGCCCCAGCGCCACCAGCTCGCGGGCGGTGAGCCCCTCCGGCGCCGTGGCGCTCTGCGGCAGCATGCCGAGCTTGCGGGCGACCATCCGGGTCGACTGCCGGTGGATCAGGTGGCCATCCAGCACCACCTGCCCGGCGCGGGGGGAGAGCGTGCGGGCCAGCGTCTTGAGCAGTGTCGACTTGCCGCTGCCGTTGGGCCCCAGCAGGACGGTGACGCGGCCGTCCTCCACCCGGAAATCCACGCCGTGCAGGATCGGCTGGTCGCCGTAGGCGACTTCCAGTGCCCGGCCCTCGAGGCGGTGTGTGGCGTCGGACTTCCGCGATGGTGCCATAGGGGCGTCTGGTCAGAGTGAGGGGGAAATCGGCTCGCGATCACGAGGACGGGGATGTTATTATTTTTCATTCTCATTTTCAATTTGCGATACATCCCCGACCTCACCCATGCGGCCCAGCCACCCTGATCGCTTCTCCAACGGCCGTCCCGCCGGCGCCGCCGTGCGCGCGCTAGTCATGCTCGTCATGGCGTTGCCGCTGCTGGCGGGCGCGCGGACGCCGGCTGACACGCCGCGGGCACCGGCGGCGCCCACGGAACGTGTCGTGACCCTGTTCCAGGGCGCGACGGACACCGCCGTCGCCCTGGGGCTGGCGCCGGTCGGTGTCGTGGAGTCCTGGATCGAGCGGCCGATGTATCACTATCTCCGGGCGAAGCTGACGGACGTCCGCTACCTCGGCCTGGAAACCCAGCCGGACCTGGAGGGCATCGCCCTGCTCCATCCCGACCTGATCGTCGGGGCCCGCAACCGCCACACCCTGATCGCCCCCCTGCTCTCGCGTATCGCGCCCACCGTCATCGCCGAGGAGCTCTACGACTTCAAGGCGCTGCTCCGGCTGATGGCCCGGGCCACCGGCCGCGAGGCCCGGGCAGCGCGGCTGCTGCAGCACTGGCGGCGGCGGGTGACGGACTTCCGCACGAAGATGGCGCGGCGCCTGGGCGAGCGCTGGCCGCCCACCGTTTCCGTGGTCAGCTTCCGCAGCAATCACGCCCGGATCTATTACGGCGGCTTCGCCCGCACCGTCCTCGACGAGCTGGGCTTTCGCCGCCCCGCCGCGCAGCAGCACGCCGGCTGGGGCATCAAGCTGACGAGCCAGGAGAGCATTCCCGCCATGGATGCGGAGGCAATCTTCGTGTTCATGGTCGCCTCGGACCCGGCCGTCATGGACACCTACCGCAAGTGGACCCGACACCCGCTCTGGCAGCAGCTCAAGGCCACGAGGAATCAGGCGGTGTTCCGGGTCGACCCGGTGATCTGGAACATGGGCGGGGGCTATCTGGCCGCCAACCGCATGCTCGACGCGCTCTACGCCCACTACGGCCTGTCCCCACTCGGGGCCGACCCGGACTGCGCGTCGTGCTGAGCTCCCGCACCGCCAGGCTGGCGGGCCTGCTCGTGGCGTTCGTCCTGGTGATCGCCGGCTTCGCCGGCAGTCTGGCGGTGGGCCCGTTCGATACCCCGCCGGGTGTGGTGATCGACGCGCTGTTTGCCTACGACCCCACCTCGACCGGCCATCTTGTCGTCGGCGCCGAGCGCCTGCCGCGGGCGATCCTCGCGATGCTGGTGGGGGCGAGCCTGGCGGTGTCCGGGGCACTGATGCAGACGCTAACCCGCAACCCCCTCGCCTCCCCGAGCATCCTCGGCATCAACGCCGGCGCCATGCTGTTCGTCGTCGTGAGCGCCGCCGCGCTCGGCGCGGCGACGCCGCTGACACTGGTCTGGGCCGCCTTTCTCGGGGCGGCGGCGGCCGCGGCCCTGGTCTACCTGCTGGGCCGCCAGCCCGGCGCCGGCGTTTCCCCCCTGCGCACGGTGCTGGCCGGCGTGGCCGTGAGCGCCCTGTGCGTGTCCTTCGCCCAGGGCCTGCTGGTCATCGACCAGCAGCGTTTCGGCAGCCTCCTGTTCTGGCTGGCCGGCTCGGTATCCGCCCGTGAACTGGCGACGGTGACGCCGCTGCTGCCGTTCTTCCTGGTCGCCGGGCTTCTCTGCCTGCTGCTGGTCCGGCAGCTCAACGTCCTCGCCCTGGACGACGAGGTCGTGCGCGCGCTGGGCCAGCGTACCGGGCGGGTCCGGCTCGCGGTCGGGGCGGTGGTCATCACGCTGTCCGGGGCCTCCGTCGCCCTGAGCGGGATGATCGGCTTTATCGGGCTGATCGTGCCGCACCTGGCCCGCGGCCTGTTCGGCCGCGATCACCGCTGGCTGCTCCCGGCCTGCACGCTGCTGGGCGCGGCCCTGCTGCTGATTGCCGACACCCTCGCCCGGGTGGTCATCCCGCCCCAGGAGATCCCCGTCGGGGTGATGACCGCGCTGCTGGGCACGCCGCTGTTCCTCTACCTCGCGAGCCGCAAACGGGGCGCGCTATGAACCGGACGCTGGTGCTGCGCTCCCCCGGCGAGCGACTGGCGCTGCGGCTGCCCCTGAGGACGGTCGCGGTCGTCGGGGGCCTGCTCGCCCTGCTGACGGCCAGCGCCTTCGCCTCCCTGTGCCTGGGCTCCCACCCCACGGACGCCGCGGCGGTGTGGCACGCACTCATCGGCCCGGGCGACGGCGAGCTGTCCCTGATCGTGCGCGAGATCCGGCTGCCGCGAATCCTGCTGGCGATCCTGGTCGGCGCGGCGCTGGGGGCCGCCGGTCTGCTGTTCCAGGGGCTGGTGCGCAACCCGCTGGCCTCGCCGGACGTGATCGGCGTGACCACTGGCGCCTCCGCCGGGGCCGTGCTCATGCTCGTCCTGGGCGTGGCCGGCCGGGGCAGCCCCCTGCTGCCCGCCGCGGCCATCGCCGGGGCCTTTCTCGTCGCCGTGTGCATCCTGGTGCTGGCCTGGGGCAGGCGCGCCTCGCCGGGCCAGCTGATCCTGGTGGGCGTCGGCATCGCCTCGGCCCTCGGGGCGCTAATCACGCTGATGCTGGTGATGAGCCCGGACACCACCGCCATGAACGCCTACCTGTGGCTGGCGGGCAGCCTCTACGCGGCCCAGTGGGGGGATGTGGCGGGGCTGCTGCCGTGGCTGGCCGTATGCCTGCCCCTGGCGCTCGGCCGCGCGCGGCACCTGGACGTCATGGCGATGGGCGACGACGTGGCGACCGGGCTGGGCAGCGCGCTGCACACCAGCCGGCTGATCCTGCTGCTCTGCGGCGTCGTCCTCTCGGGGACCGCCGTGGCCTTCGCCGGCGGTCTGAGCTTCATCGGCCTCGTCGCGCCGCATATCGCGCGCAACCTGGTGCGCTCGGGCAGCACGGCGCTGACAGCGGTCGCGGCGATGGTCGGCGGGCTGATCCTGCTCTACGCGGACCTGGTGGGGCGTATCGGCTTCCTGCCGAGGGATTTGCCGGCGGGGATCTTCGTGGCGGGAATCGGCGCGCCGTTCTTCGTCTACCAGCTCCACCGGCTCAGACGTTAGCCACGCCGGTGCCGCAACGGCCTGCCCGGCAGACCCGGGCAGGCCGTGCGCTCGCGCGCCGGTCAGAAGTCGACGGCGTACCCCAGGGTGACCGTGCGCCCACGGCCCTTGAAGTAGTACTCGTCGCTCGCGCGGGCGGCCTGGGAATAGTAGGTGAAGTAGTCCTTGTCGGTCAGGTTCTCTATGCCCAGGCTGAGACGGCCCACCGGCAGCCGGTAGGCCACGGAGGCATCCATCAGGGTGTAGCCGTCGAAGTCCAGCCCCGGGTTCTCGGTGTTGCGGTCCCGGTAGTGCGTGAGCTGCACGCGGGTGCTCAGGTCCGGCGTCCAGGCACCGTTCCAGCCCAGGCGCACGGTGTCCGGCGCGATATTGATGCCGGTGAGCTCGGTGTCGACATCGCCGTCGCCGTCGGTGTCCGACTCCCCTTCCGCGTGGGTATAGCTCAGGGTCACGCGGTGGGCGTCGGTGACGTCCAGGGACCCGGAGACCTCGACGCCCTGGATCTCGGTCTTCTCACGGCTGCCCACCCAGGTGCCGTTCTCCTCAGTCAGGCGCTCACCGTAGTCCGAATTGGATTCGTAGTAGCTGACGTCCAGGCTCGCGCGGTCCCAGTCGAAGCGCAGCCCCACCTCCTGGTTGTCGGTGACGATGGGCTGCAGCGTGAGCAGGGAGTCGACGTCCTGGCCCGGGTCACCGATGCCGCGCAGGACCCGGCCCACGTCCGGCATGCCGAAGCCTTCCGAATAGTTGCCGTAGAACTGCATCCAGTTCGTCACGTCGTACACCAGGCCGACGTTGAACAGGGTCTCGTCGAAGTCCGGGGTGCCCCCGCCGACCGTGACGTTGTCCTGGGTCACGTTGCTCCGGTCGATCGTATTGTAGGTATCGACGTCCAGCTTCGCGTACTCGTAACGCGTCCCGCCGTGCAGGCTCAGTCTGTCGGTGACGACCAGATCGCCCTGCACGAAGCCGGCGTAGTTGCGGAAGGTCGACTCCGGCACGTACGTGCGCCCCGTGTGGGCCAGGACCTGCCTGGTCTTGTCCTGCAGCACGTCGACGCCGGTGGTCAGCGTGAGCCGGTCGTCGAACAGCCCGTCCCGGACCAGGGTGAACTTGCCGCCGAGCTTGTCCGACTCGTTGCGGGTCTGGTCGTAGAGGGTGTTGCCGCTGCCGTCGTCGTAGGGGAAGTACGGCGTGGTCGCGAACTGCGCCCGGAACGTCTGGCTGTAGAGCTTGGCGTCCAGCTTGTTGCCCAGCCAGTTGCCGTGGGAATAGGAGAGGCTGGCGGTCGTGACCTTGTTGTAGCCCGGATCCCCGTCGGGATTCCCCTTCTCCGCGGTGGTCGGGATGCCGGCGTCCCGATCGCCCACGACCGGGACGTAGTCGCCGTTGCCCTCGAGCTCGAAGCGGTTGACCGTGAACTCGACGTTCTGCTGGTCGTCGATCCAGTAGCCCACCTTGGCCATAAGATCGTAGCTGCTCGAGTTCTGCACCTCGCCCGGATAGGCCACACCAACACGCTCGTCGTTGCCGTCGTAGAAGACCCCCCGCTCCTGGAGGGTCGCACCGGCGAGGAAGTCCCACGAGCCGCTCTGGCCGCTGGCCTGGTAGTGCGTCTTGTAGCCCAGCCCGTCCGATTCGAAATCGTCGTCGGAGGTCGCCTGGACGCTCGCGGACTGGTCGAACGCGCCACCGGACGGGCGCTTCGTCACGAAGTTGATGATGCCCCCGGTCGCGCCCAGCCCGTGCTCGGCGCTGGCGCCGTGGATCACCTCGATGCGATCGACCATGTCCAGGTCGATGGTGTAGCTGTCGCGGGAGCTGTCCCGCAGCGGGTTCGACTGGGGCACGCCGTCGATCATAAACAGCGCCGAACGGCCCCGGAAGGTCTCGCCGGCATTCGAGAGCTTCTGCCGGCTGGGCGAATAGGAGGGGATCAGGTTGCTGAGGACCTGGCCCGGATCGGTCGTGATCGCCAGCTGCTGCTCGATCTGCTCGCGCGTGATGACGGTGACCTTCTGCGGCGTCTGGCCTTCCACGCTCTTGTTACGGGTGGCGGAGATAACGACCGGGGCCAGCTCGGGACCCGCCCCGGCCTCCCCGGACGAGTCGGCGAAGGCAACGCCGGGCAAAACGAGGCCACACACGGCCGGCGCAAGCAGGAGCGCCTGTCGCTTGGGTAAGGCAGTCATTATTGGTTAGTTCCTTGGGTGGGTGGGAGAGGCACAATCCAGACCGGTGGGCAACCAACTGGATCGCAAGCGAATTGATGATGTTAATCATTCTTATTCACGGCATCAAACGATGGCCTGCCCCCCGCCCAGGCGAGACCTCGCCCGACACCGGGCGCTCGGTGGGGTCACCGGCCGCAACGCCGGTCCGCAGCAACAGGCCCGGGCAAGCCAGCGGTCGTCCGAGACATCGTCGCGGACGAGGCACCCGGGTGGGCAGGTCGTGTGCGACGCCCGCCGTGTGCGACGCTGCCGGGACCGGCCCGGAATGTCGCACGCCTGCGGCGCACGACCTACCCGAACTGCCATTCTCTGCCCTGGAGCAGGATCAACAACGAGGTTGTTCACCCGGGCCTGCTGGCGAAGTGGCTCCGGCTCGCACCTCCAGCAGGTAGGTCGTGCACGGCCGCAGGCCGTGTGCGACGCTGCCGGGGCCGGTCCGGAATATCGCACGCCTGCGGCGCACGACCTACCCGAACTGCCATCCTCTCCTCGGGACCAGGATCAATATACGAGGTTGGTCACCCGGCCCTCCTGGCGGAGAGGCTCCGACTCGCACCTCCAGCAGGTAGGTCGTGCACGGCCGCAGGCCGTGTGCGACGCTGCCGGGGCCGGCCCGGAATATCGCACGCCTGAGGCGCACGACCTACCCGAACTGCCATTCTCTGCCCTGGAGCAGGATCAACAACGAGGTTGGTCCCCCGGCCCTCTTGGCGGAGTGGGTCCGGCTCGCACCTCCAGCAGGTAGGTCGCGCACGGCCGCAGGCCGTGTGCGACGCCGCCGGGACCGGTCCGGAATGTCGCACGCCTGCGGCGCACGACCTACCCGAACTGCCATCCTCTCCTCGGGACCAGGATCAATGTACGAGGTTGGTCACCCGGCCCGCCTGGCGGAGCGGTCCGGCTCGTACCTCCAGCAGGTAGGTCGTGCACGGCCGCCTGCCGTGTGCGACGCCGCCGGGACCGGCCCGGAATGTCGCACGCCTGCGGCGCACGACCTACCCAAACTGCCATCCTCTACCCGGGAGCAGGATCAACACACGGGGTTGTTCACCCGGGCCTCCTGGCGGAGTGGGTCCGGCTCGCACCTCCAGCAGGTAGGTCGTGCACGGCCGCAGGCCGTGTGCGACGCTGCCGGGACCGGCCCGGAATGTCGCACGCCTGCGGCGCACGACCTACCCGAACCGCCATCCTCTCCTCGGGACCAGGATCAATATACGAGGTTGTTCACCCGGCCCTCCTGGCGGAGAGGCTCCGGCTCGCACCTCCAGCAGGTAGGTCGTGCACGGCCGCAGGCCGTGTGCGACGCTGCCGGGACCGGTCCGGAATGTCGCACGCCTGCGGCGCACGACCTACCGAACTGCCATCCTCTACCCTGGAGCAGGATCAACACACGGGGTTGTTCACCCGGGCCTCCTGGCGGAGAGGCTCCGACTGGCACCTCCAGCAGGTAGGTCGTGCACGGCCGCAGGCCGTGTGCGACGCTGCCGGGACCGGTCCGGAATGTGGCACGCCTGCGGCGCACGACCTACCCGAACTACTAACCTTTAAAAAAGTAAAGTCATGCTTTGGCGTACTGACATTCGGGCTGTTGGAAGAATGAGCGCACCAGCCGCGGGAGTTTCTGGATGCGCCTGAGCGCGGCGATGGCCATGCGCTTCA
>WBJT01000096.1_pt1 | contig 12326 bp, 10 predicted proteins | sample 5109881 | NCBI WGS metagenome assembly WBJT01 (sample SAMN11895465, study PRJNA545514) | wastewater metagenome | isolation source: saline BTEX enrichment culture, original innoculum from Kuwait petroleum... | place: USA:Stillwater, OK | collected 2018-09-01
GCGTGTGCCCGAGCGCGACGTTGCCCTCGCGCCAGACGCCGCGGTCGTCGGGGCCGCGGTGGCCGAGCCTCGCCACGGCGGCGGTGATGCGCTCCTCCGGCACCGGGGCGTCGAGACTGACACCGGCTATACCGCACATTGATCGCCTCTCGCTAGTGGCTCTTCCACCGCGGCAATCCGAAAACGTCCAGGTAGGCATCCGTAGCCGCACTGACGGAGTACCTGCGGACCGCCGTGCGGAGGGAGTCACTGTCCGGTGGGCTCCGGAGTGTCGCAGCCAGTCCCTTGGCCATTTGCTCCGCATGGTCGACCGGCACTAGTGGACCATATCTGCCGCCGTCCAGGATCTCGGCCGGACCGCTCGGGCAGTCGGTCGCCACTACCGGCGTCCCCATCGACATCGCCTCGATCAACACAAACCCGAGCCCTTCCCACCGGGACGTGAAGGCCAAAACGTCGGCATGGGCCATGAAGGCATAAGGATTGGAAACGAACCCCGCGAAATCCACATGTCCGCTGATTCCGAGCTGGGAAGCCATGGCCACAAGCTCCTCCCGCTGTCGTCCTGCTCCAAGTATTACGAGCCGGGCGTCGACGCGCTCGCGCAGAAGCGCGAACGCCTGAAGCAGCATATCGAAGCCCTTTCGCCTACCGAGCTCGCCGACAGCCAGAATCACCGGCTTGCACCGCGCGCCAAACCATGGGTGATCAGGTCGAGGCTGGGGAGCCGCGAATAAGGAATCTGGCACAACCGGGCTGGGGACTACCGTGATGCGCTCGCGCCCGAGTCCCGTGTAAGCCGCCATGTCCTCAGCGACACCGCGGGAGGTGACAATCACGCTGTCCGCCAATGGGTATAAGCGCCCCATTGAGTTCCGCTGCAACCAACACTCGAATCGCCCGCGGTGACGCAGGTCGATCGATATTGTCGTACCGGAGCTCAACACAAGACGCGAGGCTACTCCAGATAACTTTCGCGCAAGCAAGGCCGTCCGATTCACCCTGTCCTTGTCCGAGAGGATAACCTTGGGCTGCAGCTCCCTGAGCCACCTGACCAATGCAGGCAGCGCTGTGTACACGTGTCTCGCCCCCAAATCGATGGCCATGAACCGCTCATGGGAAAAGTCGAGACTGGGTCCATGCTCACGAACCTTGAGAAGAGCGACGCTATAGCCTCTCCGAACTAACTCCGGCACGAGATGCCGTACCGCAACGTCAACCCCGCTGTGGCCGGATGTTGCAAAGAAAAGGCAGATATCAACGGTCATGAGGTTACCGGTTCCAGACCGAGCGCCTTCAGGTAAGCTCCGGCGCTTGATTCCGCCTTATAGGGCTCGGCCGCCAAACGCGTACATTCCGGCGATAACGGGCTCTCAAGCGCCTGATGGATGGCCGCAGCAAGGGCGGAGACATCGTTGACGGGAACCAAATGTCCCAGACGCCCGCCTTGGAGTATTTCCCTCGGGCCGCTGAAACAGTCCGATGCAACGAGCGGCACCCCCAATGCGGCGGCTTCCACCAAGGCATTGGGCGACCCTTCCCAACGCGAACTCATGACGAACACCGACGCATGCGCCATGAACGCATAGGGATTGGGTTGCCACCCGGGCAAATCCACATCGCCAGCCACGCCGAGACGTCTCGCAAGCGCCAATAACCGTTCCCTCTGGCGCCCCTCACCAAGGATAATGAGTCTGACATGACATCGCGCCCGTACTTCCGCAAATGCCCGTAACAACACACCGAAGTTTTTCTGCCGACGCAGCCCACCGATTGAGAGGACAACCGGAACCGCATCATCACGCAACCATCGATGCGGAACGGGTTCCTTTGACTCATCGTAAAGCGAGTCAACAACAGTCGGATTGGGTAGAGTCCAGATCCTCTCACGTGGCACACCGAGCCCTCTCACCAAGTCATCGGCTATACCCGATGACACCGCAATGAAACCATCAGCACGCCGATATAGCCGCGCCATCTGCATGCAGGTGTACCAGACCCTGATCGGATTCTTGGTTCGTTGCCGCAGTCGGTGAACCAGGGGATTCCCAACCCTGAAGAGGACGCGGGTGTCGACACCCGCAGCGTCCCGGGCGTCAACGGCGAGCCGGTCGTCACGCAGCTTGGCGCTGATGAGCACGGCCGGGCGTTCTTGCTCCAGAAAACGGCGCACCGCCGCCACCGGGGAGCCGGTCTCCAGCTCGCTCAGCGCAACAGCGTCATCGCAGCGGTCGAGGAAAGGGTGGTCACGATCAGCCACCAGCAGATGAACCGTAACGCCCCGCGCCGCAAGCGCATTCGCAGTATGCACCAGCATGCGCTCGACACCGCCATCGCCCTGGTCGGTGATCAGGATCGCTAGACGGTTGTCATGGACCTCTTGTGCGGGGGTGACTGCCATCGGAAGCGGGCGATACCTGTAATTGATCAGAGCCGGTAAGGAGCATCAAGTGCGAAAAGCTCCACAAGAGACGGCTGAAACGATGGGATACTATCACGTACGCCACAGCTATAGCGCAGGAACGCTGATAGACTCGCGCACCAGTAGGCACACAACACCGAGGCGCCCGCTGTCTTGAACCAGCCGATCGACATCGCCCTATTCGGCATGATTAGCCGACACCCCGGACGCAACCAGGGGGGCGTGTCCGTCAGCGTTCAACGCCTCGCCAACGCCCTGGATGCACAAGGCCTTGAGATCCTCGTCGTCACCGCGGAGACCTCCTGCCGCCCAGAGTGGCGTGCGGGACTCAACCCCGGGGTCCAGTTGGCCGCCTGCCAACGCCTGTCACGCTGGCGGCTGACCCTGCGACTCACCGCTATCCTGCGCCGCCATCGGCCGCGCGCATTGATCGCGTTTGATCAGCGCGCGGGACTGATCGCCGCCGCGGCCGGGCGCTTTCCCGGCATTCACAGCCCGCTGTTCTGGTCGCCGCGAATCGCCATTGGCCCCCAGGTCGCAGGAGGCGGCAGATCGGCCCGTCGCGTACTGGCCGGCATCCGGCGCATCCATGCCCGTGCACGGGGCATCATCGCAATCAGTCAAGGCATGGCCGCGGATCTGGGCGCGCTTACCGGCATACCGGCGTCATCCATCACCACGATATATAATCCGATCGTGGACGGAGCGCTCGAACAAAAGGCGAAGGAGCCCGCCCCGGGCCGGTTCGACCTGCCCGAAGACACCCCTCTTCTCGTCGCGAGCGGTCGGATGACGCCGCAGAAGGACTACCCCACGCTGCTACGCGCCGTGGCCAGGGCGAATCGCCGTACGCCCCTGTCCCTGCTGATCCTCGGCGAGGGCCCGGAACGGCCGGCCCTGGAGGCCCTGAGCCGGGAGCTCGGCCTGGGGGACAGAGTCGCCATGCCCGGCTATCTGTCCAACCCGTTTCCGGTCATGCGACAGGCGGACACCTTCGTGCTGAGCTCCCGATACGAAGGATTCGGCAACGTCCTCGCCGAGGCCCTGGCACTGGGTCTGCCGGTGGCCGCCACCGACTGCCCGTTCGGGCCGCGCGAGATCCTCGCCGACGGCCGCTACGGCGCGCTGGTACCCGTGGGGGATAGCGAGGCACTGGCAGAGGCGATCGCCACCACCCTGGAGCACCCGCCGACCCCCGAACACCAGCATGCGGGGGCGGCACGCTTCGAGACCGGGCGAATCGCACGGCAGTACCGCGACACGGTCCTCGGCCCCCCGGGGGATCCCGCCTGAACCCGCTCAGCGCCCACGTATGGCGAGCCGAAGCGCACGCCATGCGGCGCTGAGCTCACGCCGGCGAAAGGCGCCCGCCTGTTCCCGGGAAACCCGTGACAGGACCGCTTCCGGGTCGATGCCGAGCCGTTCCCGAAGGCCGGCGGCGACGGCCGGGATCGACCATACGGCCGCGGCGTAGTCCACGAGGCCGTAGGCCAGCGCGATCACCCCCGCGGACGCCCCCATGTGGACGACGTCCCCTGCCCTGCCGGGCAGCACGTCCGGATCCATCAGGTACAGGACATCGCCGTGAATGAGCTCCCCGCGGGAGAACGGCCGCTCGCCGCCGGCGAGCTGGCCCGGACGACGCTCGCTGTCGCGGCGCCAGGCGTGCAGCTCGGGGAAACCAACGGGGCGCAGGCCCCGTGACTGCAGGGACTCGTCGATACCGGAGAACAGGGGCTGGCCACGATATATGGGGCGGAAACTCACCTCGGTGCGTACTGCCACCAGCTCCTCGGCCAACAGCGAGGACGCGCCGTCGAAGACCGCCTGCTCCCACCCCTGGACATCGATCTTCATGTACCGGGGGTGGTCCACCGCCTCGTCGCGGACGACGTCATCGAGGGCCTGCGTCACGAGGTCCACGGTCCGCTCGGTCTCGTAGCGGTGCCCCCGGGAGAACGACTCGGCCAGTGGCCTGTCCGCCGGCAGCAGCGACGAGCATCCCGGGGCGTGGGTCACGTACAGCACACCGGCCTCGTCCCGGCGCCCGAGCGGGGTGGAGCGCACGCGCAGCGATCGCCACCCCCGGGACTCGCCCGGGGGGAAGTCCGTTGCCCGGGCATCCGCATCGAAACCCATGACATCGACGCAGACGCCAATCCCGGTCAGATCGGGACAGACCGAGCCGCGGCAACCCACGTCGATGGCGGAAAACGCCGACTTATCGCCCATGCGCCCTGCCAGTTCGCGGAGATGGTCACCGACGACGACGGGTTTAATCAGTTCCATAATGTTCTACTCTATTGCCTGCCGGCGGCCGATAACTGATCGCCGCCCCTGCCCGGACGGGACAGATGGAGCGCAACCGCGACCCCGCAGAACAGCGCAATCATGAACGGATTACGATAGCCCTCTATCACGTGATCGGCCATCGACTGCCATGTCATCGCGACGAGACTCACGAATACGCCTCCGGCGACACCGGTGACGTCATCACACAGGGCCCTGAATAGGGTAACCACGCAGAAAACGAATAGTGCGAGAAAAAGACCCAGCCCGATGATGCCGTGCTCGACCATGATGGTGATCGCGGTGTTATGGAAATGGCGAAACCCTCGAGTCGCGACCGCCTCGAACCGGGAATGCGCGAGCAGCTCAGGGGCGCTCGCGAATCCATGTCCGAGAACGGGCTGCTGCCACCATATGGAAAGCCCCTCATAGGCCATCTTGGCGCGGAGGCCGACAGAGCCATTGCCCAGTGCCTCCCAGTTCCCCTGCACCAGCATGTCAAGCGCGTGCTGACCTTTCTCCCAGCGGCCGGCGATGATGTCACCGGCCCCCCAGGCAATCGCCAGGCAGAGTGCGACCAGGACCAGACCGCCGGCCACCGCGGCCCGCAACCAGTAGCGCCGGGGGACCCTTGGGCCGACACCGAGAACGGCCGCCAGCGGCAGCGCGACGGGAACGATCAGCCACACGGAGCGGGTCTTGGCCAGCACGACACTGACAAGGGCGAGCACGAACACGGAAACCAGATAAGCCAGTGCCGCGTTACGCCGCAGCGGCGAGCGCATGCGGCACGCCCCGCGGATGAGTGTCAGCGCGAAAATCGCCACAACCAGGGACCAGAATCCGAAATCCACCGCCGAATCGCCGAACCTGAATCGCCCGTGCCCGTAAAGGGCGCCGGTAAAATCCCCGGGCTGCCATTTCTCGGCCACCCGGACCAGAAGCCCCGCCGGCAGCAGCATGAAGACCGTAAACTGCCACTCCGGCTTGCGGTACAGCCAGTAGCCGGCCGCCAGGGCAGCCAGATAACCGACGGCGATATAACTCTTGAATGCCTCGAACTGGGCCGCCATCGGCACCGCAGGGCGAAGCGGCCCCAGGGCGAGCTGCAGGACGAGGAACCCCAGATACACGAGTGTCAGCCACACGAACGGCGAGCGTGTCAGCCCCACCCGCGCCCGCGGCGCATCGACGACGAAGGCGACCAGCAGCAACACCAGCGCGACGTTGCCCATCGCCACCCCCATCAGCGCGCCACTGCCAAGCAGTAGCAGCGCGAGAATGGCGCCCACGGATACAACCCTGTCCCAGCCTGTCATTACGTAATGCGTGTCAGAACGAACGTTCGCTTTCCCCGGTAGCGACTCGGTCACGGACGACGCGTCTCCTCGACAATGCGTTGGTAAATCGACCGGTTTCCGGCCACCATGCGTTCCACGGAGAACCGGTCGACGACAAAATCGCGTGCCCGTCCCCCCATCTCCTGCCGTTCCCGCGTACTCGAAAGCAGGCCGTTGAGGCGGTCGGCCAGGATACCCGGCTCCCCTGGCGATATCAGCCAACCGCTTTCCCCGTCCATCACCGCCTCCTTGATCCCGCCCGCCGCAGACGCCACAACCGGCACGCCGCAGGCCGCCGCCTGGAGCAGGGTCACGCCGAGGCCCTCCATGTAGGCCGGGTGCGCGAGGACATCGAGGCAGGGAAAGATGTGCGCCATGTCCGTGCGGAAGCCGGCGAACACGAACCGGTCCGCCAGGCCCTGCCCGTGGACCAGCGAGCGGATCGCCGCCTCCCCCGGGCCACGGCCGAACAGCAGGAAGCGGGTGCGCGGATGCGCCGCCAGCACGGCCGGCGCCGCCGCCACGAGCACGCGGTGCCCCTTGCGCGGGATGAACTGCGCGGCCATGCCCACGACGGCCTCGTCGTCGGCCAGGCCGAACTCCCGCCGGAACCACGCACGGTCGCCGCCGGGACGATACGTCTGTGTGTCCACGGCGCTGGGCACGCAGGTGACGCGCTCCGGGGCCAGCCCCTCGGCGAGCAGGACCTCGCGTATGCCCTCGGAGATGGTGATCACGTGGGCGTAGAGGCGGTATTTCAGCGCCACCCACCAGCGCCGTTCCGGGTTGTCCACCCGGCGGCTGAGCACCGCCGGTACGCCGGCGAGGCGGGCGGCGATGCCGCCGATGACGTCGGCGCCGCGGCGGCTGTGGAGGTGGACGAGGTCCGCGTTCTCCTCGCGCAGCACGCGGTAGAGACGGGCACCGAAGGCGACGTCCAGGTCGCCACGCACGGGCATCGCAACCACGCGGTCGGCGACGCCCTGCGCCGCCTCGGCGATCTCGCTGCCCGCGGGGCAGACCAGCACGTGCCGGCCCGGCGAGGCCGCAAGCCCGCGCAGCAGCATCAGCACCTGCAGCGCCCCCCCGTAGAGGTGCATGCCGGTCTCGACGTGGACCACTGTCATGCCGCGGCCATCAGCTCGCGGGCGACGTCGAACACGTCGCCGGGGCGGTGCAGGCGCATGCAGCTGAATTCGCCGCCGCACAGCGGACGCCGGCGGCAGGGCGAGCACCACAGCGGCTCGTAGAGCACGCGGGTGCGTGGGCTCTCGGTCTCCAGGTAGGGACGGGTGGAGCCGAACAGCGCCACGGTGGGCACGGTCAGGGCGGTGCCCATGTGGGTGAGGCCGGTATCCACGCCCACCAGGGCCTCGGCACCGGCGATGGCCGCGGCGCTGGCGCGCAGCGACAGCCCGCCGGCGACGCTGATCGCCGGGCTGTCGGCGACCAGCGCCTCCGCCACCGCGCGGTCCTCCGGGCCGCCGAGCACCACCGGAGTCGCGCCGGTCTCAGCCGCAAAACGCCCCGCGAGGTCCCGCCAGCGCTCGTCGAACCAGTGTTTCTGGGGACGGGTGGTGAACGGCGCGAACGCGACGTAGCGCCCGTTCACCCCGGCCGCGGCGATGGCCGAGCGGGCGGCGGCGTGGTCGTCGTCGCCGAGTGCCAGGTCCATGGGGAAACGGGTGGTGTCCGCGCCGAGGTGGGCGGCCAGGGCGCGGTACTCGCTGGCGATGCGGCGGTCGTCCCGCGGCGGCGCGAGCACCTCGGTCATCAGCCGCTCGCTGCCCTCCCGCGAGCCCAGGCCGATACGCTCGCCGGCGCCGGTGAAGCGGGCCCAGACGCCGCTCTTCAGCAGCCCCTGGGTGTCGAGCACCAGGTCGAAGCCCTCGCCCCGCAGCCGCGCGGCGAAGGCCCGCACGGACCGTGCCAGGGCCAGGTAGCGGCGCTCGGCGCGCAGCCGCCGCCACTCCCCGCGGGGCCAGACGATCACCTCGTCGAGGCGGGGGTTGGCCTGCAGCAGGCTCGCGCCGGCGGGCTCGGCGAGCCAGGCGATGTGGGCATCCGGCCAGCGCGAGCGCAGCGCGGGGATGAGCCCGGAGGCCATGACGATGTCGCCCAGCGCGGACAGCCGGATGACGAGTATGCGCCGCATCAGCCCCACCCCCCGGTGGCGCGGTGCAGGGTGTCATAGAGGCGGACGTAGGCCTCGACGACCGCGGCCTCGCCATGGGCCCGGGTCAGCTCGGCGTGACCCGCCGCCACCATCGCCGCACGCCCATCCGCGTCCAGTGCCAGCGCCCGCTCCAGGGCCTCCGCCAGCGCCGGCGGGTCCTCACGGGGGACCAGCAGCGCGTTGTCGCCGTCCCGGGCGATCTCGGTGGCCCCCGGCGTGCGCGTGCTCACCACCGGCAGGCCGTGGTTCCAGCCCTCCAGGATGACGTTGCCGAGGGTCTCGTGGCGCGACGGGCAGACCAGCACGTCCGCCAGCCCGAACCAGGGCTCCGGGTCGTCCAGCCAGCCCGGCCAGTGCACCCGCCCCGCGACCCCCAGCTCGCCGGCCAGGGCGTGCAGCTCGCCGGCCAGCGGACCGTCGCCGACGATGACCAGTCGCAGCGGCCGGCCGTCGCGGTCCTCCCCGGGCATACGCGCGAAGGCGCGCAGGAGATCGTCCATGCCCTTGATGCCGATGAACCGCCCCAGGGCGAACAGCACCCGGGCCGAGGGCGGCAGGCCGGCCTCCTCGCGCAGGGCGGCCAGCTCCGCGTCGGTGACCGTCCGTGGCGGCGGCACGAAGTTGCCGATGTGGAAGACCCGTTCCCGCGGCAGGCCCTCACCGACCAGGTAGTCGCACACGCCCCGGGTGTTCCCGACCCAGGCGTCGCAGTGGCGGTAGTAGCCGTCGAGCTTGTAGTAACCGCCGAGGCGGGCGATGTGCGCGGCACCGCTGCGCCGGGGGACACGGGTCAGCCGCGTCGCCCGGCCCATGTAGCTCTGCACCGCCATGGGGCGTTCGCGCCGCACCAGCGCACGCAGGCGCAGCACGGTGGCGAGGTCCCACTTGTTGGCGAACGGCAGGTGATACTGGCGCACCGGGAGCTCCGCCGGCGTGGCGGCGAGCGCCTCCGCCACCGGGCTGCCGGGGCGGTTGACGGCCACGGTCTCGTGGCCGGCGGCGGCGAGCGCCTGGATCAGGCGCACGTAGAAACGGTCCGCGCCTCCGAACTGGCGGCTTCCGAGGACATGGAGACTCTTCATGCCGCGCGCGCCGCGCCCCCGCGGTCCTTGCGCGCGTGCTTGGCGTGCAGCTTCCAGAGGTAGCCGATCAGGTTGTCGCCGTAGGAGATCGCCTTGCGCGGGATCTCCAGCGGGTTGTCGGCGGTGTTGGCCGCGCCGCGGATACAGGTCAGGCCGCTGGCATAGCCGGCCTCCGCCACCAGCTCCCGGCTGCGGGCGTCGTAATCGCCGTAGGGATAGCAGAAGTGGCGTACCTCCGCCCCGAGGATGTCCTCCAGGCGTGCCTTGCTGTCGACGATCTCACGGCGCTGGTCGGCCTCCTCCAGCCGGGAGAGCCGCGGGTGGCTGAGGGTGTGCGAGCCGAAGGTCACGCCCTCGGCGTGGAGCGCGCGCACCGTGTCGGCGCCCATCAGTGCGGCCCGGGTCTGGCCGTCGCCCAGCCACTCGGCGCGTCCGCCGACCCGCTCGGCCACCAGGAAGACCGTCGCCGGGAAGCCGTGGCGCCGCAGGATGGGCCAGGCGTGCTCGCGGAAGTTCTCGTAGCCGTCGTCGAAGGTCAGCACCACCGCGCGCGGCGGCAGCGGCGTGTCACCGAACAGGCCGTCGAGCAGGCGGTCCAGGCCGATGACGTGATAGCCGAAACGCCGCAGCCAGGCCATCTGCGCACCGAAGCGTCGTACGTGGCAGTAGCCGGCACGATGCGACGCGGGCGGGGCGAACGGCCCCACCTGGTGGTACATCAGCACGGAGACCGGCGGCGCGGCGGAGGGGATCGATCGGCTCATGACTCGTCAGCGGCGAAGCGACCACGGCAACGCAGTGTAGCAAATCGCCCCCACTACCGCCCCAGCCGCGTCACGATATCGGTGGTGGAATAGCCCTCGAGCAGCGGCAGGATCCGGACGTCCCCGCCGCGGGCGAGCACCGACTCGTGGCCGGCGATGTCCTCGACGCGGTAGTCCCCGCCCTTGACCAGGACGTCCGGGGCGACCGCCTCGATGAGCCGGGCCGGGGTGTCCTCGGCGAAGGGTACCACCCAGTCCACCGCGGCCAGGCCGGCGAGCACCGCCATACGGTGCCCCAGGGGATTGACCGGGCGGCCCTCGCCCTTGAGACGCCTGACCGAGTCGTCGTCGTTGACGGCGACGATGAGCCGGTCGCCCAGCGCCGCCGCGGCCTCCAGGTAGGCGACGTGGCCGGGGTGGAGGATGTCGAAGCAGCCGTTGGTCATCACCAGCCGCTGCCCCTGGACCCGTGCCTCGCGGACGCCGGCGATCAGGCCCGGCTCGTCGAGCACGCCCTCGGCGGTACGCACCGGCGCCCAGTGGCGGAGCGCGGCATGCAGCTCCGCGGGCGTGACGGTGGCGGTGCCGAGCTTGCCCACGACCACCCCGGCGGCCAGGTTCGCCAGCGCCGCGGCCTGGGCCAGGGACTCGCCGGCGGCCACCGCGGCGGCGAGCACGGCGATCACCGTGTCCCCCGCGCCGGTCACGTCGAACACCTCGTGGGCCTGGGCAGGGATGTGCACCGGCTCACCGTCCCGGCGCAGCAGGGTCATGCCCTCCTCCCCCCGGGTGAGCAGCAGCGCCTCGATGTCGAGCTCGCGCAGCAGGGCACGGCCTCGCGCCACCAGGGTCGCCTCGTCGCCGCAGTGGCCGACGATGCGCTCGAACTCCGGGCGGTTGGGGGTGATCACGGTGGCCCCGGCGTAGGCCTCGAGATCCGGGCGTTTCGGGTCGACCAGCACCGGACAGCCGGCGGCGCGGGCGGCGCGGATCAGCGGCTGCGGGTCGCGCAGCGCGCCCTTGGCGTAGTCGGAGAGGATCACCGCCCGGACCCCGTCCAGCGCGCCGGCGATCTCGGCGGCGGCCAGCGGGGACGAGGCGGCGGCGCCGTCCTCGAAATCCAGCCGGATCATCTGCTGGTGCTGGCTGATCACGCGCAGCTTGGTCGTGGTGCGCGCACCGGGGCGCCGCACCCAGTGGCGCTCGACGCCGGCGCCGGCGAGGCAGCCGTCCAGGGCCCCGGCCGCCTCGTCCTCGCCCACCGGCGCGGCAAGCCGCGCCCGGCAACCCAGCGCCGCGAGCCCGAGGGCCACGTTCGCGGCACCACCGGGGCGGTCGTCGCTGGCGCCGATGCGCACCACCGGCACCGGGGCCTCCGGCGATATCCGGCCGGTATCGCCGTGCCAGTAACGGTCCAGCATCACGTCCCCGGCCACCAGCAGGGTGACGTCGCCGAAATCGGGTATCCGCATCACTTGCCCTTCCTGCGCCGTTTGCGCCGCCCCCGATAGGGATTCGGCCCGCCGTCGGGCCGGGTCTTGAACCGCCGGTGCACCCAGTAGTACTGCGCCGGGCGCTGCCGGATCTCCGCCTCCAGCCGGGCGTTGAGCCGCTCGGCGTCGGCGGTGTCGTCACCGCTCGGGAACCCCTCCAGCGGGGGGCCGAGCCGGACCACGTAGCCGCTGCCATCCTCGCGCGCCACACCGTAGCAGGGGATCACCACCGCCCCGGAGAGCCGCGCGAGGCGGGAGGTCATCGTGATCGTCGCCGCCGGCACGCCGAAGAACGGCGCGAACACGGCGTGCCGGCGACCGTAGTCCTGGTCCGGGGGGTACCAGACCACCCGCCGCTCACGCAGCGCCCGCACCATGGCACGCATGTCGCCGCGGTCGAAGGCGTGCTCGAAGTGCCGCCGCCGGCTCTCGCGCATGAAGTGCTCGATGACCGCGTTCCGGTTCTCGCGGTAGATCGCCTGAAAACCGAACCACCGGCTCATGATTCGCCCCGAGATGTCCAGCGGCGTGAAGTGCGCACTCACCAGGATCACGCCGTGGCCGTCGGCCTGCGCGCGCGCCACGTGTTCGGCCCCCTCCACGGTCCCGAGCCGGGCGATACGCGACTCCGCACCCCACCACGCCAGCGCGACCTCCACCAGTCCGCGTCCTGTATAGCACAGGTTCCGGCGGGCGAGATCGCGCCGCTGCGCGGCGGTGAGATCCGGGAAGCAGAGCCGCAGGTTGGTCTCGACGATGC
>WBJT01000098.1_pt1 | contig 12206 bp, 8 predicted proteins | sample 5109881 | NCBI WGS metagenome assembly WBJT01 (sample SAMN11895465, study PRJNA545514) | wastewater metagenome | isolation source: saline BTEX enrichment culture, original innoculum from Kuwait petroleum... | place: USA:Stillwater, OK | collected 2018-09-01
GTGACGGACTCGAGGATGCCGTCGAAGGGGGCGCGCACGTCGGTGTTGGCGATCTCCTCGCGTATCGACGCCAGCTCGGCACGGGCGGACTCGAGCGCGGCCTCCGCCGCCTGGCGCTGGGTGGTGGACTGGTAGCCACTGTCGGCGAGACGCCGGGCGGCGGCCGCCTCGGCCTCGCGCTGGCTCACCAGCGCACGGGCCTCGGCCAGGCGCGCCTGACGGTCGTTCATGGCGATGCGGGCGATACTCGCCCCTGCGGCTACCGGACGGCCCTTGGTGAGCGGCGGCTCGGCAACCCGTCCGCCGGTCTCCGCACGCACGCTCACGCGGCGGTCGGGCCGGGACTGCCCCTGGAGGACGAGCCAGCGCGTGATGGTCCGGGCCTGCTGCTCGCTGACCTGCACGCGCATCGCCGCCGGTGCGTTCTCCGCCGGCGACGACGCCGCGGCCGGTTCGGCCCCGCCACGGGCCAGATAGCCGCTGGCAATCCAGCCCGCCAGTGCCACGAGCACCAGGACGGCGATCAGCCAGGGGCGCATGTGCCGTGTCACTCCTCGCCTCCTCAACACGGGGGGTTCGTGGGGGAATCGACCGGATTGACCTGTGTCAAAAGCCCTCCGGCCGTATGCGATAGCCTCTGCGATGGGGGTTACGGCCCGACACCATACCTCGCCGAAGCCTCATCAGGAGGATCCGGACCGACGATGGCAATCGAACTCTACAACGACGGCCACCATGCCTGCTATACGTTCGACTCGCTGGTTTCCGGCGAGCACGGCATCCAGTCCAACCAGTTCCTCATACTGGACGGGGACGCCGCAGCCTTGGTGGACCCCGGCGGCGATCTCACCTACACACCGCTGTCGGTGACCCTGGGCCGCCAGATCCGTCTCAAGGAAATGGACTACGTGTTCGCGTCCCACCAGGATCCCGACATCATCGCCTCGCTGGACCGCTGGCTGATGTACACGGACTGCAAGGTGGTGTGCTCGAAGCTGTGGACGCGCTTTCTGCCGCACCTGGTGCCCGGCTACCAGAGCGCACGCATCGTCGACCGCATCGTCGGCCTGGAGGACGAGGGCGGCAGGATCCCGCTGGGCGATTCCGTGATCAAGGCCGTGCCCGCGCACTTCCTGCACTCGGTGGGCAACTTCCAGTTCTACGACACCACCGCGCGGATCCTGTTCTCCGGCGACATGGGCGCCTCGCTGGTCGAGGACCACCCCGGCGAACCGGTCGAGGACTTCGAGGCGCACATCCCCACGATGAAGGGCTTCCACCAGCGCTACATGGTGGCTAACCGCGCCTGCCGGCTGTGGGCGCGCATGGTCCGGCAGATGGACATCGACTGGCTGGTGCCCCAGCACGGCCGGCCGTTCAAGGGCCGCGAGATGATCCACCGCTTCCTGGACTGGATCGAGAACCTCCCCTGCGGAATCGACCTGCTCGACGAGAGCAGCTACCGCGTGCCCCGTTAGGCGGCAACGCCGGCCACCCACGCCGGGCGCCACCCGTCCGGCGCGCCGCGGACGCCGCGCGGGTCAGTCGTCGAAGAGGTGGCCGAACTTGGCGGCCTTGGTTTCCAGGTAGCCGTGATTGTGGGGATTGCGGCCGGCCTGCAGGGCGATGCGCTCGGCCACGTGGACGCCCGCCCCCTCGAGCCCGTTCACCTTGCTGGGATTGTTGGTGAGCAGCCGCACCGACGTCACCCCGAGATAGCGGAGCATGTCCGCGGCGACGGTGTAGTCGCGGGCGTCGGCGGCGAAGCCCAGGGCCTCGTTGGCCTCCACCGTGTCCGCGCCCTCACGGTCCTGGACGGCGTACGCCCGGATCTTGTTCAGCAGCCCGATGCCCCGGCCCTCCTGGCGGAGGTAGACCAGCACGCCGCGGCCCTCGCGGCCGATGCGCCGCAGGGCCTCCTCGAGCTGCGGGCCACAGTCGCAGCGCTGGCTGAACAGGGCATCGCCGGTGAGACACTCCGAGTGCACGCGCACCAGCGCCGACTCCGCGCCGTCGACCTCGCCCATGACCAGGGCCACGTGCTCACGCCCGCCCCCCGGCTCCTCGAAGCCGTGGATGATGAACTCCCCCCACCGGGTCGGAAGCCGGGCCGCACTGACGTGCACGGCACCGGGGCTGCTGGCTGCCTGTTCGCTCATGGTCCCGTCAATCGTGGATTGAACCCGTCACGATATCACGCCCCCCGCCCGTGCGGGGCCTCGAGGTCGATCTCCGGGCCCACGGGGATGACGCCGGTGGGATTGATCGTCGGGTGCGAGGTGTAATAGTGGCGCTTGATGTGATCGAGGCTCACGGTCGGCGCCACCCCCGGCACCTGGTAGATCTCGCGGGTGTAGGCCCACAGGTTCGGATAATCCACCAGCCGGCGGATGTTGCACTTGAAGTGGCCGACGTAGACCGGGTCGAAACGCACCAGGGTGGTGAATAGCCGCACGTCCGCCTCGGTCAGGCGGTCGCCGGCGAGGTAGGGCTGGCGGGCCAGCCGTGCCTCGAGCTCGTCCAGGGCCTCGAACAGCGCCGTGACCGCCTCCTCGTAGGCCGCCTGCGCGGTGGCGAAGCCGGCCTTGTAGACACCGTTATTGACCCGGTCGTAGACGAACGGGTTGATGGCGTCGATGGCCTCGCGATGGTCAGCCGGATACAGATCGACGTCGTCCCGGCCCCAGCGGTCGAACGCGGTGTTGAGCATCCGCACCAGGTCGGCGGACTCGTTGTTGACGATGGTGCCCTCGCGGGTGTCCCACAGGGTCGGCACCGTGACCCGCCCGGTGTAGTCCGGCCGCGCCCGGGTATAGAGCTGGTACAGGTGATCGAGGCCGTGCAGGCGGTCCCCGGTGGCGCCCGGGTAGTCGCCGAACGACCAGCCCTGATCCCCCATGTACGGATGGACCACCGACACCCCGATGACGTCCTCCAGGCCCTTGAGGCGCCGCGTGATCAGCACGCGGTGGGCCCACGGGCAGGCCAGCGAGACGTAGAGGTGATAGCGCCCGGGCTCCGCGGCGAAGCGCGCCGAGGGCTCCGGCGAGACCCAGTCGCGGAACACCGTCTCCGGCCGCTCGAAGCGCCCGCCGGTGCTGTCGGTGTCATACCAGCGATCGTGCCAGACACCGTCGATGAGCAGACCCATGTTCGCCTCCTCTGGCAGTCCGCGCCCCGCGGCGGTGCCGCGGGGACCAGTGGCCTTAGGCCGCGAGCTTCGCCGCGATCTCGGTAACGTGGCGCCCCTGGGCGCGGGCGAGCGAGCGCTCCTTGTCCGTCGGCTGACGCGAGCCGTCACCGCCGGCCATGGTGCCCGCACCGTAGGGCGAGCCGCCGCGGGGCTCGCTGATGTCGAACAGCTCCGGGGCCTTCGCGTACGGCAGCCCGACCAGCACCATGCCGTGATGGGCCATCGTGAACCACGCACTCACGATGGTGGTCTCGTTGCCGGCGCCGGTACCCGTGGAGGTGAACACGCTGCCCACCTTGCCGGCCAGTGCACCGCTGGCCCACAGCCCGCCGGTCTGGTCGAGGAAATTGCGCATCTGCCCGGCCATGTTGCCGAACCGGGTCGGCGTACCGAGGATCACCGCGTCATAGTCGGCGAGCTCGCCGGGGGAAGCCACCGGGGCCGCCTGATCGAGCTTGGCGCCGGCATTGCGCGCCGCCTCCTCGGGCATGGTCTCGGGTACCCGCTTGACCACGACCTCGGCGCCGGGCACCTCGCGCGCCCCTGCCGCGACGGCATCCGCCATCTGCTCGATGTGACCATACATGCTGTAGTAGAGGACCAGTACGCGTGTCATATCGGAATCTCCTTCGCCCTGCTATTGAGTACGGTCTCAGGCTAACTGAAAACCCTGAGGCGACAATCTTCTTGATTCCGAAAAAACTGTTTCCTATAAGTAAACGATAACCTTTGCCGGAGCCCTGCCATGGACCGATTCGCCGCCCTCGAGGCCTTCGTCGGCGTTGCCGAGGAGGGCAGCTTCACCGCCGCCGCGGAGCGCATGGACGTCTCCAAGTCGGTGATCAGCAAGCAGGTCAAGGCACTCGAGCAGCATCTGGGCGTACGGCTGTTCAACCGCACGACCCGACGGCTGCACCTCACCGAGCCCGGGGCGCAGTTCCGCGACCGGGCCCTGCGCATCCTCGAGGAGCTGGGGGAGGCGGAACGCGCGGTGGGCGACCTCCAGGCCCGGCCCCGCGGCCTGCTGCGGGTCAATGTACCCGTCTCCTTCGCCCTGCAGCACCTCTCCGCCGTACTGCCCGCCTTCCTGGACCGTTACCCGGAGCTGTCGGTGGACGTGGTCCTCAACGATCGCTTCGTCGACCTGGTCAACGAGGGCTTCGACGTGGCGATACGGATCACCGAGCTCCAGGACTCCAGCCACATCGCCCGCCGCATCGCCCCCTGTGAGGGCTGGATCTGCGCGTCACCGGACTACCTGGCCCGCCACGGCCGGCCGCAGACGCCGGAGGCACTGGCCGGGCACGCCTGCCTGGTCTATGCCTACGCCCGCAACACCCGGGAATGGCGGCTGACCGGAGCGGACGGGCGTACCCACCGGGTCCCCGTACGCGGGCGCTTCCAGGCCAACAACGGCGAGATCCTGATAGACGCGGCCTGCGCCGGCACCGGGCTGGTGCTCACCCCGGATTTCATCGCCAACCGGGCAGTGGCCGAGGGCCGGCTCGAGCGGGTGCTCTGCGATTACCGGGCCCCGGGGATGGCCATCCACGCCATCTACCCCTACACGCACAACGTCTCGGCCAAGGTGCGCGTGTTCATCGATTTCCTGCGCGAGTGCTACGGCGACGGACCGCCGCCCTGGGCATGGGAACGGCTCAACGGGCGATCGGAGCGCGCGGGCAGCTGATCCCCCAGGCACGCGAGCAACCGGTCGCCCAGCACCTTCAGGCGGGACAGCCCCTGCCGGGCGCGGCTGCTGTCGCCGCGCTCGTGAACGGTGAGCATCGCACGGGCGAAGCGGTGCACCCGGCGGTGCCGACGGTCGAGCTCGTCCAGCGCCCCGGCCTCCGCGCCGCGGCGCACCCGCTCCCGGTCCAGCCACTGGCCGAAACGGCACTCGCGGTGATCCATTGCCGGCGGCACCGCCCGGCAGCCGTCGAGGAAGCCCTCCAGGGCCTGCATCCACAAACGGTGCTCGATGCCGGCGAGGTGCAGGGGCAGCATCTCCTGGGGGACCGTCTCCTGACCGCTCCAGCGGGGATACGGGCGCCACCGGCGGCGCCAGGCCGGAAGCGCCTCCGGCGGCATCGGCCGGGCGATGGCGAACCCCTGGGCCAGCTCGCAGCCGAGCTTGAGCAACAGCTCGCCCTGGGCCTCGTTCTCCACACCCTCGGCAACCACGTCGTGGCCGAATGCCCGCGCCAGCCCCATCACGCCCTCGACGATGGCGAAGTCCTCCGCGTCCTCCAGGCTGTCGGCGACGAAGCTCCGGTCGATCTTGAGCTCGACCACGGGCAATCGCTTGAGGTAGGTCAGCGAGGCGTAGCCAGTGCCGAAGTCGTCCAGCGAGAAGTACACCCCGAGGCGGGCACACTCGCGCATCACCCGGGTGACGTGGACCATATCCTCGAGCGCGCTGGTCTCCAGGACCTCCAGCCTCAGCAGCCCGGGGTCCACGCCCGGGTGCCCGGCGAGGATGTGATGCAGGCGTTCGGGGAAGTCGGGCTGCTGGAGTTGCAGCGCCCCGATGTTCACACTCAGCGGCAGGGTCAGCCCCTCCGCCTGCCAGGCCGCGAGCTGGGCGAGCGCCCGGTGCAGGACACGCTCGCCGATCTCCAGCGAGACCGGGTGACCCTCGATCGCCGGCAGGAACCGGGCGGGTCCGAGCAGGCCTTGCTCCGGGTGGTGCCAGCGCACCAACGCCTCCGCGCCGACCAGCTCGCCGGTACGCATGTTCACCTTGGGCTGGTAGAACACCGTGAGCTCGTCGTCCGCCAACGCCTGGCGCATGCGCGCCACATCCTCGTGGAACCCGCGCAGGTCCCGATCCCGGGCGACGTCGAAGACATGGACCCGATTGCGGCCCGCGAGCTTGGCCTGGTACATGGCCTGATCGGCCTGGCGCAGGAGCTGCTCGGCATCCACCGACTCCGCCTGGGGGTAGCCGGTCACACCGAGACTTGCGGTGAGGCTGATCGAGCGCCCGTCGATCTCCACCGCTCGCGAGGCCACGTCCGCGAGCCGGGCGAGCATGCCCTCGTCGTCCGTCGTCGGGTCGATGTCCGCGAGCACGGCCACGAACTCGTCGCCGCCGATGCGCGCCAGTGTGTCCGTGGCCCGCAGCGCACGGCCGAGACGGCCTGCGATGGTGGTGATCACGGCGTCGCCGACCTCGTGGCCGTGGCTCTCGTTGACGCGCTTGAAACCATCCAGGTCCAGGTACACCAGGGACAGGGAGTGGCCGTCACGGTCGGCACGCGCCATTGCCTGGGCGAGCCGGTCGCCGAGCAGCACCCGGTTGGGCAGGTCGGTCAGGGCATCGTAGTGGGCGATGTGTTCGAGCTGGCGCTGGCGGCGCTTCTCCTCGGTGATGTCGGAGAACAGCGCCACGTGATTGCACACCCGGCCGTGCTCGTCGCGCACCACGCTGATGGTGAGCATCTCGGCGTAGATCGCACCGTCACGGCGCCGGTTCCAGATCTCGCCACTCCAGTGACCGGACTCGTTGAGGCTCCGCCACATCGTGCGATAGAAGGCATCCGGCTGCCGCCCCGACTTGAGGAGGGCCGGGGTGTTGCCAAGGGCCTCCTCGCGGGAGTAGCCGGTAATCCGGGTGAAGGCATCGTTGACGTCGACTATCCGGTTGTCCGCATCGGTGATGGCGATGCCCTCGCGGGCGTGCGTGAAAACGCTCGCGTCCAGTGCCAGCCGTTCCTCGGCCCGCCGCCGCTCGGTGACATCGTGGACGATGGTGAACAGCAGCTCCCGATCGTCCTCGCGCACGGGCGTCGAGTACACCTCGACGTCCCGCTCCTCGCCGTCGGCGAGGCGGTGCCGGAACTCGAAGTGATTGCGGCTCTGCCCCACCGCCCGGGCCATCTGGCGTTTCAGCTCGGCCGGCGGCAGTGTGTTGATGGCGCCGATGGGCATCCCGACGAGCTCGCCCGGGGAATAGCCATAGAACGCGCACGCTGCCTGGTTCGCGGCAATGATACCGCCGCCCGCGGGGTCGATGATGAGCATCACCGAGGCGTTGCGCTCGAAGAACAGCCGGAAGCGCTCCGCCTCCGCCGAGGCCCGGGCCTCGGCCTCATGGAGGCCGGACATGTCCTGGATGGTGCCGATAACCTGGCCGTCGCGGCCACACGAGCCCCCGGCCCGGTGCCAGCGCTGCTGGACGTGGCGGAGCCGTCCATCCGGCAGCACCAGCCGGTAGCTCAGCATCCCCTCGTCCGGCGCCCCGCCGCCACCCGCGGGGGTCGCCGCCACCCGCTCGCGGTCATCCGGATGGACCCGCGAGAGCAGCGCCCGCGGCGAGGCCGGTGTCTCCGCCGGGTCCAGCGCGAGGAGCCGGAAGACCTGCGACGACCACCAGTATCCGCGGCTGGGCTCCCCGCGGGACCAGCTGCCGATTTCCGCGATGCGCTGGGTCTCGGCCAGCAGCGCCTCGCTGCGATGCAGTTCGTGCTCCGCCTGCAGCTCGGCGCGTAACGCGCCCACCTCCGCCTCGCGGCTGGACAGGATATCCAGGAGGTCGTCGATGTGCCGGCCGTAGAGCTCGCGCACGATGTCGTGACGTGTCACCAGACCGGAGATGACGCCGTCGGCGCCGGTCACCACCAGCCGCCGGACGCCCGCCTCGTCCATGCGCGCGACGGCCACGGCCACGCTCGCCCCGGCAGCGACGGTGTGTACCGGCATGCTGGCGAAGCGCACTAGGGGCTCATCCTCCACCGCCCCGGCGGCGTCGGCCTCGATGCGCACCAGGTCCCGCTCGGTGAAGATACCGACGGGCCGGGCGCCGCGCTCGAGCACCACGCAGGACACCTGGTGGTGAACCATCAGCGCCACGGCGTCGGCCACCGTCGCGGTCTCGCCCAGGGAATGCACGCGGTGGGTCATGATGCCGGCGACGGCGGACAGGCCGGCAGACAACTCGCCGGCGAGCAGCTGCATGAACTCGCCGTCGCCGACCAGGCCGGCAAGCCGGCCATCCGCGTCGACCACCACGAGGTGACGGAGCTGGCGGTCCACCACCAGGCGATAGGCCTCGCGGTAGTCCATGGACACCGGCGCCGTCACCGGATGGCGCGTCATCACGCCGGCAACGCTCACACCCGCGGTACGCCAGCCGCGATAGGCCAGCCGCACCGCATCGCGCTCGGTGAGTATGCCCACCGGCCGGCCGTCCTCGATCACGACGACGGCGTCCGTCGACTCGCGCCGCATGCGGGCCAGCGTCCCGGGCAGCCCTGCATCCGGCGCGACGGTCAACGCCCCGCCACGCGATACCATGTCGCCCAGCGTTCTCACCGCCACGACGGCACCACCCCCAATGTCGACGACCCGGGCTACGCGGCTCCGGCTGCCGTTTGGAATCGTATCGTTATTGCCGGCGACGATAGCACAGCAACGGGGTCGGCGGTCGGCCGCTGGATACGCCGGAACGTTGCAATCCGGCGCGCCCTGCCCCATCTATGGCCTCAGACGATGAATCGAGACTTCCAGAGGTGTCGCCCATATGCAGATGGACAGACTGACCACCAAATTCCAGACGGCCCTGGCGGAGGCACAGTCCCGCGCGGTGGGCCGCGACCACCAGTTCATCGAGCCCGAACACGTGCTCATCGCCATGCTGGACCAGGAGGGCGGCGGCATGCGCCAGCTCCTCCAGCAGGCCGGGGTAAACGTCAACTACCTGCGCTCCCGGCTCGGTGAGGCGCTCGACCGCATGCCGCAGGTGGAAGGCACCGCCGGCGACGTACAGCTCTCCAAGGACCTGGGGCGGCTGCTCAACGTCACCGACAAGCTCGCGCAGAAGCGCAAGGACGCCTACATCTCCAGCGAGCTGTTCGTGCTCGCCCTGGTCGAGGACCAGCGCGCCAACGCCGGCGAGATCCTGCGCCGCGCCGGGGCCGAGAGCTCGGCGATCGAGCGCGCCATCGAGGCGGTGCGCGGCGGCGAGAATGTCTCCGACCCCAACGCCGAGGACCAGCGCCAGGCGCTGGACAAGTACACCATCGACCTCACCGAGCGCGCCGAGCAGGGCAAGGTCGACCCGGTGATCGGCCGCGACGACGAGATCCGGCGCACCGTGCAGGTGCTCCAGCGCCGGACCAAGAACAACCCGGTGCTGATCGGCGAGCCCGGCGTGGGCAAGACCGCGATCGTCGAGGGCCTCGCCCAGCGGATCATCAACGGCGAGGTGCCGGACGCGCTCCGCGACAAGCGGCTGCTGTCGCTGGACATGGGCGCGCTGGTGGCCGGCGCGAAGTACCGCGGCGAGTTCGAGGAGCGGCTCAAGGCCGTGCTCAAGGATCTCGCCAAGCAGGAAGGCCAGGTCATCCTGTTCATCGACGAGATCCACACCATCGTGGGCGCCGGCAAGGCGGAAGGCTCCATGGACGCGGGCAACATGCTCAAGCCCGCGCTGGCCCGCGGCGAGCTGCACTGCATCGGTGCCACCACGCTGGACGAGTACCGCCAGAACATCGAGAAGGACGCCGCGCTCGAGCGCCGCTTCCAGAAGGTGCTGGTGGACGAGCCCAGCGTCGAGGACACCATCGCCATCCTCCGTGGCCTCAAGGAGCGCTACGAGGTCCACCACGGCGTGGAGATCACCGACCCGGCGATCGTCGCCGCGGCCACGCTCTCACAGCGCTACATCACCGACCGCCACCTCCCGGACAAGGCCATCGACCTGGTCGACGAGGCCGCGAGCCGCATCCGCATCGAGATCGACTCCAAGCCCGAGGAGATGGACCGCCTCGACCGCCGACGCATCCAGCTCAAGATCGAGCGCGAGGCGCTGAACAAGGAGTCCGACGAGGCGTCGCGCAAGCGACTGGCCGCGCTGGACGAAGAGCTCGGGGAGGTCGAGCGCCGCTACGCCGAGCTCGAGGAGGTCTGGAACTCCGAGAAGGCCGCCGTGGAGGGCACCCAGAGCATCAAGGAGGCCCTGGAGCAGGCGCGCCTGGACCTGGAGACGGCGCGCCGCGCCGGCGACCTCGGGCGCATGTCCGAGCTGCAGTACGGGCGCATCCCGGAGCTCGAGCGCCAGCTCGACATGGCCTCGCAGGTGGAGATGCAGGAGATGCGGCTGCTACGCACCCAGGTCACCGACGAGGAGATCGCCGAGGTGGTCTCGAAGTGGACCGGCATCCCCGTGGCCAAGATGCTCGAGGGCGAGAAGGACAAGCTCCTGCGCATGGAGGAAGCCCTCGGCGAGCGGGTGATCGGCCAGCAGGAGGCGGTCAGCGCCGTGTCCAACGCGATACGCCGCTCCCGTGCCGGCCTCGCCGACCCGAACCGGCCCAACGGCTCGTTCCTCTTCCTCGGCCCCACCGGCGTGGGCAAGACCGAGCTGTGCAAGGCACTGGCGTCGTTCCTCTTCGACACCGAGGAGGCCATGATCCGCATCGACATGTCGGAGTTCATGGAAAAGCACGCCGTCGCGCGGCTGATCGGTGCACCACCGGGCTACGTCGGCTATGAGGAGGGCGGCTACCTCACCGAGCACGTACGCCGCAAGCCCTACTCCGTGATCCTCCTCGACGAGGTGGAGAAGGCCCACCCGGACGTGTTCAACATCCTCCTGCAGGTGCTCGACGACGGCCGTCTCACCGACAGTCACGGGCGCACGGTGGACTTCCGCAACACCGTGATCGTGATGACCTCCAACCTCGGCTCGCACCTGATCCAGGAGAAGGCCGCCGAGGACTACGAGGGCATGAAGTCGGCGGTCATGGAGGTGGTCGCCCAGCAGTTCCGCCCGGAGTTCATCAACCGCATCGACGACGTGGTGGTCTTCCACCCGCTCGACCGGCGCCAGATCCGGCGGATCACCGAGGTCCAGACCGCCTACCTGGACAAGCGCCTCAAGGACCGGGAGATGGCCATCGTCATCTCCGACGCCGCCCTGGACCGCCTCGGCGAGGCCGGCTTCGACCCGGTCTACGGCGCCCGGCCGCTCAAGCGGGTCATCCAGCAACGCCTGGAGAACCCGCTGGCCCAGCGCATCCTCGCCGGCGAGTACGGCCCGGGCGACGTGATCCGCGTGGACGTCGAGGGCGACGAACTCACCTTCGAGCGGACCCGGGAGGCGGCGGAGGCGTAACCGGCGCCTCGCACGGCCGCGGGGGGCATGACACCCCGCGGCCGTCCTCCTTGGTATAGTCGCGCAAACCACTGAGCCCCGACCGGCAAGGAGCCCCGACGATGACCAACCGCCTGATCACCCTCTGCGCCACCCTCCTGCTCGCCGTGACCACCGCCCACGCGGCGGCCCCGGGCGGTGTCACCGTCTCCGAAGCATGGGCACGCGCGACCCCTCCCGGCGCGCCCGCCGGCGCCGCCTACTTCAAGGCGACGGCGGCGTCCGGGGCGGACCGGCTGGTCGGCGTGGCCAGCCCCGTCGCCAAGAAAGCCACGCTACACCGGACGGTGACCGAGAACGGCAACCGCACCATGAAGCATGTCGACGGCGTCGACGTGGGTCCCGACAACCCGCTGGCATTCGCCCCGGGCGGCTATCACGTCATGCTCATGGGTCTCGACCAGCCCCTGAAGGCCGGCGACCGCTTTTCCATGACGCTGACCTTCGAGAAGGCCGGCGACATCGAGGTCGACGTCGAGGTGCGCCCGATCACCGCGGGCGCGGACTGACGGCCAAGGGCGAGCGTCTATACTCCCCGCGTGGACCGCGGCGGCGCCCGCCGCCGGTCCACGTCTGCTATCGTGTCGTACGATTACCCGTCCGCACGCGGGTGCGGACCGATAACACACAAGGGGAGCCACCGATGCGCATCGTCAAAGGCCTCATGGCCGGACTGGCCCTGACCCTCGGCGCCGGCACCGCGGGTGCGGCCCAGTGGAACATGGCCACGCCCTATCCGGACGCGACCTTCCACACCCAGAACATCCGGCAGTTCGCCGAGGACGTGCGTGAGGCCACGGACGGCGACCTGACCATCACCGTCCACTCCGCCGGCTCGCTGATCAAGCACCCGCA
>WBJT01000099.1_pt1 | contig 12157 bp, 13 predicted proteins | sample 5109881 | NCBI WGS metagenome assembly WBJT01 (sample SAMN11895465, study PRJNA545514) | wastewater metagenome | isolation source: saline BTEX enrichment culture, original innoculum from Kuwait petroleum... | place: USA:Stillwater, OK | collected 2018-09-01
CACATCCGCGGACACCCCCAGCCAGCCGGCCGGGCACACCGCCTCCGCCTCGCGCACCGTCGTGTCCCTCCACGTACAGGAGCCTCCAACTTAGTGTCGAATCAACACTATGTCAATTCGGTTGCACGCCCTTTTGCCGGGGCCATCCGGTTCGTCGAGCCCGGGCAAGTAGCACTGGCCCCTCTGGCAGGAGTTCAGGCCCTCGGCGCGGGCCATCCGCGACCGGCTCATGCGGGTCTACCGAGACGCTGGGCGGCGCAGCGCCCGCCTGAATGGGTAATCCACCAGTCCGACCAGGATTGCCAAGGCCTCGTCAGGAAGTCTCCGCGCCCACAGGGCAACCCCCTGAGTCCTATGCCGGTCATTGGTTTACCGTTGCTCCTCGGCATAGTCCCGGAGTATGCGGGGATCCAGGACATGTATCCGGGCCCGCGCCATGCGGATTGCCCCCTCCTGTTCCAGCAGCTTCAACGCCCGCTGGACCACCTCGCGTACCGAGCCCGTCAACGCAGCGATGTCCTGTTGCGTGATCCTGACGCAGGCGTCCGGCACCCCCTCCACCAGCGGCTGATCGCCCTCGGAGCAGCGCAGCAACAGCCGCGCGACCCGTGCCACCACCGAATGCAGCGCAGAGTCCTCGGTGAGGTCCACCAACGAGCGTAGTCGGTAGGCCAGCAGGTGAAGCATCGCCGCGGCGACGGCCGGATATTCGTCAATAACTCGCAGCACTGTCTGACGCGGGATGAGGCCAACGACGCTGTCCTCGGCGGCCGTGACGGTACCGGGGTTCGGGTTTCCGTCGATGGCAGCCGCGTCGTTGAAGGTCCGGCCGGGCCCAAGTATCCGCAGCACCTGTTCCCGTCCTTCCGGCGAGCTTCGTGACACGCGGACCTGCCCGGCGACGACCACCCCGAGCCCGGCGCATTCCTGCCCCTGGATGACGATGGGCTCGCCCGCGGTGACTTGCCTGAGCCGAGCCCGGTGCGCGATGCCTTCGATCGCCGCAGCCGGGAGATCCTGAAAATACGGAACCTCCCCGAGCGCATTGACCAGCTGATTCATCGTATCCCCCGTGCAACTTAAGTTGCAGAGTCCGCGCCCTGCCATGCCGCAACATGGCGCCATATTCGAAGTGTACGGCCGACGCCGTGCACGGAGCGACGGCCGCGCGTTCGGCAATACGGAGGTGAAGGACATGAAACCGCAGATTCCACAGCCCCTGACCACTGAGCACCAGAAGCTGCATCGGCGTCTGGATGCCGCCCTGGACGCTGGCGGGGAGATCGCCGACGCGACGCGCAGGCTCATAGACGTCATGCACCCGCATTTCGTCCGCGAGGAGGAGATCGCGATGCCGCCGCTCGGGCTTCTCGGGTCGCTCTCGCGGGGCGAGTATGACCCGGAAATGGACCGTGTCCTGGAGATGACGGACGCGCTCGGTGCCGAGCTCCCGGTGATGCTCAAAGAACACGAGGCCATCAGGGAGGCGGCCGCGTCGCTGTCCCGCGCCGCCGAGTCAGCCGGTCGCAACGACATCGTCGACTTCTGCGCCGACCTGGGCGTCCATGCCGCCACCGAAGAAGAGGTGCTCTATCCGGCTGCCCTTCTGGTCGGTGACATCGTTCGCCGTCGACGAGAGAACGACGCCGACTGAACATCCCCGCCGCCCCGGGACGGGCCATGCCCGCCCCGGGGCATTTCTCCCGAGGCAACGCTTGTCATGAATGAAGACGCCATCCCGGAAACGTTACCGGACGCTGACGCTAAACATCGCGTCACGCTGGTTGGTGCTGCCGTAAATCTGGTGCTCGGCGTCGCCAAGGTGGTGTTTGGCTTCGCGGCTCATTCCCAGGCCCTGATAGTGGACGGCGTCCATTCACTGTCAGATCTGGTCAGCGACGCCCTGGTGCTCGTTGGAATGGTCATCGGTGGGAAAGCACCGGATCACAACCACCCCTTCGGGCACGAACGGTTCGAGACACTCGTCACCGCCGCTGTCGGCATGCTGCTGCTGTCGGCCGCCGGAGGGTTTACCTTCGACGCGATACGCGCGCTGATGATCTCCGGGGACAGACCCGCCATTTCGGCCGGGCTCGCAATCCCGGTGACCCTTGTGTCCCTCGCAGCGAAGGAAGGGCTGTTCTGGTACACGCGCCAGGTGGGACGCCATGCGGAATCCCGGCTGATCGAGGCAAACGCCTGACACCATCGCTCGGACGCCCTCTCGTCGCTCGTGGTGCTAATCGGCCTCGGCGGTGCCTTCGCCGGCGCGCCATGGCTCGACGCGGCAGCGGCGCTGGTGGTCGCCGTCATGCTGGGCGCCATGGGCGGTCACTTCCTGTGGAATGCGCTGAGCGAGCTGGTGGACACCGGGCTGGACTATACGACCCTGCGCGAGTTGGCGCGAACCGTCGACTCCGTCGAGGGCGTGGAGGAGCATCACGGGCTGAGGACCCGAGTCATGGCCGGCAAGGTGTTAATTGAAGTGCACATTGTCGTGGATCCGTGGATTAGTGTTTCCGAAGGTCACCGCATCGGCGAGGCGACCAAGACTGAACTGTTGGATCAGCTCGACCGCCCGGGCGAAGCGCTGGTTCACGTGGACACTGAGTCTGTGCCAGCGTCAACACGTGCGCCGCTGCGAGGGCGGGCGCTGGCGAAGTTGCGCGAGGCTTGGTCGGAGATTCCGGAGACACGCGCCGTAGCCCGGACCACCCTTCATTACCGCGACGATGGCCTGCATGTCGACTTGGAGCTCGACGGCCACGCCGCTCCATCACTCGACGAGGAGTTGGAGCAGCGAGTCGAACATGCGGCGTCACAGCTGCCCTATGTACGTGCCGTGCGTATCCTGACCGGGGGTTTCACGCCGTGTCGTTGACCGGCGGGTCATGTCCATCGCCGCTGTTCAATCCAGCCGATCCCGACCAGTCCAGGGTTCGCGGGAAAGTCGGGCCTTGCGGGCCGGCCGCGGCCCGGATTCTTCTGTCTGCAGCGCGGCAATCAGCCCCAGCACCATCACCAAGACCACCACCGAGAATGGCAGACCGGCCATGACGACCGCGGACTGCAGAGTGGGCACTCCGCCCCCAGTAAGCAGTACGCCCGTCAGCACGCCCACTCCGAGCCCCCAAATAACCCGTGGCGCTGTGGGCGGGTCAGAATCGCCCTCGGCCAAGATGGTATTGATCACAAGCGTCCCGGAGTCCGCGGAGGTGATGAAGTAGGTGGCGATCAACAGGGTAGCGATGGCGGCGGCGACGTTAGTCAGGCTGGCCCCACGCATTCCGTCGATGGTCTGGTAAAGGGCGAGGGTTACGTCGACGTTGACGGCAGCGGTGATACCGCCGGGCCCGTACAGCTCGCTATGGAGGGCAGTACCGCCGAACAGGCCGATCCAGACGAAGCTGAACAGTGTTGGCACTAGGAGCACGCCGAACACGAATTCGCGTAGAGTTCGTCCCCGAGAAATGCGGGCGATGAACATCCCTACAAACGGCGACCAGGCGAGCCACCAGCCCCAGTAGAAGACTGTCCATTCCTGCTGCCAGCCGGAATCGCCCGTGGCATTGGTCCAGAAGCTCATTTCCACCAGATGCTGGAGATAGGAGCCGGTGTTCTGGGCAAGGAATCGGAAGAGGTAGGTGGTGGGCCCATAGACCAGAAAGAAGCCAAGCAGGGCGAGGCTGAGCCAGAGGTTGCCGATGCTCAGCAGGCGAACGCCGCGGCGGACGCCGCTAACCACCGATAGGGTGGCAAGGCCGGTCACGACCGCAATGATCACTAGCTGATGGTCCAGAGACACCCCGAAACCGGTCAGCCGATCGAGGCCCGTGTTCATCTGTGCCGCCCCCAGTCCAAGCGTGGTGGCGACACCGAAAACCGTTCCGAACACGGCCAAGGTGTCGGCCAGGTCCCCCGGCCAGCCGTAAATCCGGCGCCCGATGAGGGGGTAAAGGGTGGAGCGGATTGTCAGGGGCAGCCCCTTGCGGTAGCGAAAGTACGCAAGCGCCAGTGCCACCGCCGCGAACACGGCCCAGCCGTGCAGCCCCCAGTGGAAGAAGGTCAGTCGCATCGCCGTGGCCGCCGCCTCCGGGGTACCCGAGGCCAAGTTGAAGGGGTTGCCCTGAAAGTGCGCCACGGGCTCGGCGATGCTCCAGAAGATCAGGCCCACCCCGGTGCCGGCGGCGAACAGCATGGCGATCCAGGAAGGGAAGCCGAACTCGGGTCGTTCATCCTCTTGTCCCAGGCGTACGTCCTGGTAGCGGCCCATGCCCAGCCAGACGATCACCGCCAGGAGGAAGGTGACGAGCACCACGTAGTACCACTCCAGGGTGGGTCCCACAGTGGCATGGGCTGCGGCGAGCACACGATCGGCGGTTTCGGTCCAGAAGGCGCCCAAGGCCAGCCAGACTCCGATTAATACAGAGGAGGCTGTGGTGACCACCGGATTGAGGCCGCGAAATGGACCCCACTGGATGGGCTTGTGTCGCGGATAACGCAGACCGGCGGCTTTGCCTTTCCCAGGGCCCATAACCTCAACCCCCTCCCGCCTCGTGGGCAGGCTGGGCGGCCCACCCCCAATCGTCAAAGAGCACGTAGAGTGCCGGGATTACCACCAGAACGAGAATCGTCGTTGTCAGCAGGCCGAAGACGACGGACACGACCAGGGGTTTGATGGCGTCGGCCTGGGTGCTGGTCTCGAGCAGCAAGGGGAACAGGCCGGCGATTGTGGTAGAAGACGTAATCAGAATCGCTCGAAGGCGGTCTCGGCTTGCCTGGCCTGCGGCCTCGGCTGCCGGCCGACCTTGTAGGCGATGGCTCTTGATGAACTGGATCATGAGGATAGCGTCGTTGACCACAATACCTGCCAGGCCGGCCGCCCCGATCAGTGACGGCATGGACAGGTAGTAGCCCATCAGGACATGCCCCCAGATCGCCCCCACGAAGGCCAGTGGTATCGATAGCATCACGATCAAGGGCTCGACATAGCTGCGGAACTGAAACGACAGGATGATGAAGACTCCGACCAGTCCGATCAGCAGGGCCCGGGCGATGGAGCCTCCAGTCTCGGCGGAGCGGGACACCTGGCCATCGAAGACCACGTCGATCCCCGGATGGCGCTCGCGGAAGTTGGCCAGCCAGCCGCTGTCGCGCAGGTCGGTGACGATCTCCTGACCGCTGCTCTGGCGGGCGTCTACGTTGGCCTCCACCGTCACCGTGCGCCGGCCGTCGATTCGGGTGATTTTGGCCCACTGGCGCTGCTTCCGAATATCTGCCACTTCCCGCAGGGGCACCTGCTCGCCGCTGGGCAGGGAGATGGTTTGATCAGCGAGGTCATCGAGGCTGTCGCCGTCACTGTCCGGCTCGCTAACCACAATATCAACGTCCCGCTGGCCTACGCGCTGGTTATCCGCGATCTGGCCCAGCCACGCCGCGCGCAGCTGGCTGGCGACCTCCTCGGCGGTCAGGCCCAGGACGTGGGCGCCAGGTGCCAGAGAGAGCGTGCGCTGCGGCTTGCCCGGGCGCAGGTCGTCCATGACGTTGTTGCTCGCGTCGTAGCTCCTCAGGTGCTCCGCGGCATCCAGCGCGGCCGTCTTGAGTACATTCAGATCGTCCCCCTTGAGACGCATCTCGATGGGTATGCCGGCCGGCCCGAACCCCGGCTCCTGAATGATCAGGCTGTGAATGCCGGCTACGGCACCGATTTCCTCCCGCCAGAGCGCGGTCAGCCGATCCAGGTCGACCGTGCGTCGTTCCGCGGTAAGCAGGTCGACAATGACGGTGGCCACGTGGGGACCCGCTTCCCCTGCGCTGGGGTTGTAGTTGAACCGCGTCTGAATGGACTCCACCAGCGGGCTTTGCCCTGGCTGTTCCGGGGTCAAGCGCTCGTCGAGTCGGTGCATGGCTCCTTCGACCCGGCCCGCCACCGCTTCCGTGCGGGACAGGGGCGTGCCCTGAGGCATGAGGATGCGGGCCTCGAGCACGTCACCCTCGATGTCAGGCATGGCCTCGCTACCGATATGACCGCCGGCCAGAAAGCCCAGCGAACCGAGAAGAACCGTGGCGAGGAGCCCGAGCACCGCGTGACGCCAGCGGATGGCGACGTCCGCAGTGCGGCCCACGGCCTCCCGGAAGGCGTTGAAACCTCGATCGAATGCCTGCCGGAAACGGGAATTGTGGCCCGCACGCAGCTTGGGAACGCTCTCCTTTAGGTGGTGAGGGAGGATCCAGAAGGCCTCGATCAGGCTGGCGGCCAGGGCGGCAATCAGCACGATCGGCAGTACCTCGAGAACCGCGCCGAGCTCTCCGGCAAGGAAAGCGAGCGGGCCAAAGACCACGACGGTTGTAAGGAACGAAGAGAGAACTCCTGGCAGCACCTGACGGGTGCCCTCGGTGACCGCCGCCAAGGCCGTGAGCTGCTCGCCGGCATGGACCGCGATGTTGTCGACAATGACCACCGCGTCATCCATGACGATGCCGATGGCCATGAGCAGCGCCACAAGGGTAATCATGTTCAGGGAGAGGCCTGTGACCCCCATGACGAAGAAGGCGCCCATGAACGCGGCCGGCAATCCCAGCACCGCCCAAATTGCCAGTCGGGGTCGGAAGAACAGGCTCATCACCGCCATGACCAGTACCAGCCCCATTAAGCCGTTCTCTACCAGCATCTGCAGCCGGTCCCGAACGATGCTCGTCATGTCTTGTGTCAGGGTCAGTCGAACGCCGTCGCCGAAACGCTCATCTTCCTCCGCGATTACCCCCTTGAGGGCCTCCATCACCCGCAGGGAATCGCCCCTGAGGGTCTTGCTGACCTCCAGTACCACCGCCGGATCGCCATTGAAACGAGTTTTCTCCTCTTTCCGCTCGCCCACCTGCTTGATGGTGGCGATGTCGCCGAGGGTCAGCTCGCCCCCCTCCCGGTCGGAGATCACCACAAGCTGCTTGAGCGCGCGCAGTGATCGGCGCTGGTCGGTGAACCGCAGCTGGATATCCCGGTCCTTCGTCTCCAGGGTGCCAAGTGGCATGTCCACGTTCTGATGAGCCACTGCAGCAGCCAGTCCCCGCGCGGACAGGCCGTGCTGGTTCAGTACCTCCCTGGGAACCGCCACCTGCCACTGGCGCTGAGACACGCCTTGGATATGGACCTCGGCGACACCGGGCAGCGCCATAATCCGGTCCTCGAGGCGATAGGCGTAGTCTTCCAGTTGGTCCCGCGACATGCCCCCGGTGACAGCCACTGCCGCCACGAGGTCACTCCGGTTAAGCTCCCGAACCACCGGCTCCTCGGCCTGCGCGGGCAGGTCCGTAATGGCACCCACTTCGGAATCGATCTCGTTGAGAAAACGGATCGGGTCTCCGCCGGCAGCCATCGTTGCCACTGCGCTGGCGCGGTTGTCCTGGGCCGTGCAGGACAGCTCGTCCAGGTAGTCCACCCCTTTGATGGCGTCATGCAAACGCCCGCAGATCTCGTCCTCCACATCTCGCGCGGTCGCGCCACGGTAGGTAACCTCAACACTTACCTCTACCGGACGGTAGTCGGGAAAGGTCTCCCGCTTGAGGGAAGGCGCCGCGAACAGCCCGGCCGCCAGGATCACGATGAGCAGGAGGTTGGCGGCGGTGGGGTGGCCCGCAAACCAGCGAATCATGACTCTTCCCCCCGGGCGCGTGCCCGAAGCGCCCGCTCCAGGCCCTTATCCCGACGGGGCGTCACCGGCATACCGTCGATGGCGGGGATGGGATCGTCCACGATGACCCGGGCGTCGGGGGGCAACCCCTCCTCGATGATTGCCAGGTCGCTTTGCTGAAAGGCTACCCGCACGGACTGCCGGGCGAGACGATTCTCCCCGGTTACCAGGTACACCTGGTTGTCATGCACAGCACTGACGGGGATAACCATCCGGGGCTCAGGGCTCGAGACGGTCAGCCGGACCCGGACGTACATGCCGGGCTGCAGCGCCGGCCGCTGTGGCGGTGCCGCCTTTTCGTAGGGGGCGTCGACACTCACCACGACCCGGACGGTACGTGTGTTGGGGTCCAGACCGCTCGCGATGCGGGCAACCCGGGCCGGCCAGCGAACGTCATCATCACCGACCAGGACCACCTCGGCCCGGATGTCCGACAACGCCAGCTTGTCGTGGGGCCCCAAAGCCTGCGGAGGAGCATCCGCACGCGCCACCGCCCCCACCACCCTGCGCAGCATGGGCAGGGGGAAGTGGGCCTCGACTTCCGTCGCCTCGATACTGTAGGCCTCGAACAGTTTCTGGCCCCTGCTGACCTGGTCGTGGAGTTCCACTGCCACCTGACTGACGCGAAGATCATAAGGCGACTCAAACCGGGTATCCGCAAGATCCTCTTGGGCCTGGTCGACGCGGGTGCGTGCCTGCTCCTGTTTAGCCTGCAACTGCTTGCGCCGGTGCGGGATGAGGGTCAGTTCGTTCTCCAGTTTGGCCACCGATAGGCGCTGGGCGAGCGTCGCCCGGCGCTGCTGGTCCAGCTCGGACTGGGAAATCTGGTTCTCCTCGGCCAAACGCTGGAAACGGTCCAGCTCGCGCTCGGCCAGGTTGAGACGGTCCCTTTCCAGCTCGAGCAGCTGACGGTTGTTGGCCGCCTCGGCATTGAGCTGACGCTTTTCTGCCTCCAGCTGAGCCAGCTCCGCCTCCGCACTGGCGATGGCGAGCCGGTAACGAGTCGGGTCGAGGGCCAACAGCTGGGTGCCCTTGGACAGGATATTGCCGCTCTCCAGCCTCGGATGACGTCCAACAACTCGTCCGGACACGTTGGCGGTTGCCTGCCAGATTTCGGGCGGACGGGCCACCCCGCGACCACGTGCTTCCAACTGGAAGGGAAGCGCCTTGACTTCGATGATCGACACCGATGGTTCCTGCGCGACTCTTTCGTCGCGTTGGGGAACATCCCGATTGGCAACCAGCGCCGCTATCAAAGTCAGGCCTATACCTGCCCCTGCCACAACCCAGGCCCAGCGCTTCCATCGATGGCCCCATTCATTCATGGCTAATGACTCCACCCAGGTCACGGATCGTGCCAATCACGGCGAGAAAGGCATTGCTGGATCCGAGTGCGATGACAACGTCCGGCTTATTGGAGGGACCCAAGCGTGGCGGTGCGGGCTGAATCATCTGGCCTCCCTAATCGCTTGCGTCCAGGTTGGCGTGGGTACCGAACCGGCTGTGGCAGCTCAGGCACCGATCCGTAAGGCGTTCGAAGCCGGTCGCCATACGGTCAAAGGCTCGTGCGTCAGCAGCTGAGGAGATGTCTCGGGCTGTCTCCTTGACTTGGCTATCGAGTTCCTGAAACCGCCCGGCCGCTGTCCCAAGGCGGGCGAGAAGCGTCAGTTTTTCGGCGAATCCCGGCGTAGGATGACTCGCTAGGCGTTCGGCTGCCTTTTTGGCCTCAACATAGTCTTCCCTAAAAAGAGCCCGGCTCAGCGCCTGGTAATCGGATTCCATGGCTTGCATGACGCGATCGAGCCCACCTCCGCGGGCGTTTCCCACCAACAAGCCAAACCCCATCATGACAAAGGCTACTTCCGTGGCGCGCTTACGGAGTGGGGGGCGACGGTATCCACTAGGCGACATTGGCGGCTCCAGCAGGTGATTAGTCGATTGCGCCATTGATAACGTTATTGGGCGTCAGCGGGCTTCAACCCATGCCACAGAACCCGCCACACCACCTCGGCTTCGTCTTCGAGCTCGAATGAGTAATCGGACAGGGACCAGCGCACCACCAGCCCCTGGATCATCGATATCAGCACTCGCGCGGTTTCCTTGGGATCCAGGTCGTGCCGGAACCGTTGCTCCCACACACCCTCCTCGATCAGCCGGGCAAGCGCGTTCGCGTAGCGATCCATCACGCCGAGGACGACCTTTCGAAGCGCGGGAACTTCGACATGAAGGCGGTCCGAGAACAGAAGCCGGGGAACTCCGCGGCGACGGCCGATAAACCGCAGCTGGCGCCGAATGAGTTCCCGGAGCCGGACGTCCGCCGGCTCGCACCCCTCGAGCAGTCCTGACACATTCCGGAATAGGGCCTCGGCGATTCCGGTGACCGCGGCCTCGAAAATCGCGTTGCGGTTCTTGAAGTGACGAAAGATTGTCGGCTGCGCAATCCCCACGCGGCTTGCAATGGCTTGCGTCGTGGCACCCCCTACACCTTGGTCTGCCGCAATCTCCAGGGTGGCTTCGATGATTTCCGATCTTCGCTCTTCGTGGGGCTTACTCATTCCGTTTAAACCAACATAAGCAATAATTTTATAACAATCTTTATTTATTTTTTACATAAAAAACAGAGACATAGACTACAAACACCAGCATATAAAGAAATATGTGATAGACTTATTACATGTAACACCAGATTTTGCCTGTCGTCAATGAGTATTTAACTAGGTCCTCCCCCGAACCTCCGGACGCTCACCTCACACACTGAACCGCCCGGGATTCCCGGAGACCTGAAAGCTTGAGAGGATCAGGTCATGAGCACAGCGGTGAAATGCTCCCCCGAGGTCCGGGAACGAGCGGTTCGAATGGTGCTGGAGCACCAGGACAGCTACGGCTCGCAGTGGGCGGCCATCTCCTCGATTGTGGCCAAGATTGGCTGCACGGCGGAGACGCTGCGCCGGTGGGTGCGCCAGAGCGAGCGTGACAGCGGCCAGCGTGCCGGGTTGACCACCGAGGAGCGCGAGGGGCTGAAGGCACTTGAGCGCGAGAACCGCGAGCTCAAGCGTGCCAACGAGATCCTGCGCAAGGCGTCGGCCTTTTTCGCCCAGGCGGAGCTCGACCGCCACGGGAAGTGATGGTGGCGTTCATCGACCGCCATCGCGAGGTCTACGGGGTCGAGTCGATCGGTAGTGTCCCCGGAAGTGTGTAAAAGCGGGTAGGCGGGTCACCGCGGGCCTCCGTAGGATTCGGGTTGTACAGACCTTGAACCCTGGAAAAAGGAGACCCGCGATGACGGAGGACAGGATGGCACTGCTGGCCATGGCGGAGAAGGCCGGTGAGACGGATTTTTTGCGTGATCTGGTGCGCGCGGCGGGGATGACGGGCATTTCCTCGTCCCAGGTGTCTCGGCTGTGCCAGAGCATCGATGAGCGTGTCTCGGCGTTCCTGTCTCGCCCGATTGAGGGACGCTGGCCGTATCTGTGGCTGGATGCCACCTACGTGAAGGCGCGTGACGGCGGCCGGGTGGTCTCCAAGGCCTGTGTGTTGGCAGTGGCGGTGAACACCGAGGGCCGGCGCGAGGTGCTGGGCCTGGCGGTCGGCCCGGCGGAGACCGAGGCGTTCTGGAAGCAGTTCCTGCGCGATCTCATCGGCCGGGGGATGGCGGGCGTGCAGTTGGTCATCTCTGACGCCCATGCGGGGTTGAAGAAGGCCGTGGCGCAGGTGCTCGGGGCGAGCTGGCAGCGCTGCCGGGTGCACTTCATGCGCGATGTGCTCGCCCACGTGCACAAGCGCCACCAGTCGATGGTGGCGGCGGCCATCCGCACCGCCTTCGCCCAGCAGAACGGCGCCGAGGCGCGCGCTCAGTGGCGCGAGACCGCCGAATCGCTGCGAACGCGCTTCCCGAAGGTGGCGGCGATGATGGATGCCGCCGAGGACGAGGTGCTCGCCCACACCGCCTTCCCGGCGGCGCACTGGTCGAAGATCGCCTCCACCAACCCACTCGAGCGGGTGAACAAGGAGATCAAGCACCGCAGCGATGTAGTGGGCATCTTCCCCAACGAGGCGGCGATCACGCGCCTGGTTGGCGCGGTGGTGCTGGAGCAGTCCGAGGAATGGCAGGTCGGGCGCTGCTACATGGCCAAGCACAGCCTCACCGAGCTGCACGACGAGGACAACGACGAGCCCAAGCAGATCGACAACGCAGCCTGAAGTCCCTGACTCGGAGGCCGCGGTGACTCAGAGCCATTTACACACTTGCCGGACACAACCGCGCCCTGTCCGGCCGACCGGGTTCAACGGCAGTTTCAGGCGGATCGCCCCGACGCGCTGTGGCTCTCCGATATCACGTATGGTGTGCCCGGAGTTCAGGGCGAGCATGGAAGCTCAAATGGACCACGAGTCTATCTGGAATATTGAACCATTACTTCACGAGGAAGTAACGAAACAATCCCACCCACTGTGAGGGTGGTGAGCCTGAG
>WBJT01000100.1_pt1 | contig 12102 bp, 6 predicted proteins | sample 5109881 | NCBI WGS metagenome assembly WBJT01 (sample SAMN11895465, study PRJNA545514) | wastewater metagenome | isolation source: saline BTEX enrichment culture, original innoculum from Kuwait petroleum... | place: USA:Stillwater, OK | collected 2018-09-01
AACGGGCGACGTGGAACAGCGCCTCGCCCTCGTGGACCAGGGGCAGGTTGTTGCGGCCGATGACGATACCGCTCGCCCCCGCCTCCACGGGGATCTCGCGGTCGCCGAAGGGATCGGCGATGTAGCCGAGGGTCTGGCCCTCCTCCACGTACTCGCCCAGGGGGACGATCGCGCGGAACATGCCGTCCTGCTCGGCCCGGGTCCAGCTGCTATTGTTGGCGGCGTAGCTGTTGCGCGGGCGCCGGCGCACGCGGCTGGCGGCGACCATGCCGAGGTGCCACATGACCTGGAGCACGCCCTGCACGCCGGCCTTGATCGAGGACTCGTCGAAACGCAGTGCCTCGCCGGCCTCGTAGGTGATCACCGGCCGGCCCTCGTCGCTGCAGGTCTTGCGCAGGCTGCCCTCGATCAGCGGGGTGTTGACGACGACCGGCGTGGCGAAGGCCTTGGCCATCGCGGCGCAGTCCGGTTCGTCCAGGTTGGCGCGGATCTGGGGCAGGTTCTCGCGGTGGATCGCCGCGGTGTGCAGGTCGATGACATGGCTGGCGTGGCTGAGGATCTCCGTGCGGAAGAGGTTCGCCAGGCGGCCGGCGAGCGAGCCGCGCTCGCTGCCCGGGAAGGCACGGTTGAGATCGCGCCGGTCCGGGAGATAGCGCGAGCGGTCGGTGAAGCCGAAGACGTTGACGATGGGCACGGCCAGCAGCGTGCCGCGCAGGCGCCGCAGGACCGGCAGCTGGAGCAGCCGGCGGATGATCTCCACGCCGTTGATCTCGTCGCCGTGGATGGCGGCGTTGACCAGCAGCACCGGGCCGTCACGCCGGCCGTGGATGACCTGCACCGGCAGCGTCACCGGCGCGTGGGTGTAGAGCAGCGCCGCCGGGATATCGATGGTGCGCCGCTCGCCGGGGTGCACCGTGGTCCCGGCGAGGGTCAGGGCCTGACGTGCCATCAGCGCCGCCCCTCGTGCTTCTCTTTCACCCGGACGTAGTGATGGGCGGAGTAGACGAGCTGCTCGCGCTCCCCGGCGCTGAGCTCGCGCGCCGCCTTGGCCGGCGAGCCCACGTAGAGGTAGCCGGCATCCAGGCGCCGGCCCGGCGGCACCAGCGTGCCCGCGGCGATGATGCAGTCGTCCTCGACCACGGCACCGTCCATGATGATCGCGCCCATGCCCACGAGCACCCGGCTGCCCACGGTGCAGGCGTGGACCACGGCGCGGTGGCCGATGGTGACGTCCTCGCCGACCACGGTGGGGAAACCGCCGGGGCTGTAGGGCCCGTCATGGGCGACGTGTATCACGGTACCGTCCTGGACGTTGCTGCGATCCCCGATGGCGATGCGGTTGACGTCGCCGCGGATCACGGCGGTGGGCCACACCGAGACGTCGTTACCGACGGTCACGTCGCCGATGATCACGGCGCTCTCGTCGATCCACGCGCTGTCGGCGATGCGCGGCCACTTCTCGTCGAACGGTCGAATCATGTCCTCGCTCCCTGGCTGCGGCACGCTCGGGGACGCTCCCCCGCCCTCCGTGCGCCCATGGGCCGCAAGATACCGCCCATCGCGGCCTCAGGCCATGGTGACCACTTCCTCGGCACTGGTGGGATGGATGGCCACGGTGTCGTCGAGATCCGCCTTGGTCGCCCCCATGCGCACCGCCACGGCGAAGCCCTGGAGCATCTCGTCCGCCCCCAGGCCGAACAGGTGCACGCCTACCACCTGGCGGGCGTCGCCGACGCAGACCAGCTTCATCGCGCTGCGGCGCTTGGCCGCGGCATCGGCGAGGGCATACTCCATGGGCACGAACCGCGTGCTGTGCACCGTCACCGCCTCGTCGCCATACTCCGCCCGGGCCTGGTCCTCGGTCAGGCCGACGGTGCCGATGGGCGGGTGGGTGAACACCACCGTGGGGATCGTCTCATAGGCGAGGTGGCGCCCCGGCTGTCCGCCCCAGATCCGGTCGGCAAGACGCCGGCCGGCGGCGATGGCCACCGGGGTGAGGGGGAAGGCGTTGCCGGTGACGTCACCCAGGGCACAGATGTGATGCACGTTGGTGGCCTGGTAATCATCCACCGGGATGCTGCCGTCGGCGCGGACCTCGACGCCGCCGGCGGCGGGGCGCAGCGCCGCGGTGGCCGGCTCCCGGCCGATGGCCCAGACGACCTCGTCGAGGCCGTCCAGGTGACGGCCGTCCTCGGCGTGCAGCGACAGCGCCTCGCGCCGGCGCTCCAGGCGCGCGGGCACGAAGTGGTTCACCACCTCTATGCCGTCGGCGGCCGCCGCCTCCAGGTAGGCCTCGCGGATGATCGGGTCGAACGTGCGCAGCGGCGAGTCCCGGCGCACCACCAGGCGCACCCGCGCCCCGAGCTGGTGGAGCACGCCCGCGAGCTCCACGGCGATGTAGCCGGCACCGACCACGGCGACCTCGTCCGGGCAGGCGGTGAGCTCGAAGAAGCCGTTGGAGTCGATCCCCAGCTCCGCGCCGGGGATGTCCGGATACATCGGCGTACCGCCCACGGCGATGACGAAGCGGTCCGCGGTGTAGCGCTCGCCACGCACCTCGATGGTGTGCGGGTCGACGAAACGCGCCTCGCCCCGCAGCACCGCGACGTCGGAGTTGTCCAGGTTGCGGGCGTAGATGCCGTTCAGCCGCTGGATGTAGGCCTCGCGGTGGGCCACCAGCGCGCCCCAGTCCAGGCCGTTGACGGTGACGTCGAAGCCGTAGTCCCCGGCATGGCGGAGCGTATCCGCGGCATTGGCGGCGTTCCACATCACCTTCTTGGGCACGCAGCCCACGTTCACGCAGGTGCCGCCGAGGCGCTCGCGCTCGACCACCGCGCAGTTCGCCCCGTAGCTCGCGGCGCGGCGCGCGGTGGCGATACCGCCGCTGCCGCCGCCGATACAGATCAGATCGAAATGGTTGCTCATGCGACTCTCTGCCCCAACACTTAGCATTCAGGCCGGCGGCGCCGTCCGGTACCGGCCCTAATCTACTGCGCTGCGGCGCCGCGGCAAAGCACCGCCACCGCGACGAACCGCGTGGTACGGCGACCACGCCGCCCACCGGCGCCGCCCCGAACGGAGAGACTGCACCCGAATGGACAACCCCCTGCTCGCCACCGACCGCCTCCCGGCCTTCGATGCCATCGCGCCGGCCCACGTGGAACCGGCGATCGACACCGTGCTCGCGGACAACCGCGCCACGCTGGAGCGGCTGCTCGCCGACGGCGGGCCGTACACCTGGGAGGGCCTGGTCGCCCCCGTCGAGGCCATGAACGAGCGGCTGATGCGCGTGTTCTCGCCGGTCTCCCACCTCAACAGCGTGATGGACAGCGAGGCCCTGCGCGCGGCGTACAACGCCTGCCTGCCCAGGCTCTCGGCCTACGACACCGAGCTGCGGCAGAACACCGCGCTCTACGAGGCCTACCGGGCGGTGGCCGGGCGCGACGATTTCGCCGCCCTGCCCGCCGAGCGGCGCGCCGCGGTGGAGCACGCCCTGCGCGACTTCCGCCTCGCCGGCGTGGCGCTCGACCCGCAGGCCAAGCACCGCTACGCGGAGATCGCCAGCCGCCTGAGCGAACTCTCCGCGCGCTTCCAGGAGCAGCTCCTCGACGCCACCGGTGCCTGGCACCGGGACCTGGCGGACGCGGGGGCGCTGGCCGGCCTGCCGGAGTCCGCCCTGGGCGTGGCGCGGCAGGCCGCGGAGCAGGCCGGCGTAGCCGGCTACCGGCTGACGCTGGAGTTCCCCTCGGTACAGGCGGTGCTGACCCACGCCGACGACCGCGCCCTGCGCCGCGAGGTCTACGAGGCCTTCACCACCCGGGCCTCCGAGGTCGGCCCCCACGCCGGGCAGTTCGACAACGGCCCGGTCATGGACGAGATCCTCGCCCTCCGCCACGAGCAGGCGCAGCTGCTCGGCTTCGACAACTACGCCGAGCTCGCCCTGGAGCCGCGCATGGCGCGCAGCGTCGACGAGGTGATGGGCTTTCTCGAGGACCTCGCCCGACGCAGCGTGCCCCGCGCCCGCGAGGAGTTCGCGGAGCTGGAGGCGTTCGCCCGCGAGCGCGACGGCCTCGAACGGCTGGAGGCCTGGGACGCCACCTACTACTCGGAGAAGCTGCGCCAGGCGCGCTTCGGCCTCTCGCCCGAGGACCTGCGCCCGTGGTTCCCCGCCTCCCGGGTGATGGACGGGCTGTTCCGGGTGGTCGAGCGCCTCTACGGCCTGCACATCACCCCCGGCGACGGCGGCGTGGAGACCTGGCACCCGGACGTGGGCTTCCACGAGATCCGCGACGCGGACGGCGGCCTGGTCGGCCAGTTCTACACCGACCTCTACGCCCGCGCCCACAAGCGCGGCGGCGCGTGGATGGACGTGTGCCGCTCGCGCAACGCCCTCGCCGACGCGGTCCAGGTGCCGGTGGCCTATCTCACCTGCAACTTCACCCCGCCGGTGGGGGGCACCGAGGCGCTGCTCACCCACGACGAGGTCCAGACCCTGTTCCACGAGTTCGGCCACGGCCTGCACCACATGCTCACCCGCGTGGGCGTGCCCAGCGTCGCCGGCATCTCCGGCGTGCCGTGGGACGCCGTGGAGCTGCCGAGCCAGTTCATGGAGAACTGGACCTGGGAGCGCGAGGCCCTGGACGCCTTCGCCCGCCACCACGAGACCGGCGAGCCCCTGCCGGAATCGCTGTTCGAGCGCATGCGCGCGGCGCGGACGTTCCAGTCCGCCATGCAGATGGTCCGCCAGCTCGAGTTCTCGCTGTTCGACATGCGGCTGCACGCGGAATACGACCCGGACGCCGGGGCCCGCGTCCAGGCCGTGCTCGACGAGGTGCGCGGGCAGGTCGCGGTGATGCGCCCGCCGGCGTTCAACCGCTTCGCCAACGGCTTCGCCCACATCTTCGCGGGCGGCTACGCCGCGGGCTACTACAGCTACAAGTGGGCGGAGGTGCTCTCCGCGGACGCGTTCTCGCGCTTCGAGGAGGAGGGGCTGTTCAGCCAGGCGGCGGGCGGCGCCTTCCGTCACTGGATCCTGGAGCGGGGCGGCAGCGAGGACTTCATGACGCTCTACCGCGGCTTCCGCGGCCGCGAGCCCAGCATCGAGGCGCTGCTGCGCCACAGCGGGCTCGCCGCCTGAGTCACTGTCGCCGCCCGGGGACGTCACGCCCCGGGCGGCGGCCCGTCCGGTGACTTCTGCCCGCCGGGCCAGGCCAGGAAGGGACGCTGCTGACCGCAGCGCCCCGGGCCCCGATCAGTCGCCGGACCCGCCGAAACGCTCGCGCAGCGCCGCACACGGGTCGGCCCGTTCCACGGCGGCCGTGAACCAGACGTAGTCGAAGGGCGGCGTCCCCGCCGGAGGCCCGCCCCGGCCGTCCGGCACCGCCGCCTCGAAGGCCACGGCGACGACGCGGCGTGACGGCGCCCGGGCCGCGATCACCCGCGGGATGGCGTGATCGGTGCGCACATGACCGTGGCCGGCGATGACCACGCTCATCCCCGCCTCCCCGGCGGCCTCCAGCGCCGCACGTGCCAGGGCGCCGTCCCGCGCCCGCTGAATCCCGCGCATGCGCGGCAGCATCTCCTCCGGCAGCAGCCCGCAATGACCCTCGCGAATGGCCTCGGTCATGGAGGCCCGCTCGTCGTCGGGCTGGGGGCGCTCCAGGCCCAGCCGTGTCCGGGTCGCGGCGGACAGGCCCGCCCGCCCCCGGGAACGCAGTGTATCCAGCTGCCCACGGGAGAGGTTGCCCGCGACGATGGGGAGGTCGTGGCGATATGCCGCGGCGAACACCGGGCGGTACATCGACCACGGCGGCCAGCCGGAGTCCGCCCAGTCCACCGCCCCGGCGAGGGCGTCGACGTCGCCGGGATGCTCGCGACGCGCCCGGTCCACCGCCGCCTGCTGGTCCGCGCGCAGCATCTCCAGCACCACCGCCGGGTGCCGGCCCCGGGCGGCCAGGGCATCGATGACCGCCGCCTGATTCTCGTGATGGTGCGGATTGTCGTGCTCCTCGCCCAGCAGCACGATATCCGCGCGGGCCAGCCGCGCCATCAGGGCGGGCCGGTCGATGAACCGCCCCGCCGCCACATCCCGGATCCGGCCCGCCTGCGGCCCGCCGTCATCCACCCCGGTGGCCGCACAGCCGGCCAGCGCCAGCAGCATCGCCGCCCCCATGAGCACCCCTCGCATACCATCGACCTCCTGTTGCCGCCGCCCCGGTTCTCGGCGACCCTGTCCCTGCTGACCAGGTCGTTAGTATTGCCGCCCTTGGCCGTGCCTGTCAGCGGCTTCCGGAATACCGGGCAGGTAACGGCGCGCCGCCGGGGGAGGGAACCGCCCATGGCCGTTCACAATAGCGAGATCGCGGCGCTGTTCGAGCGCTATGCCGAGCTCCTGGAGATCCAGGGGGCGAACCCGTTCCGGGTGCGCGCCTACCGCAATGCCGCACTGATCGTGCGCGGGCTCGGCACCGAGATCGCGCGGATGATCGCGGACGGCACGGATCTCACCGACCTGCAGGGCATCGGCGACGACCTCGCCGCCAGGATGCACGAGATCGTGGACACCGGACGGCTGCAGGCCCTGGAACGCCTGGCCGGCCAGTTCCCCGAGCACCTCGCCGACCTCGACGCCCTCCCGGGCCTCGGCCCGCGGCGCATCCGCGCCCTCCACGACGCCCTCGGCATCGCCAGCCTGGACGACCTCGAGCACGCCGCCCGCCAGGGCCGTATCCGCGGCCTCAAGGGCTTCGGCGCGAAGAGCGAGCACAACATCCTGCACGCCATCGAGGCCCACCGGGACAGCCAGCAGCGCACCCGGCTGGCGGACGCCGAGCGCGTCGCCGAGCCCCTGCTGGCCCACCTCGCCGCGGCCCGCGGCGTGAAGCGGGCGATCATCGCCGGCAGCTACCGGCGCCGGCGCGAGACCGTGGGCGACGTGGATATCCTGGTCAGCGCGGACGCCGGCAACGACGTCATGGACCGGCTGATCGGCTACGACAGCGTCTCCGAGGTCGTCTCCCGGGGCGAGACCCGGGCGACGGTGATCCTCGAGGGCGGCCTGCAGGTGGACCTGCGGGTGGTCCCGGAGGCGAGCTACGGCGCGGCGCTGCACTACTTCACCGGCAACCGCGCCCACAACATCGCCGTGCGGGTGATGGGCCAGCGGCGCGGACTGAAGATCAACGAGTACGGCGTCTTCGAGGGTGAGCACCGGGTCGCCGGGGCCACCGAGGCCTCGGTCTACGCACAGGTGGGGCTGGCCTACATCGAGCCGGAACTGCGCGAGAACCGCGGTGAGCTGGCCGCGGCGGCGGAAGGCCGGCTGCCGGCACTGGTGGACCTCGAGGACATCCGCGGCGATCTCCACTGCCACACCGATACCACCGACGGACGGGACAGCGCGGAGGCCATGGCACGGGCGGCGAAGGCCCTGGGCCGGGAGTACCTCGCCATCACCGACCACACCCGGCGGCTGCGCGTCGCCAACGGGCTCACCCCGGGGGCGTTCGCCGAGCACCTGGACGCCCTGGAGGCACTGGACGCCCGCCTGGACGGCATCCGCGTGCTCCGGTCCGCCGAGGTGGACATCCTGGAGGACGGCAGCCTGGACCTGCCGGACGACATCCTCGCGCGCATGGACGTGGTCGTCTGCGCCGTGCACTACGGCCTGGGACTGCCCCGGGCGAAGCAGACCGATCGCCTGCTGCGCGCGCTGGACAGCCCCCACTGCCAGATCCTGGCCCACCCCACCTGCCGGATCCTCGGCGAGCGCCAGCCCATCGACGCGGACATGGGCCGGGTCCTCAGGGCCGCCGCGGAGACCGGCTGCGCCCTGGAGATCAACGCCCAGCCCGGCCGGCTGGACCTCCCCGACGTGCTGATCAGAGAGGCCCTCGGCCAGGGCGCCCGGTTCGTGGTCGCCACCGACGCCCACGGCACCGAGGACCTGGCGCGCATGCGCCTGGGCCTGGACCAGGCCCGGCGCGGCTGGCTCACCGCCGCCGACGTGCTCAACACCCGCGGCGTGGACGGTTTCCTCGCCGCGCTGCGCCGGCGCTGACCGCGCGGCTCAGCGCACCTCGTCCAGCCGGCCGCTGGCGACGTCGTAGACGAAGCCCCGGACCGAGTCCCGGTGCTGGATGAACGGGCTCGCCTGGACGCGGCGCAGCGACTGGCGCACGTCCTCGGCCGGATCGTCGAAGGCCTCCAGCGCGAACGGCGGACGCATCCCGGTCTCGGCCTCGATCTGTGCCTTCACCCCGTCGTCGTTGAAGGTGAGCATGCCGCAGTCGGTATGATGCACCAGCACGATCTCGCGGGTACCGAGCAGGCGCTGCGAGATCACCAGCGAGCGGATCACGTCCTCGCTCACCACGCCGCCGGCGTTGCGGATCACGTGGGCCTCGCCCAGACCCAGGCCGAGCAGACGGTAGACGTCCAGGCGCGCGTCCATGCAGGCCACCACCGCCACCCGCCGGGACGGCGGCATGGGCAGGCCGCCCTGGTCGAAGCCCTCGGCATAGCTGCGGTTATCCTCCAGAAGCTCGTCGGTCACGCTCATCTCGACCCCTCCCCATGACGGTGGAACATACGGACCGGGGCGCGCCCGCCCCGGATCCGGCAGCGTAAGCGGGTGCCGCCGGGGGCCGGAACCAATCGTTCGTCATTTGCTTATGCCGTCACTCGTTCCTCAGCGGTGGCGTCACGTGCTGGAGCGCTTCGGGGACGAGACGCGTCTGCGCCGGTGTGGCGGGACTCATGCCGGGCAGGCCTGCGTACCGATGGGCCGCGGCGCTCGCCGCGGCCCGCGCGGATCAGGCAGACTGAGCCGGCAGACCGAGGAACAGGACGCCGCCCGCCGTGCTCGTCACCCATCACAGCAACCGCCTGGAGGCCCTCGCCGACGCCCTCGCCGGGCAGATGGCCGCGGCGCCGCTGCCGCCGATGACCGAGGAGACGGTGGTCGTGCCCCACCGCAGCATGGGCCACTGGCTGTCCATCGAGCTCGCCGAGCGCCACGGCGTGACCGCCAACGTGGCGTTTCCGTTCCTCGGCGGGCTGGTCTGGCGCCTGTTCGCCCGGCACTGGACGGCGCTGCCCGAGCAGTCCGGCTTCGACCGCCAGGCCCTGCGCTGGCGGGTGCTCGCGCGGCTGCCGGCGGTGATCGACGCCCCCGCCTTCGCCCCGCTGCGGGCCTACCTCGCCGACAGCGACCACGACAACGGGGTCAAGGCCTACCAGCTCGCCGACCGCCTGGCGAGCCTCTACGACGAGTACCTGGTCTACCGGCCGGACTGGATCGCCGCCTGGGAGGCCGGCGAATCGGCGCACTGGCAGGCCGCGCTGTGGCGCGAGATCGCCGCCGGCACCGACGGCCGCGCCGCCCACCGCGCCGCGCTGGTGCACGACTACATCGCCGCCCTCGGCAACGGCGAGGTCGACCCCGCCAGCCTGCCGCCGCGGCTCACCGTCTTCGGCGTCTCCTCCGCGCCGCCGGCCTACATCGCCCTGCTCGCCGCCCTGGCCGAGCACATCCCCGTGGACGTGCTCGTCCTCAACCCCTCGCTCCACTACTGGGGCGACGTGGTCTCCGAGCGCGGGCTGGCGAAGCTGCGCGAGCTCTGGCGCCGCCGCGGACTGCCGGACGCGAGCGACTACTACAGCGTCGGCCACCCGCTGCTCGCCTCCCTCGGCGGCACCGGCCGGGAGTTCCTGGAGCTGCTCCAGAACCACAGCGGCGACGACACCTACCACTTCACCGAGCCGGCGGAGGACGCAGACCTCGGCCACCTGGCCCGGCTGCAGGCGGACATCCTGGAGCTGCGCCGGCGCGGCGCGGACGGCGACGAGCCCGCCGTGCCGCTGGACCCGGCGGACACCTCCGTCACCCTGCACGCCTGCCACAGCCCCATGCGCGAGGTGCAGGTGCTCCACGACCGCCTGCGCCGGCTGTTCGCGGACACGGACCTCCAGCCCCGGGACGTCGTGGTCATGACGCCGGACATCGACCGCTACGCCCCCTACATCGAGGCGGTGTTCGGCAACGCCACCGGCGAGCGCCACATCCCGTGGTCCGTGACCGACCGCGCGCTGCCCGGCGTGCACCCGGTGATCCGCGTGTTCACCCGGCTGCTGGAGCTGCCGCGCAGCCGCCTCACCGCCTCCGAGGTGCTCTCCATCCTCGAGGTCCCGGCGGTGCACCGGGCCTTCGACCTGGATGCCGACGCCGTCGAGCGCATCCGCGCCTGGGTGCGCGAGAGCGGCATCCGCTGGGGCGCGGACGCCGGCCACCGCACCGAGGAGGCGCTGCCCCCGGCCCGCGAGCGCCACAGCTGGCGTTTCGGCCTGAACCGCCTGCTCCTCGGCTACGCCATGGACGACGACACCGCGCTGTACCGCGACATCGCGCCCATGCCCGGCGTCGAGGGCGGCGAGGCGGCCTGGCTCGGCGGCTTCGCCGCGTTCTGGGAGCAGCTGCTCGCCGCCCGCGCCACCCTGCGCGAGGCCCACACCCCCGACGGGTGGCAGACCCGGCTGAACGCCGTGCTCGACGCACTCTTCCACGGCGCCGAGGTCGCCGAGCACCAGGCGCTGCAGGTCATCCGCGACACCGTCACCGCGCTGGTGGACGCCACCGCCGCGGCGGGCTTCGACGAGCCCCTGCCGCCGGCCACCCTGCGCGCCCACCTGCTCGACGCCCTGGAAGGCGACGGCCAGCAGGGCGGCTACCTCACCGGGCAGGTGACCTTCTGCGCCATGGTGCCCATGCGCAGCGTGCCCTTCGAGGCGGTCTGCCTGATCGGCCTCAACGACCAGGACTTCCCCCGCCAGGGCCCGACCATGGCCTTCGATCTCATGGCCACGGAGGGCCGCCGCCCCGGCGACCGCAGCCTGCGCGAGGACGACCGCTACCTGTTCCTGGAGGCCCTGCTCTCCGCCCGCTCACGGCTGTACGTGAGCTACGTCGGGCGCAGCATCCGCGACGACAGCGAGCGCCTGCCCTCGGTGCTGGTCAACGAGCTCTGCGACAGCCTGGACCGCACCTTCACCGCCCCGGACGGGCACCCGGCCAGCGCGTCGCTACTCACCGAACACCCGCTGCAGCCCTTCAGCGCCCGCTACAGCGGCGACCCGGAGGCCGCGGTGTTCAGCTACGCCGACGACTGGCTGCGCCCGGCCGGCGGCGGGGACACCGGCGACAGCGCCCCCGCACCGTTCATCGACGCCCCCCTGCCCGAACCGGAGGCGGAACTGCGCGAGGTCACGCTGGAGGGGCTGGTCCGCTTCCTGCGCAACCCGGCGGAGGCCTTCCTGCGCCTGCGCCTGGGCACGCGGATGCAGCGCGAGGCGGTGGACGAGGCGGACAGCGAGCCCTTCGACCTGGACGGCCTGGGCGCCTACCAGCTCCGCGAGCACCTGCTCGCCCAGCGCCTCCGCGGCCACGACCCGGAGACCCTGGAACGGCTGCTGGACGCCGCCGGCACCCTGCCGGAAGGCCCGTTCGGCCGCGCGGTGATGGACGACACCGTCACCCGGGTCGAGCGCCTGCGCGAGCACCTCGAACCCCTGCTGGGCGAGCCCCTGCCGGCGCTGGAGGTGGACCTCGAACTGGCGGAGCTGCACCTCACCGGCTGGCTCACGGACCGCCGCGAGGGCGGGCTGCTCACCTACCGCCCGGCCCCGGTACGCCCCGCCGACCGCCTGCGCCTGTGGGTGAGCCACCTCGCACTCAACGCCGTCGCCCCCGGGAACGACCCCGGCCGCGTCAGCCGCCACCTCGGCGAGGGTGGCCGCGAGGCCCCGCCGGCCCTCCTCGCCTTCGCCGCCATCGATCCGGCGCAGGCCCGGGAGCGCCTCGGCGCCCTGCTCGCCCTGTACTGGCGCGGCCTGCGCACGCCCCTGCCCCTGCCGCTGGCGAGCGCCCATGCCTATGCCACCGCCCTGCGCCGCCACGGCGACGCCGACCGCGCCATGACCGCCGCCGCCCGCGTCTGGGAGGACAACCCGTTCCAGGGCGTGCCGGGCGAAGGCAGCGACCCGAGCTGGGCCACCGTGTTCCGCGACGCCGCCCCGCTGGACGACCCCGGGTTCCCCGCCCTCGCC
>WBJT01000063.1_pt2 | contig 12086 bp, 11 predicted proteins | sample 5109881 | NCBI WGS metagenome assembly WBJT01 (sample SAMN11895465, study PRJNA545514) | wastewater metagenome | isolation source: saline BTEX enrichment culture, original innoculum from Kuwait petroleum... | place: USA:Stillwater, OK | collected 2018-09-01
CTGGGTGACCTGCCACCGTCGGGCATCAGTAGGTCGGCTGCTCCTGGCAGCCGACACGCGCAGCCAGCAGTCACCCGCCGGTTCAGCGCGTGCGCGGCGGTACGACCTTGCCCGGGTTGAGGCGGTTCCCCGGGTCCAGGGCGTCCTTGATGCCCCACATCATGTCCCGCTCGACCGCGGGCTTGAGGCGCTCCACCTCGCCGGGCTTGAGCTGTCCGACGCCGTGCTCGGCGGCGAAGGAGCCGTCCAGCTCCGCCACGATGTCGTGCACCAGGCGGTTGAATTCGTCCCAGCGTGCCAGGAAGGCCGTCGGGTCCATGTCCGTCGGCTGGCTCAGGTTGAAGTGGATGTTGCCGTCGCCGACGTGGCCGAAGGGGCAGGGGCGGATGCCCGGCAGCCGCTCGGTTACCGTTGCCGTGGCCCGTTCCAGGAACGCCGGGATCGCCGGCAGGGGGACGGAGACGTCGTGCTTGATGCTGGCCCCTTCGCGGCGTTGTGCCCCGGGGATGCTGTTGCGCAGGGCCCAGAGGGCGGCACGGCCGTCCGCCTCGGCGGCGATGCGGTAGTCCCGCGCGAGGTGTGGGGCGCCGTCCAGGGCGGCCTCGAGCAGCCCGGGCAGGTCGTCGCGGCGGCGCGAGCTGGTGACGTCGAGGAGGACGTACCAGGGCCAGCGTGCCGGGAACGGGTCGTGGCAGCCCTCGCCGTGGCGCAGGGCGAAGGCCACCGGCCGCTCCGCCATGAGCTCGAACGCGGTGAGCGCGTCGCCGGTCTCGCCACGCAGTAGGGCGAGCAGCGCCAGCGCGTCGGCCGGGCCGTCCACCGCCACCAGGGCGGTGGCGTGGTGGCGTGGGCGGGGATAGAGACGGAGCACCGCGGCGGTGATGATGCCCAGCGTCCCCTCGGCGCCGATGAACAGGTCCTTGAGATCGTAGCCGCTGTTGTCCTTGCGCAGGGCGTGCAGGCCGTTCCATACGCGGCCGTCGGCCAGCACCACCTCCAGACCGAGGGTGAGGTCCCGCGCGTTGCCGTAGCGCAGGACGTTCATGCCGCCGGCGTTCGTCGAGAGGTTGCCGCCGATGCGGCATTCCGCCTCGGCGGCGTAGCTCAGGGGGAAGAGGCGGTCCGCCCCGACGGCGGCGCGCTGCACCTCCGCCAGGGTGCAGCCGGCCTCCACGGTGATGGTATGGCCCACCGGGTCGACGGCGCGCACCCGGTCGAGGCGCTCCAGCGAGAGGATCACCTGGTGGCCGGACGTATCCGGCGCGGCGCCCCCGCAGAGCCCGGTATTGCCGCCCTGGGGGACGACGCTCACGCCGGCGTCAGCACACTGGCGCACGGCCTCGGCGACCCCGTCGGTGTCGCCCGGCCGCAGCACCGCGAGGCACCGGCCCTGGAACAGTCCCCGGCGCTCGTGGAGGTAGGGCGCCAGCGCCTCGGGCTGCGTGACCACGGCCGTCTTGCCGAGCGTGTCTCGAAGCCGCTGGAGCAGGGTCTGTCCGTCGGCGGCCGCGTTCATCCCTTCGCTCATGAATCCTGTCCCGTCAACGCCTGTGAATGGCCTGCACCAGTGAGAGCGTCGCCACCACGGCTGCCAGCACCAGCCCGGTCAGGACGGTGGTGACAGCGGCCAGTGCCGCGGCCATCGGTCCGAAGATGGCCGGCGCCTTCATCAGCGTGGTCATCAGCGACTCCTGGTAGTAGAAGAACCACTGATGCCCGGCGGGAAACACCCATTCGTGCAGTCTCGAGAACCAGCCGCCCCCGCCGGCATCGAACATCGCCGCTGTCGCCGCGGCGACCAGGGCCAGCCCGACCGCCAGGGAGAGCAGCAGTGTCCGTGCCGGTGGTACGTGGCCTGCCGCGGCGAGCCAGAGCGTTGCCGCCGCGGCGAGGATCGCTGCGGCGACCGCCACCTGTAGAAACCGCTGTACGCCGGCGGCGACCAGCCGCAGGTGCGCGATCTCCGGGGCGCGCAGCATCGGTATGCTACGGGCGCTGCCCGCCGGGCGGTAGCGGATGCGCCCGAGCCCTTTGCCGCCGTGGTTCACCGCGTCCAGTATCGCACCGAACAGGGCCTGGTGTGTCTCCGGGGTGAGCGTTTCGAAGCCATTGCGGTAGCGGTTCTGTGGCCCGTACTCGGCGATGTGCGCCTGGATGTCGAGCCAGCGGTAGAGCACCGGATAGCCGAAGTCCGCCGTTGACAGTACCTGCCATGCCGCCCCGGCGCAGGCGACGAGCAGCAGCGGTGCCAGCAGTATCCCGGCGAGCCGTGTGGTCAGCCGGGCCGGGGAAAGCGTGTGGGGTATTGCCGGGCCGGTCATCCGTACGGCCACCTCCCATCGGGCCGGGTGCGGGCTTTGCCGCACGCATGAGGGGCCGTGCGCGGATCGTCCCAGGTGCGCGGGCTCTATCCCGGGCCCATGGGCGGAAACCGTGCGGACGCACCCCGGCGGAGCATTGCCGGAACCACCGGCCGGCCGGCGCGGTCGTCTGTCTGTCCCGTCGCTGCCCGGCGGGTGTCCCGACAGCCGCGACCGGATCCGCGGGCGCGCTGACGCGTGACAATCCCGGCGGCCGGGTTAGTAAACTAAGGCCATTGTACCCCGCGCCTGCGGGGGCGGCAGCCACTGCCACCGGGGGAAGGTCGGGCCCCCACGTCCGCGTCACCGAGCGGTGTCCCGGCTGGATCGCCGGGATCGTGTCCCGACACGCAGCGAGTGAGAACGGGCTACAGCGCCTGAACGGTTGGGTAACAGAGGAAGGCCCCTATGGATACGGCATTCTGGCACGAGCGCTGGGAGCGCGGGCAGATCGGTTTCCACCAGTCGGATATCAACCCCTGGCTGCGGCGTTACTGGCCGGAGCTCGGTGTCGCGCCGCCGGCGCGGGTGTTTGTGCCGTTGTGCGGTGCCAGCCTGGACATGGCCTGGCTCGCCGGGCTCGGCCACGAGGTCGTGGGCATCGAGCTCTCGGCGACCGCCATTGAGCGCTTTTTCGCCGAGCAGGGCTGGCAGCCGGAGCGTCACGAGGGGCGTATCCCGAGCTGGCGCGCCGGTGGCGTCACCCTCTACGAGGGCGATTTCTTCGATCTGCGCGCGAGTGATCTCGCGGACGTTGCCGCCGTCTACGACCGTGCCGCGCTCATCGCCCTGCCGCCGCACATGCGCCCGGGCTACGCGGAGCATCTCGCCCGCATCCTTCCGGACGGCACGCGGGGCCTGCTGATAACCCTCGACTACGATCAGTCCGAGATGAAGGGCCCGCCGTTCTCCGTGCCCGCCGATGAGGTCGAGGGCCTCCTGGGCGGGGCGTTCGAGATCGAGCGGCTCGCCTGCGAGCCGGCGCTGGCGGCCAACGAGCGTTTCCGCGAGCGCGGTCTCACCGCCCTCGACGAGCTCGTCTTCCGTATGCGTCGCCGGTCGGGCGCAGCGGGAGAGGCACTGTCGCCGGATGCATGACAGTCCCGCGCCGCCGGCCCCCGGGCGGGATTGTCCCCCTGTGTTCCGAAACCTTTCCGTCATACGCTGTGTCAGCGGACAGGAGGGGGAGGGGAACACCCAAAATTACGTATCCCAGGAGTGAATCGATGAAGAATGCAGTTCGCGCGGTCGCACTGACCTCGACGCTGCTCGCCAGCGCGGCGGCGACGGCGTCCTCGCTGGACCTCAATCTCAGCGACGACGCCCTCCGCTTTGGCGGCCGCCACCAGCTCCAGTCCGGGGACGGCCTGGAGGTGAACGCCGACTGGCTCCACCACCAGGACAACGGCGACGTCCTCGGTGCCGGGCTGCTCATGGTGAACGACGCCGCGGCGGGCCGTGGTGCCCTGAACGTGGGCATCGGCGGGAAGCTGTTCTACGCGGACCTCGACCGCCGTGACGCCGACGGCGCAGCGGTGGGGCTCGGCGGGCGCTTTGAGTGGACCGCGCCGCAGTGGAACCGCCTCGCCTTCGCCGGCCACGGCTACTTCGCGCCGGACGTGACCTCCGGGGGCGATGTCGATCATTACACCGAGGTCGGTGTGCGTGCGGAGTACCTGGTACTGAAGAACGCCCACGCGTATCTCGGTTACCGCAATGTCCGCGTCGGCAACGGCAAGACCGATGACACCGAGACGCTGGACTCCTCCGTCCACGTCGGCCTGCGCCTGGACTTCTAGTCCGGTCTCGGCGGGGCCCGGGAGTCTTCGCTACGCGTAGGTCGCGCGCCACAGGCGTGCGACGTCTCCCGTCCCGCGTGGCCCTTCGCCCGGCGCCCCGGGCGTGGTCGGGCACGTGACGAGCGGGGCCGGAGCGTCGGGGCGAAGTCGCACACGGCCTGCGGCCGTGCCCGACCTACCCGGGGGCGCGGCCGGACGGGTGTTGGCTATGCCTAGCAGGGCTGTAGGTCGCGCACCGCAGGTGTGCGACGTCCCGTGCGGTTGCCGGCGGTCTGTCGTCATCCCCGTTAACGGCAATGCCACGCCGTGGGCCGGGACCAGTAGGTCGGCTGCTCCTGGCAGCCGGCATCCCGCCGGAGGCGCGCTCAGAGACGCTTTATGCCGCAGGCGTGGACGGCTCCTGTCTCCCGCGGTCTATCGAACGGCGCCGCCGCGCCCCTGGGCGACGGTGCCCGCCCCGCGTCTCTATTCCGTCGTCGCGGGCGGCGGGGGGGCATCCGGTTCGCCGGGGGCCGGCCTGTCCGGCTCCGCGGTGTCGTCCGTGGCCGGGCTGCTGCGGGTGCGTTCATCGAGGGTCACGCTCCCGGCGAGCCGTCCCAGCGCCTCCACGGCGAGGGGGTCGCCGGCCCGTGCCGCGCGCCGGATCCACTGCACCGCCTGCCCGGAGTCCGCCACCACCCCCTGGCCGTAGTAGTACATGTAGCCCAGCGCGTACTGCGCCCGCGGATTGCCCGCCCGCGCCGCCTGGTAGAGCGGCGGCAGCGCTCGCCGGTAATCCCCGGCGAGCCAGGCCTCCCGTCCCTCGGCCATGCTCGAACCGCCGGCCGGAGTCGTGGCGCAGCCCGCGAGGGTCGTCAGTGTAAGCAGCAGCAGGGGCAGTAACGGGGCTCTTGGCATGGGCGGGCAGACCTCGCGGGTAATGCGCCCGGTCAGCGCTTTCTGGCCAGAGTGACGCCGTCCGCCACCGGCACCAGGCACAGGTCGATGCGCTCGTCCTCGTGCAGCCGGCGGTTGAAGGCGCGTATCGCCCGGGTGTCCTCGTCGCGGCGGGCGGGATCGACCACGCGGCCGTGCCAGAGCGTATTGTCCACCACCACCAGACCGCCCGGACGGAGCAGCCTCAATGCCTGTTCATAATAGCCCGAATAGCCGGACTTGTCGGCGTCGATGAACACCAGGTCGTGCCGCCGGGCGCCACCCTCGGCGAGGAGCTCGTCAAGGGTGGTGGCGGCGGCCCCCAGGCGCAGCTCGATGCGCCCGTCGACCCCGGCGCTTTCCCAGTAGCGTTGCGCCATGTCGGTCCATTCGCGGCTGCGGTCGCAGGCCACCAGCCGGCCGTCCTCGGGCATGGCGAGCGCCATCGCCAGGGCGCTGTAGCCGGTGAAGGTCCCCACCTCGATGACACGCCGGGCGCCGGTCAGACGCACGAGCATCGCCAGTAGTGCCGCTTCCTCCGGGGCCACCTGCATGCCGGCCTGGGGCAGGCGGGCGGTGGCCTCGCGGAGCTCGCGCTGCACCGGCAGCTCGCGTACGCCCTCGCGCAGGAGGTAGTCGAGGAGGGTGTCGTCGATCCCGATGGTACGATTACTCATGACTGCCGTGTCCGGGTTACCTCGATGAGCGACAACACATCAGAGCCCCCGGGGGGCGTCAAGCCGCTCCGGGTCCTCCAGGTCAGCGACACCCACCTCTACGCGGATCCGGCCGCGGATCTCGCGGGCGTGCCTACCTCCGGGAGTGCACGGGCGGTGCTTGATGCCGCCCTGGCCGGGGAGGCGCCGGACCTCATCGTCGCGACCGGCGACCTCGTCCACGACGGCAGTGCCGCCGGCTATGAGCGGCTTCGCGGCTGGCTCGCGGACTCCGGTGTCCCCGCACTGGTCATCCCCGGCAACCACGACGACCCGGTGGCGATGGCCCGTTGCTTTGCCGAGGCGCCGGTGACCTGGCGCGAGAGTGTCTCCATCGGGGGCTGGCAGGTGATCGCCCTTGATTCCCACGTCCCCGGCGAGCCCTGGGGAAGGCTGGGAACAGCCCAGCTGGAGCGGCTGGACGGCCATCTCGCCGCCGCGGACACGCCGGTGCTCGTCGCGGTCCATCATCCGCCGGTTGCCGTCGGTGCGCGCTGGCTGGACGGGATCGCCCTTGCCGACGGCGAGGCCCTGCTCGCCCGGCTGGGCGCCTGCGGACGGCCGGCTGTCGTCATTTGGGGACACATTCATCAGGCCTTTGAAGGGTGGTACGGGGGCGTGAGGCTGCTAGGGGCGCCATCTACGTGCATTCAGTTTGCACCGCTCAGCGGGGAATTCGCGCTGGATATCAGGCCTCCCGGCTGGCGAGAGTTGACACTCCACCCCGGCGGGGGTAACGAAACGTGTGTGGGGCGGCTGTCCGACGGGGCCTTTAGGCCGGTAACGGACTGCGAGGGCTACTGACCGCCCCTGGCTGACGTTGGTCTGGTGGGGGAGAACAGGGATGAGCCAAACGGCCACGGCCGAATCCTCGCCGACGGTGATCGCCCGGCTGCGTGCGGAGCTGGCCGAGGCGCGGGCGCGCGTCGACGAGATGGCGGCCTATTACCGGGGCGAGCTCGAGGCGCTGCGGCAGCGTTCCGAGGCGGAGATGGTGCGCAGCCAGGCCGATGCGGCCGGGCGGCGCAAACGCGCCGAGGAGGAGGCGGCAAGGCTGGCCGACGAGCTGGCCGCGGTCCGTCGCGAGGCGGAGCAGGCACAGCGCCGCTATGCCACCCTGGTGCGCGATCAGGAGGAGGCCGAGGCGGCCGGGCAGGCGCCCGCCTCCGAGCTGGTCCGTCTCGACCGTGAGGTCCGCGCGCTGCAGACCCGGCTGGACACGGAGCGTGCCGAGCGGCGGGAGCTCGAGCGCGTCTACGATGATCTCAAGGCGCAACACCGCCGCACCGAGGCCCGATGGCACGAGCAGATGTCGCGGCTGCGCCGTGGCTTCAAGGCCTCGGAGCAGCGGCGCAAGACCCTGGAGGCGCGGCTGCGCGAGCGCCAGGCCGAGGAGCGGGTCGCCGCCCCGGAGCCCCAGCGCGCGGAGAGCCGGCGCCGGCACCAGGCCGAGCTGAAGATGGGCTGGGGCCAGCAGGAGGTGACCTTCGGCGACGACCTTGCCGATGAGTTCACCCTGATCGAGGGTGATCGCTCGCTTGGTGCCCACGAGAAGGCCGAGCAGGCGCAGGAGGCCGCCGGTTCGCCGCCGGAATCCGTGAGTCCCGGTGAGGCGGAGCACCTGCTTGCCGGCCTCAACGTCGATCGCCGCGTGGCCCAGCGCCCGGATGGCGCCACTATCACGGGGGCCCCCGCGGCGGACGGCGGGTCCGCTGATAACGGTGCCGCGGTGAAGGCATCCGGTGGCGCCGGTGCTTCCACCGCCCCCGCCGGCGATTCGGAGGCGGCCAGACCCGCACCGCGGTTTGAGGCGCGGGCGCCGGCCCCGCCGGTGAGCAATGGGCCGCGGGTGCGTCCCAAGCCGCCCCGGCGGCGGTTTGTGGTCGGTCTGGCGGTTGTGCTGGTGCTGGCCGCGGTGGCCGTGAGCGGCAGCCCCCTGGTCAGCGCGGTCATGCCGTGGCTGGCCGGTCAGTGAGTGCCGTCGCGGACCAGCCGTCCCGGGCGGCGCTGGCCCGTGCTCACGCGTGTTGCCGGACCCCGGTCCGGCAACGGTCTGCGGAGGTCACGGGCGCCGGCCATGTACCACCGTCCCGCTCATCCTGAAGCGATTCGCTGACATGCCCGCGTGTCCGTGCGTCGATACCGGCGCCGGGACTTGTGGCGTGCGCGAAGGTCCCCGAGGCCCGGCGCGATCTAGATCTCGATCATCTCGAAATCCTGCTTGCCCGCACCGCACTCCGGACAGGTGAAATCCTCGGGTATGTCCTCCCAGCGGGTGCCGGGTTCGATACCCGCCTCGGGCAGGCCCTGCTCCTCCTCGTAGATCCAGCCGCAGACGACGCACATGAACGCTCGGTATTCCATTGAGGGGTATCCTGGGTGTAACTGACAGCCGGGCAGCTTACTAACCCGGTCACGGGTAATGCCACAGCTGTGCCCGTCCGACGCGGGTGGAGCGCTCGCCGTCGCGCGCGCAGGGCAGTACACTCGGGCCCACGACGGCCTGACGACAGCGTGGTGCATCGCATGAGCCCAGCTCCCCTGATCCGTGGACTTTATGTCATCACCGATGCGGGGATGCAGCCCCCGGAGCGCCTGATCGAGTCCGTATCCGCTGCCCTGCGCGGCGGCGCGCGGGTGGTGCAGTATCGCGACAAGGGCGATGACCGGGCGCGGCGTCAGGCCGAGGCCACCGCGGTCGTCGATGTCTGCCGCGCGGCGGGCGCGTTGTGCCTGATCAACGACGACGTGGCGCTTGCCGCGGATAGCGGCGCCGACGGCGTGCACATCGGCCGGGAGGACGGCGGGATCGCCGAGGCGCGCAGCCGGCTGGGGCCGGACGCGGTTATCGGGGTGTCGTGCTACAACGAGTTCGGCATGGCCGTGGAGGCGGAGGCCGCCGGGGCGGACTACGTCGCCTTCGGCAGTGTCTACCCCTCGCAGGTAAAGCCGGATGCCGTGCGCGCCCCGCTGTCGCTGTTCGCCCAGGCCCGCCGCCGGCTTTCGGTGCCGGTGGTGGGCATCGGCGGTATCGATGCGGACAATGCCGGTGAGGTCATCGCGGCGGGTGCCGATGCCGTGGCGGTGATCAGCGCGGTGTTTGCCGCACCGGATGTCGCCGCCGCCGCCAGGCGGCTGGCGGCCAGCGCGATCGCCGCCCCGTGGGGGCCCGCCGGACCGGACGGGCCGCCACCGGGCGGTGGTCGGTGACACATGGATCCAGCGTTTGGGAAACCGAGACTATGAGCCGTTCCTCCGAGCTTTTCGCCGAGGCCCGCGAGCACCTCGTGGGCGGGGTCAATTCCGCGGTGCGGGCGTTCCGTTCCGTCGGCGGCGATCCGCCGTTCATGCGCCGGGGCGAGGGCGCGTGGATCGAGGACGAGGACGGCCGCCGCTACGTGGACTACGTCCTTTCCTATGGCCCGCTGGCGGTGGGGCACGCCCATCCCGAGGTGGTGGACGCGGTGCAGCAGGCGGCGGCCCGTGGCCTGAGCTTCGGTGCGCCCACCGTGGCCGAGACCGAGCTCGCCCGCCGGGTGAAGTCGCTGGTGCCCTCCATCGAGCGCATCCGCATGGTCAACTCCGGCACCGAGGCGACCATGAGCGCCCTGCGCCTTGCCCGCGGCTATACCGGGCGGGATCGTATCGTGAAGTTCCAGGGCAATTACCACGGCCACGTCGACCCGTTGCTGGTCGAGGCCGGCTCCGGGGTGCTGACCCTGGGGATCCCGGGCTCGCCGGGCGTGCCGGCGGACGTGGTGGCGGGCACGCTGACCGTGCCCTACAACGACATCGAGGTCGCCCGCGAGGTCTTCAGCCGCTACGGTGACGAGATCGCCGCGGTGATGGTCGAGCCGGTGGCGGGCAACATGAACTGCGTGCCCCCGGTCCCCGGCTTCCTCGAGGGGCTGCGCGGGCTGTGCGATGACAGTGGCGCGCTGCTGGTCTTCGACGAGGTCATGACCGGTTTCCGGGTCGCCCCGGGCGGGGCCCAGGCCCACTACGGCGTGACCCCGGATCTCACCTGTCTGGGCAAGGTCATCGGCGGCGGCATGCCGGTGGGCGCCGTGGGCGGCCGCGGCGAGGTGATGTCCCACCTTGCCCCGGAGGGCCCGGTCTACCAGGCCGGTACGCTTTCCGGTAATCCGGTGGCCATGGCCGCCGGTATCGCGACGCTGGACGTGCTCGCCCGCGAGGGTGCCTGGGCGGGGGCAGAGGAGACCGCCCGGCAGCTCACCCAGGGCCTGCGTGAGCGCGCCCGGGCAGCGGGCGTGCCGTTCACCACCAACCAGGTGGGGACAATGATGGGCCTGTTTTTCACCGACGCCGAGTCGGTGACCGGCTTCGACGACGTCGCCGCGTGCGACGCTGAGCGGTTCAAGCGCTTCTTCCACGGCATGCTCGACGCGGGCGTGTACCTGGCGCCGTCGGCGTTCGAGGCCGCGTTCGTCTCCACCGCCCACGACGAGGCGGCGATCGGGCACACGCTCAAGGCGGCGGAACGCGTCTTCGCCGGGCTCTGACCGGCCTGGGGCTGCGGCGCGGTGGAGTGGCTGACGCCGGTCCTGGCATGGGTCGCGGCCCATGCCCACTGGGCCGGTCCGCTCATCGGGCTGGTGGCGTTCGCGGAGTCGCTGGCGCTCGTGGGGCTGTTCGTCCCCGGGGCGCTGGCGATGTTCGCCGCCGGTGCCCTGGTGGGGACTGGCCATCTGCCGTTCTGGCCGCTGTATGCGTGGTCCGTGGTCGGCGCGATCGCCGGCGATGGCCTGAGCTTCTGGATCGGGCGCTACTACGGCGGCGCGCTGCGCCGGCGCTGGCCCTTCTCCCGCCATCCCGATCTGCTCGAACGCGGGGTGCGCTTCTTCGCCGCCCACGGCGGCAAGGGCGTGCTGCTCGGGCGCTTCGTGGGACCCGTGCGCCCCATCATCCCCGCGGTCGCGGGCATGCTGGACATGCCCGGGGGCCGGTTCCTGCTGGTCAACGTGGCGTCGGCGCTGGCCTGGGCGCCCGCCTATCTCCTCCCGGGCATGGTCTTCGGGGCCTCCCTCGCGGTGGCCGCGAGCGTGGCCACCCGGCTGGTGACCCTGGTAGTGGCGGCGCTGATCCTCGCGTGGCTGGCATGGCGGCTGCCGGGTTGGCTACGGCCGGTGTTCCGTCGCACCGCCGTGCGCCTGCTCCATCGCCGGCCCGGGGCCCGGCCGCTGCGCGGCCTGCGTCACCCAGCCGGCATGCTCTGGCTGGTGGCGCTGGTGACGCTATTGGTGACCCAGGGCGTCGCGCTCCGGTATCCGCTGCCGGCCGGGTGGGAACAGGACGTCCTCGACGTCCTCGATGCCCATCGCAGTGCCCTCCTGCGGATACTCCTGTGGCTGGTGACACAGCTCGGCAGCACGCTCGCCGTTGCCATCGCCGCGGCTGCGGTGACGGCGACACTGGCCATCGCCCGCCGGGGACGGGCGGCGGCGGTGTACGCAGGGTCGGTCGCCGGCACGGTCGCGCTCGGCTACGTCCTTAAAGCGCTCTATGCAGCGCCGAGGCCCGGCGCGCTCACCGGCGAGGCGTTCGGCTTTGCCTTTCCCAGCGGTCACAGCTACGGGATCGCGGTGTTCGTCGTCGCCACGGCAGTCCTGGTGGCACCGCCGGCCTGGCGGGGGCGGCGCTGGCTGTTCGCCGCCGCCGGCATTTTCGCGGTGACCGTGTCGTTGACCCGCCTGGGTCTCGGCGTGCACTGGCCCCGGGACCTGGTGGCCGGCCTGGCCCTGGGCGTGGTGGGCGGCGGCCTGCCGGCACTGCTCGGCCCCGGGCGCTGCCCGCCCGGGCTGCGCCGCCGCGTGCTGACCGTCGCCGTGCCAGCGCTCACTGTGGGGGCTTTGGTCAACGGCCTGCTGAGCTACCCCGACGGGCTGGCGCGATATCCCGCCGTGCAGGACCGGACGCCGGTGACCGCCTCTGCGCTGTGCTCGACGCCCGGGCTGGAATCCCCGGGCACGCGGATATGGCAGGGGCGGGTAGCCGCGCTGGACGAGGCGTTGAAGGCCGCCGGATGGCGGGCGATGCCGGCGTGGACCCTGCAGGCGACGCTGCGCTGGCTGAGTCCCGATCCCTCGCCGGCGCTGCTGCCGGTGCTGCCCCGGGTGGAGGCGGGGCGATGGCCCGCGGCCGTGTGGATAGACGTGGACGGGCCGGACCGCCGCGTGCTGTGGCTGTGGTGGCGTGCCGCCGGCGTGGACGCGCCGGTGTGGCTCGTCGCGGCGGCGGATGAGCGTCTGCGGCCAGGCTGGCCCTTCGTGCTGCGC
>WBJT01000085.1_pt1 | contig 11981 bp, 10 predicted proteins | sample 5109881 | NCBI WGS metagenome assembly WBJT01 (sample SAMN11895465, study PRJNA545514) | wastewater metagenome | isolation source: saline BTEX enrichment culture, original innoculum from Kuwait petroleum... | place: USA:Stillwater, OK | collected 2018-09-01
GCGGCCTCGGAGTCGTAGGGCAGGCGCAGCCGGTAGAGCGCGTCGTGGAAGCCCATGAGCCCGAGCCCCACCGGCCGGTGGCGCAGGTTGGCGCGGCGCGCGGCGGGCACCGAGTAGTAGTTGATGTCGATGACGTTGTCGAGCATGCGCATGGCGGTGGTGACCGTGCGCTGCAGCCGCTCGTGATCCAGGGCACCGTCATCGATGTGGGCGGCGAGGTTCACCGAGCCCAGGTTGCACACGGCGATCTCGTCGTCCGAGGTGTTGAGGGTGATCTCGGTGCAGAGATTGGAGCTGTGCACCACGCCGGTGTGCTGCTGCGGCGAGCGCAGGTTGCACGGATCCTTGAAGGTGATCCACGGGTGGCCGGTCTCGAACAGCATGGTGAGCATGCGCCGCCACAGCTGCACCGCCGATATCCGCCGGGCGGTACGCATCTCCCCGCGCTCCGCCGCGGCCTCGTAGTCGCGGTAGCGTGCCTCGAAGGCCTCGCCGGTGAGGTCGTGCAGGTCAGGGACCTCGTCCGGGGAGAACAGTGTCCACTGCCCCTCCTCGTGGACGCGCTTCATGAACAGGTCCGGCACCCAGCAGGCGGTGTTCATGTCGTGGGTACGGCGACGCTCGTCGCCGGTGTTCTTGCGCAGCTCGAGGAAGTCCTCGATGTCCCGGTGCCAGACCTCCAGGTACGCACACACCGCGCCCTTGCGCTTGCCGCCCTGGTTCACCGCGACGGCGGTGTCGTTGGCGACCTTGAGGAAGGGCACCACGCCCTGGGAGGTGCCGTTGGTGCCACGGATGTGCGCCCCCATCGCCCGCACCCGGGTCCAGTCGTTGCCGAGCCCGCCGGCGAACTTGGATAGCAGGGCGTTGTCGCGGATGCCGGAGTAGATCCGGTCGAGATCGTCGCCGATGGTGGTGAGATAGCAGCTCGAGAGCTGCGGGCGCAGGGTGCCGGCGTTGAACAGCGTCGGCGTCGAGCTCATGAAGTCGAACGAGCTCAGCAGGTCGTAGAACGTCTCCGCCTGCGCCTCGCGGTCGATCTCCTCCAGCGCGAGCCCCATCGCCACGCGCATGAAGAAGGCCTGGGGCAGCTCGAAGCGGGTCTCGCCCACGTGCTGGAGGTAGCGGTCGTAGAGGGTCTGCAGCCCGAGATACCCGAACTGCAGATCCCGCCCCGCCTCCAGCGCGCGGCCGAGCCGCTCCAGGTCGAACTCCAGCAGCCGCGGGTCGAGCAGCTGCTCGTCCACCCCGCGGCGGATGTAGGCGGGGAAGTACTCGGCGTAGCCCGCCGTCATCTCCGCCTGGGTGGCCTCGCGGCGCTCGGCGTGGACGAAACTCAGCGCCTCCCGGCGCAAGGCGTCCAGCAGCAGCCGCGCCGCCACCGCACTGTAGTCCGGCTCGCGCTCGATCAGCATCCGTGCCGCCATCACCAGCGCCTGCTCCAGCTCCGTCTCGGTGACGCCGTCGTAGAGGTTGCGCCGTGCCTCGGTGAGCACGCGCTCCGCGTCCACGTCGTCCAGGCCCTCGCAGGCCTCGCGGACCACGCGCTCCAGGCGCGCCTCGTCGAGGGGATGACGGGTGCCGTCCGCGACGGTGACGTGGAACGTGGCCGGGACCGGCGGCGCCTCCGGAGGCTCGGCGGCCGCCCGCTCCCGGGCACGCTCCTCGCGGTAGAGCACGTAGGCGCGGGCCACCCGGTGCTCGCCAGCGCGCATGAGCACCAGCTCCACCTGGTCCTGGATGTCCTCGATGTGGACGGTGGCCCCCTCCGGCCGGCGGGCCACGGCCGCGACCACCTCGTCGGTAAGCCGGGCGACGGTGTCGTGGATGCGCCGGGAATCCCGGGCGGCCTCGCCCTCGACGGCGAGGAAGGCGCGCGTCATGGCGACGCTGATGCGCTCCGGGTCGAAGTCGGCGACGGTGCCGTTGCGCTTGACCACGTCCAGATCGACGCGCGAGGCGTGCCCGGCGGCGGGATCGCCGGCAACGGCGGCGTTTGCGGAGACGGTTTGCATCGGTGACCTCCAGATCGTGTCGATTCCCGGGAGGCCCCTACGCGGCGAAGGTGTGCAAAGCAGCTGTCCGCCCGCCACCGGCGGCGGGCGCGGGGTGTCGCTCTGCACCGGGTACCTCGGTCGCGAAGGCAGCCAGCGGTGGGGCCGGATGGCCCTGTCCTGGGAGGTGTTCGGGCTTCGCGGAGGACCGCGTTACCGTTGCGCGTCAGCCCCGGATTCTCACCGGTGTTCCCCTCTCGACACCACAACATATGGTGTCTTTTCAGGACTGCCCCTCACGATATAGCCCCTACCGCATTCTTGCAAGCCGGTTGACAACGCGAGCGCGGACCCTCGCGGCGGTCGGCGCCACCTGATTGTATGAAATATATTCACGTTTTTCTTTAATATAATCAGTTTGATTCACCTGCACCCGGCGCGCATGCTCCCCGGACCGATGGACGACGACCACACAGGAGGATCGATGGTCACGACACATACCCTCGGCTTTCCCCGCTTCGGCCTGCACCGCGAGCTCAAGCGTGCGCTGGAGAGCTACTGGCGCGGCGATACCGGCCGGGACGCCCTCGCGGAGACGGGCAGGGAGCTCCGTCACCGCCACTGGCGGCAGCAGGCGGACGCCGGCCTGGACATGGTTCCGGTCGGCGACTTCTCCTGGTACGACGGCATGCTCGACCACTCGCTGATGTTCGGCGTCATCCCCGAGCGATTCCGCACCGGCGACGACGACCGCGACATCGACACCTACTTCCGCATGGCCCGCGGCCGCGCCCCCACCGGCACGGATACCCACGCCTGCGAGATGACCAAGTGGTTCGACACCAACTACCACTACATCGTCCCGGAACTCGCTGCCGGTCAGCGCTTCGAGCTGGACGCGAGCCGGCTGCTTGCGCAGGTCACCGAGGCCCAGACCGCCGGCTACACGCCGAAGCCGGTACTCATCGGCCCCGTCACCTACCTGGCGCTGTCCCGCAACGATGACCCGGAAAACGGCCGGCTGGCGCTGCTGGAGCCGCTGGTAGCGGTCTACCGTGAGCTGCTCTCGCGGCTGGCGGAGGCCGGTGTCGAGTGGGTACAGATCGACGAGCCCGTGCTGGTCACGGATCTCGACGCCGAGTGGCGCGAGGCGCTGAGCCGTGCCCATCGCGGGCTCGCGGACACCGGCGTGCGCCGGCTGGTGACCAGCTACTTCGGCGGCCTCGGGGACAACCTCGACACCGCCGTTGCCCTGTCGAAGGAAGGCCTTCACGTCGATCTGGTGCGCGGCAACGACGATCCGGGCGCGCTCATCGCCGCCCTGCCCGACGACCAGATCCTGTCCCTGGGCGTGATCGACGGGCGCAACGTGTGGCGCACGGACCTCGGCGCCGAGCTCGACGACCTGGAGACCGCCCATCGGCGCCTCGACGAGCGCCTGTGGCTCGCCCCGAGCTGCTCGCTGCTCCACGTGCCGGTGGACGTCACCGCCGAGGAACGGCTCGACGACGAGCTCCGCGGCTGGCTCGCCTTCGCCGTGCAGAAGGTCGAGGAGGTCACCACCCTAGGCGCCGCCCTCAGCCACGGCCGCGAGCACGTGCGCGAGGCCCTGGCGGCCAGCAGACAGGCGCGCGAGGCCCGGGAGCGCTCGACGCGCATCCACCGCAGCGACGTGCGCGAGCGCGCCGCCGGGATCGACGCGGCCATGAGCCGGCGTGCCCACGCCTACACCGAGCGCGCCCCGGCCCAGCACGCCCGCCTGGCACTGCCCCTGCTGCCGACCACGACCATTGGCTCGTTCCCCCAGACCGGGGGCATCCGCAAGGCCCGCCGGGACAACCGCGCCGGCCGGCTGGACGACGCCGCCTACGCCGAGCGCATGCGCGAGGAGATCGCCTACGCCGTGCAGCAGCAGGAGGACGTGGGCCTGGACATGCTCGTCCACGGCGAGGCCGAGCGGAACGACATGGTCGAGTACTTCGGCGAGCTGCTGGAGGGCTTCTGCTTCACCCAGCACGGCTGGGTGCAGAGCTTCGGCTCCCGCGGCGTGAAGCCGCCGGTGATCTTCGGCGACGTCAGCCGCCCCGGCCCCATGACCGTGGAGTGGTCGCGCTACGCCCAGTCGCTCACCGAGCGGCCCATGAAGGGCATGCTCACCGGCCCGGTGACCATCCTGCAGTGGTCGTTCGTGCGCGACGACCAGCCCCGCTCGCGCACCTGCGAGCAGATCGCGCTGGCCCTGCGCGACGAGGTCGTGGACCTGGAGTCCGCCGGTATCGCCGCCATCCAGGTGGACGAGCCCGCCTTCCGCGAGGGCCTGCCGCTGCGCCGCGCCGACTGGGCGGACTACCTGGACTGGGCGACCCGGGCCTTCCGCCTGGCCACCAGCGGGGTGCGTGACGAGACCCAGATCCACACCCACATGTGCTATTCGGAGTTCAACGACATCATCGAGGCCATCGCGGCGCTGGACGCCGACGTCATCACCATCGAGACGTCCCGCTCCGCGATGACGCTGCTCGATGCCTTCGTCTCCTTCGAGTACCCCAACGAGATCGGCCCGGGTGTCTACGACATCCACTCGCCGCGGACGCCGGAGGTGGCGGAGATGAAGCGCCTCCTCCAGCGGGCCGCGGAGCTGATCCCGGTGGCGCGGCTGTGGGTGAACCCGGACTGCGGGCTCAAGACCCGGAGCTGGGAGGAGGTCATCCCCGCCCTGCGCAACATGGTCCACGCAGCCAACGAGCTGCGCGCCGCCTACCCGGACAGCCACACCGGCTGACCGGGATCCGCCCCGGGGCTCACGCGGCCCCGGGGCCGCGGCGCCCGGCGAAAACCGCCATCGCGCACGCGGCGACCACCAGCGCCGTGCCGACAGCCAGGCGCGGCGTGGGCTCCAGCGAGCCCGCCAGCGTCATCACCGCCGCCGCAACCACCGGCACGAGGTACGGCACCATCGACACCAGCCGCGGGCTGCCATGGCGTACCACGTGCCCCCAGCCGACGAACGCCAGGCCATAGGGGCCGATACCCAGCAACGCCCCGGCCAGAAGGGCCTCCGGCGGTAACGGCCAGACCAGCCCGCCGGCGACGGCCTGCAGGGCGAGCGCGACCGCTGCGGCCGCGGCGAAAAAGGCCGGATACGCCGGCGTCACTGGCCGCGAATAGCGTTGCAGGAACAGCGAGTAGCCCACCCAGCACAGCCCGGAGAGCAGCCCCGCGCCGTAGCCGAACCACACGGTATCCCCGCCGCCGCCGGCCCCCTCGCGCAGCACCGCGACCCCGGCCAGGGCGAGACACAGGGCAAGGGCCGTGACCACCGACGGCCGCCGCCCGGCACAGAGCGCCGCGACCACACCGAAGACCAGCGGCCACGTGTAGGTCACCACCACCACCGCGTGGGGCGGCGCATGGGCGAGGGCCACGAAGTAGAAGGCGAGCGCGCCGATGAAACCGCCCACCACGGCGATCCAGGCGTACCACGGGTGCTCACGCGCGGCACCCCGGAACGAGCCGCCGACGCCGGGCAGCACACGGCCCGTGAGCGCCGCGCAGGCCATCGCCATGCCGGTGAGCTGCAGCGCCGGAACGGACGCCGCCATCGCCCGCAGCACCGGCAGCAGGCCCCAGAGCACCACCACCAGGGCGGAGGTGACGATCAGACCATAACGGTTCTCCAGAATGCGATTACCGTTCTGCCCGATCATGGCGTCCCTCCGTTTCCCGGCCTGCACCGTGTACGTCGGCGGGGATTCTCGGGCAGAATCATTCCATCTGACTAACGAATTCTCATTACCTATCCATCAATATCCGTGATGACACGATGAGACAGCGGACCCTGGACCTGCGCGCCCTGCAGACACTCGTCACCGTGGCGGATGCGGGCAGCTTCACCACGGCCGCCCGGCAGCTGAGCTATACCCAGTCGGCGGTGAGCATGCAGCTGCGGCGACTCGAGTCGGAGCTCGGGATCACCCTGCTGCAGCGCGGCCCGCGCACCGTGCAGCCCACCCGCCAGGGCCAGGAGGTGCTCGGCTACGCCCGGGAGATGCTGCGGCTCAACGGCGAGGTCTGGCGGCGGATCGAGGACCGGGAGGTGGCGGGTACCGTGCGCCTGGGCATACCGGCGGATTACGCACTCTACCTGCCGGCCACCCTCGCCTCCTTCGCCGAGCAGTACCCGCGCGTGGAGGTGGAGGTCCGCTCGGAGCTGAGCGAGACGCTGGTCGCCCGGGTACGCGCCGGCGAGATCGACGTGGCCGTGGTCACGCGCCAGCCGCACTCCCCCGGCGGCACCCTGCTGCGGCGGGAGCCGCTGGTCTGGGTGGGTGCCCCGGGCAGCACCGCCCACGCCCAGGACCCGCTGCCGCTGGCGCTCTACCCGGAAGGCACCTGTGAGTTCCGCGCCGCGGCCACCAGCCGCCTGGACGACGCCGGCCGGCCCTGGCGGGCCGCCTACGTGAGCCAGGCGTTCGCGGCGCTGCAGTCGCCGGTCAGCGTGGGCCTCGCCGTGGGCGTGGCCACGCCGAGCATGCTGGGCCCGGGGCTGACCGTGCTGGACCCGGCGGAGACCGGGCTGCCGGCGCTCCCCGGCGTGGAGATCGCCCTGCACCGCAGTACCGGACGGCCCAGCGTGGCGACCCGGCGGCTCACGGAGCTGATCGTCTCGCGCCTGCGCGACGGCAGCCGTGAGCCGGACCCGGTGGCGTAACGGCGGACGGCGTCAGTCGACCGCGACCCGCAGGCGCTCGCGTACCTTCGGCGGCGCCGCGGGGGCGAAGCTCGCCCGCTCCGCCATTCGCGCGAACCACGCCCGCAGGTTCGGGAAGGTGTCCGGAACGTCCATGCCATAGGCCTGCGCCAGGGCGAAACGCGCGGTGAGCGCGGCATCGGCGATGGAGTAGACGCCGGCGAAGAACGCCCGCTCGCCGAGGACCTCGGCGAGATACGGCAGGCACTGCCCGCGCCAGGCGGCGACCCCGGCGTCGATACGCGCCCGGTCCCAGTCCTGCGCCGGCCGGTCGCGCTTCTCGAAGATGACCTCGCGCACCGCCCGGCCGACACGGTTGTCCGAGAAATGGGCGATGCTGCGGGCCCGGGCGCGCTCCCAGGCGTCGTCCGGCATCAGCCCGGGGCCGGTCTCGGCGAGGTATTCCATGATGACGGCGGACTCGGTGAGCACCCGGTCGCCGTCCTCCACCAGGATCGGCACGGTACCGGTGGGCGAGAGCCGTTCGCGCTCCGCCTTCACCGCCGGGTCGTCATGGGGCCGGTGGCGGTAGGGCCGGTCCTGCTCCGCGAGCGCGATACGCACCTTGAAGCAGAACGGGCACTCGGGCTTGTCGAACAGCTCGACCCCGGGGCGGCCCTCGCCGGTCTGTCGACTCATAGCGCCCCCATCACGGTCTTGAGGTTGCCGTAGGCCGGGCGGACCCGTTCGGCCAGCACTGCCCGGACCGTGTCGAAATCCCCGTCCCGCGCCGGCGCAAGCATGGCGTCACGAGCGGCGCGGTAGGCGCTCAGGGCGTCGCTGAAGCGTTCCACGGGTGCGTCCGGGACGCGCTCCAGGTACCGGTGCCAGTTCCGGTCGATACGCCGGTCCACGTCGGCGACCCGGCCGATGGGCGCCTCGGCCTCGGCCACCGAGCGCGAGTTCATGATCAGGATGTTGCAGACCCGCATCTCCTCCACCGCCTCCAGCAGGGCCGTCCGGGGGTCCTTGTCCGGGTTCATGGACGCCGTGACCTCCTTTGCAGTCGCCACCTTCTCCACGACCGTGCGCAGCTGCTCGTTGCAGCGCAGTGCCGCGTCGTCGGCGGACTGTACCGCCGAATCCAGGGATTCCAGCTCGTCGGCCATGCGCGAGAACGTGCCCAGCTGGGTACGGCATTCCGCCTGCAGGGTCTCCGTCATGGCGTTGGCTTCGCGGGCGTGGCGCGTGATCTCCTCCAGCGACGCCGCCGCCCGGGTGGCGAGATCGACGCTCTCGCGCACCTGTGCCCCCGCACCGGCCAGTGCGCCGGCCACGGACTCGGTGCTGCCGGTGATCCGCTCGAGAATGGTCTCGATGTCCGCGGTGGCGAGGCGGGTACGCTCGGAGAGCTCGCGGACCGACTCCGCGACCACGGCGAAACCGCGCCCCTGCTCCCCGGCGCGGGCGGCCTCGATGGCGGCGTTGAGCGCCAGCAGGCTGGTCTGCTTGGCGATGCCCTGGATCGTGCGGGCGATACCGCCGATCTCCTCCGAGGAGCCCACCACGCCCTGGAACTCCTCGACCACGCCGTCCACTGTCCGGGCCACGCCCTCGATCGCGCCGGAGGCGTCATGCACATAGCGGTGTCCGGCCTCGGCGTTGGCATGGGTCTCGCCCACGCTGGCCGCCGACTGACCGGCCGCGGCCGCGGTACTCTCGGAGCTGCGGCCCAGCTCCTCCTTCAGCGCCACGATACGGCGGGCCGTCTCCACCTGCCGGTCGGCGCTGGTGATCACGCCCGTGAACTGGGAGACCAGGGTCGCGCTGGTCACGGTCAGGTCCAGTCCGGCAGCGTCCAGCTCATCGAGCCGGGCGTCCGGCCCCTCACCCTGATCGCGGACACCCGGGGACACCGGGACCGGCTGTCTGCGCACCAGCACCAGCGCCGCACCGACCAGCGCCACAACGAAGGCCGGGTAGGTCGCCGCCCCGCCGTAAACCGCCAGGCCCACCGCCGCCAGCATGGTGAGGGCCCCTGCCATGGGCATCGGTCGCAGCTCCAGGGACCGGCGGGCATTCATAACCGTGCCAGCCTGAGTTCCCGGAGGTGCTCCACGACGAAGTCGATGCGGTCCTGCCCCCAGAAGATCTCGTCGCCCACGGCGAAGGTCGGCACGCCGAAGGCACCCCGCTCGTCCGCCACGGCCCAGTTGGCGTCCAGGTGTTCCCGGCGGGCCGGGTCGTCCGCCGCCGCGATCAGCGCCTCCGGGTCGAGGCCGATCCGGTCCGCCACCGCCCGCAACACCGCCGGTTCGCCGATGTCCCGCCCCTCGGCCCACTCCGCGCGCATCGTCTCCACCGTGTAGGCGCGCAGCAGCCCCCGCTCCTCGGCGAGCAGGGAGCCCGCGGCGGCACGGGTGGGATCGGTGGACGTGGGCGGCGGATTCACGGGGATCCCCATCCGCCGGGCGAAGCGCCGGACGTCCTGACGGGCGATGGGCATCTTCCGCTTCGCCCGCTCCGGCGGCGAGCGGCCGTGCCATCCGCCCAGGGGCCGCCAGACGAGGCGGACGTGGAAGTCGTCGAGCAGATGGAACATCCGCTTGGAGGCGAGGTAGCAGTACGGGCTGCGGAAGTTGAAGAAGATCTCCAGGTCCACGGACTCCATCGCCGGCCTCCCGCTCAGCCGCCGCCGTCGCGGCGGCGTTCCTCGGCGGTCTCGCCGCCGATGCCCCAGTGATCCAGGGGCACCTCCTGGACCACCACCCGTACGCGCTCGGCGGGCACGTCGAGGCTCTCGGCGATGGCGTGGGTGACATTGCGGATCAGCGCCACGCGCTTCTCCTTCGGTCGGCCTTCGAGGATATGCAGGTGCGCAATCGGCATGTCGGCGGTCTCCCTTGCGTGCACGGCGCGGGCCGTCGCCGTGACGGCCCGCGCCCGGTCTCAGAACGGAATGGTGACGATCACCCGGGCGGTGGTGCCCTCGGGGCGGTGCTCGCTGTGGTACTCGTCGTAGAGCGCGGCATCGAAGCTCATGCCCAGCGAGCGCGAGCGGTAGGTCACCTGACCGCCGACGGCGTGGACCTCGTCCTTGGGCGTGGGTACGCCCGCCGGGGCGTCGTCCTCGGTGAGCTGCCAGCTGTCGTAGCCCACCAGCCCCACGGTCAGCGCCGGGCTGAAGCTGTGGCTGATGCCCCACTCGGCTACCCAGTTGTCGCCCGGCTCGATGTCGGTGCCCTCGATGTCCGAGGCCATGGTTTCGTAGCGGTTGAGCAGCGAGACCGCCCAGGTGCGGTCCGCGGTGAGGTACCAGGTGCCGCCCAGGGTGAACATCACGTTGGAGTAGCCCTGGCCCACGGAGGCCGCCGCGGCCACGGGGTTGTCGTCGTCGTAGTCGCTGAACGCGTCGGTCCAGTAGCCGGCGGTGAGGACCGTGTCGTAGCGCTCGCCGTGCCAGGCGAGGACCAGCGGGCTGAAGAAGACGTCGCCGAGGCCGCTGTCGCTTTCGCTGAGCCCCATGGCGTCGACGTCCTTGTCCAGGATCGGGGCGATGGCCTCCATGCCGTAGTCCGCGCCGAGGAATTTCTTGTCGGTGATCCAGATCGCGCGGGGCACCACCGCCCGGACGGTGGCGCTGTCGTCACCGCCGGGGACCTCGCCGTCGTTGTCGCTGACGGCGTCGACCTTGACGTTGTCGGAGTCGTAGTAGACCCCGTAGGTGCGCAGGTAGAAGCCCGGTGGGGGGACCGTGGCCGCGAGACTGCCCTCCACGCCGGGGACGTAGTGCTGGGTGGCGTCGGCCGCGGCCGTCAGCGGCAGCAGGCCGGCCAGCCCCACCACCGCCCCGCCCGCGAGGTATCGTGTTGCTCGATGCATCTCTCTCCTCCTCGTCATTCTCTCGTTTCTCTCGCTGGTATCTGCGGTGTGCCGGGCGGCCCGGCACACCGCGGGAATCACTCGAAACGCAGGCTCACGCTGCCGAGCCCCTGGGCCCGGAGCGTGACGCTGTCGCCGGCCTCCACGGCCACCGCCGCGGTGATGCCCCCGGAGAGGATCAGGCTGCCCGCGGGGATGACCTCGTTGCGGCTGGCGAGCATGTTCGCGAGCAGCGCGATGCTCGCGGCCGGGTGGTTGACCACCGCCGCACCGGCGCCGACGCCCACGACCTCGCCGTTCTTCTCCAGCACCACGCCCAGGGTGCGCAGGTCCAGTGCCTCCGCCGGGGCCGCCGCCGAGCCGGTGACGAACCGGGACGACGAGGCGTTGTCCGCGATGACGCTGGGCAGGTCGAAGCGGAAGTTCTCGTAGCGGCTGTCGATGATCTCCACCGCCGGCACCACGAAGTCGGTGGCGGCGAGGACCTGGCCGACGTGGCAGCCGGGCCCGCCCAGCGCCTCGCGGGTGACGAAGGCGATCTCCGCCTCCACCCGCGGGTGGATGAGCGAGCCGGTGTCGATGGCCGCACCCTCGGGCTGCTGGAAGTAGTCCGCGAGGAAGCCGTAGATCGGCTCCTCCACGCCCATCTGGCGCATCTTGGCGTGGGAGGTGAGGCCCATCTTCATGCCCACCATCCGGTCGCCGCGGGCGGCCTTGCGCCGCCGGGTCGCCCACTGCACGGCGTAGGCGTCCTCGAAATCCATGTCCGGGTAGTCGTCGGTGATCTTGGGCACCGCGCGGGCCTGGACCTCGGCGGCGTCCAGGTGCTCGGAGAGCGCCTCGATCTGCTCGCTGCTCAGCGTGCTCATGCCTCGCCCTCCATCACGGCGGTGCCGGCCCCGGCGGACTGCTCGCGGGCACGGGCCATGTCCAGGGCGACGTCGACGATCATGTCCTCCTGGCCGCCAACCATCCGCCGCCGGCCGAGCTCCACGAGGATATCCGCGGTCTTCAGCCCATAGCGCTCCGCGGCCGACTCGGCGTGGCGCAGGAAGCTCGAGTACACGCCCGCGTAGCCAAGCGCCAGGGTCTCGCGGTCGACGCGCACCGGGCGGTCCTGCAGCGGCCGGACGATGTCGTCGGCGGCATCCATGAGCGTGTAGAGATCGCACCCGTGCGCCCAGCCCATGCGGTCGGCGGCGGCGATGAAGACCTCCAGCGGCGCGTTGCCCGCGCCGGCGCCCATGCCGGTGAGGCTGGCGTCCACGCGGTTGACCCCCTCCTCCACCGCGGCGATGGAGTTGGCCACCCCCAGCGAGAGGTTGTGGTGGGCGTGGATGCCGAGCTCCGTGGCCGGATCGAGGACGTCACGCAGGGCACGGACCCGGGCGCGGATGTCGTCCATGGTCATCGCA
>WBJT01000102.1_pt1 | contig 11834 bp, 11 predicted proteins | sample 5109881 | NCBI WGS metagenome assembly WBJT01 (sample SAMN11895465, study PRJNA545514) | wastewater metagenome | isolation source: saline BTEX enrichment culture, original innoculum from Kuwait petroleum... | place: USA:Stillwater, OK | collected 2018-09-01
GGCCAGTCCGGCGCTGGCCACCAGCGGCCAGTAGCTGTAGTCGGGGACGTAATACCCCCCACCCTGTGCGTGTGCCATCGATCCCATCCTCTAATCGTCCAGTAACGACCCGTCGCGCCGGCGCGACCGCGGTGCGCCTCTACATGTTCGCGACGAAGGTCCCCACGTAGGCGGCCAGTGCCGCCACCGCGAGCACGAACACGGTGATTCGCACCCCGCGCCGGCGTCTGGCCTGGTTATCGCCTTCCTGCATGGAACGCGCTCTCCCTGATCCGTTCACGGTGCCGCCTCCCGCGGAAGGCGGCACCCCGTAGCGCTAGCGTACCTCGGGCGGGGTCTCGAAGGTATGGTGCGGCGCCGGCGAGGGCACCTCCCACTCCAGGCCCTTCGCGCCCTCCCAGACGCCCGCCGTCGCGGGCTCGCCACGGCCGCTCATGCTGCGGATCACGAGATAGACGAACAGCAGCTGCGTGAGGCCGAAGCCGAAGCCGCCGATGCTGGAGATCATGTTCCAGTCGGCGAACTGGGCCGAGTAGTCCGGGATCCGCCGCGGCATGCCGGCCAGCCCGAGGAAGTGCTGCGGGAAGAACAGCACGTTCACGAAGATCACGGACAGCCAGAAGTGCGTCTTGCCCAGACGCTCGTTGTACATCACACCGGTCCACTTGGGCAGCCAGTAGTAGACGGCGGCGATGATGGAGAACAGCGCACCGGTGACCAGCACGTAGTGGAAGTGCGCCACCACGAAGTAGGTGTCGTGGTACTGGAAGTCCGCCGGGGCGATCGCAAGCATCAGCCCGGAGAAGCCACCGATGGTGAACAGGATAATGAAGCCGATGGCGAAGAGCATCGGCGTCTCGAAGGTCATCGCCCCGCGCCACATCGTGGCCACCCAGTTGAACACCTTCACGCCCGTGGGCACGGCGATGAGCATGGTCGCGTACATGAAGAACAGCTCACCGGCCAGCGGCATGCCCACGGTGAACATGTGATGCGCCCATACGATGAACGACAGGAACGCGATCGAGGCCGTGGCGTAGACCATCGAGGCATAGCCGAACAGCGGCTTGCGCGCGAACGTCGGCACGATCTCCGAGATGATCCCGAACGCCGGCAGGATCATGATGTAGACCTCGGGGTGGCCGAAGAACCAGAACACGTGCTGGTAGAGCGTCGGGTCACCGCCGCCGGCGGCATTGAAGAAGGTCGTACCGAAGTACTGGTCGGTGAGCAGCATCGTGATCGCGCCCGCGAGCACCGGCATCACGGCGATCAGCAGGAACGCGGTAATCAGCCAGGTCCACACGAACATCGGCATCTTCATAAGCGTCATGCCCGGCGCACGCATGTTGAGCACGGTGGCGATGACGTTGATCGCGCCCATGATCGAGCTGATGCCGAGGATATGGATGCCGAATATCAGGAACGGGAACGCCTGGCCGGTCTGCAGCACCAGCGGCGGATACATCGTCCAGCCGCCGGCCGGCGCGCCGCCGGGCATCAGCAGCGTAGAGGCGATGAGCAGCAGGCCCACGGGCAGCAGCCAGAAGCTGAAGTTGTTCATCCGCGGCAGCGCCATGTCCGGCGCGCCCACCATCATCGGGATCATCCAGTTGGCCAGGCCCACGAACGCCGGCATCACCGCGCCGAAGATCATGATGAGGCCGTGCATGGTGGTCATCTGGTTGAAGAAGTACGGATCCACCAGCTGGATACCCGGCTGGAAGAGTTCCGCACGAATGACCATGGCCATGGTGCCGCCGGAGAACAGCGCGATCAGCGCGGTCACCAGGTAGAGGGTGCCGATGTCCTTGTGGTTCGTGGACATCAGCCAGCGCCGGATGAACCCCTGGCTGTGCTCGTGTCCGTGCGCCACGTCGTGTGATGTCGCACTCATGAAATCGTCCTCCTAGCGATCATTCGTTAGCCGAGGCGACCACGGGCTCGCCCGCATCCCCGGCCCCGGCGGTCTGCGCCCCGTCGGCGCCACCGTCGCTCTTGTGCTCCGCAAGCCAGCGCTTGAACTCCTCCGGCTTGACGGCCTCGACCACCACCGGCATGAAGGCATGGCCGCGGCCGCAGAGCTCGGCGCACTGACCCCGGTACACACCCGGCTGGTCGATCCGGGTCCAGGTCTCGTTGATGAAGCCCGGAATGGCGTCCTTCTTCCAGCCGAGGGCGGGCACCCACCAGGAGTGGATGACGTCCGCGGAGGTGATCATGAAGCGGATCTTGGTGTCCGTGGGCACCACGAGGCGGTTGTCGACCTCGAGGAGGTAATTGTTCACCGAGGCGGGGTCCACGCCGGAGCCCCTTTGCCGGGCCTTGTTGCTGCTCTCGGCGAGCTCGCTGTAGAAGCTCACGCCCTCGCCCATGTATTCATAGCCCCACTTCCACTGGTAGCCGGTGACCTTGACGGTCATCTCGGCCTCGCCGGTGTCGTCCATGTCAATGAGTACACCGGTGGCAGGGATGGCCATGCCGACGAGGATCAGCAGCGGTATCACCGTCCAGACGATCTCCACCGCGGTGTTGTGATGGAACTTCGCCGGCTTCACACCCCGGGACTTCCGGTGCGCAAAGATGGAGTAGAAGATCGCGCCAAAGACCACGATGCCGATGATCACCGTGATCCAGAAGATGGTCATGTGCAGGCCATACACGTCGTGGCTGGTCTGCGTCACCCCCTCCGTCATGTTCAACGCCCAGTCGGCCAGCACCGGGGGCGCCAGGGCCAGGAGCCCCATCGCCAGAACACAGCCGATGACGGCGTTAAGCTTTTTTCGAATCATCCCTCGAAGTCTCCCGAATCGATTGAGACCGCTATCGCGCTCAGGCGGCCGGGCGCATTCCGCCGGCAGCCACCGGCCCGATGCAGCGGTACAGCTCCCGGGCCAGTTGCCGGCGTTCGCCGGCCGCCAGGAAATCCCCCAGCTCGACGCACTCATCGCGGCAACGGATCATCAGCCGCGGCCCCGGCGCATCCGGCGCCGGCACACGTACCTCGCTGAAGTAGCGCTCGAACCGCCACCACCTCTGAGGCCGGCCGCGCCCCTTCTCTATGCACACCCAGTCATCGGACACCGTGATCACCTCGGTGTCCAGCGCCCGCCGTGCCGAGACGTACAGAGCCCAGCCAAGCAGTGACAGCTCCAGACCCGCGAACGGCAGCACCGGCCAGAGCCCGTACCACGTTAATACCAAGGCGATGCCGAGGCTGACCGCGGCGACGGCACGGAACACCGCAACCGTTTCGTGCCAGTGTCCGCCAAACGCCGGCTTGAGGACAAACCGCCGGGCACCGTCGGTGCCGACAGGGTCTGCGGTCACCGCCATCACGCGCACCTCCCGAGCCGTGACGGAGCCGGCCTACCGCGAACCGCACCGTATTCTAGGGAATCGCGATGGACGCGCAAGCCGTCGCTCCGGACTCAATTCTCGTCGCTGCAATGATCTGGATCAAGTCGCGGAGCTGCCGGGTGTACCGGCGGCCGGTTGCGCGGCGGCCCGCTCACCGGCACGGAAGATATTGCCGGTACCCCAGGCATGGCCGTAGATGACCTCGTAGGTGGCGGGGATGCGGCCTTCGTCGTCCCGCCCGGCCTCATAGGCGGCAATCATCGCGCGGAGCCGGCCCGGCCCGGTCAACCCGCGGGGACGGCCCGGATCAATCGCATGGGAACCGAGGGCGCGTAGCTCCCGGAGCAGGGCGCGGGGTTCCGGATAGGTGAGCGTGAAGTACTCCATGTCCATCACCGGCTCCGCCAGCCGCGCGCGGGCCATCGCATCGCCGATGTCGTGCATGTCCACCAGGGTGTTCACGCGGGCATGGGCGTCGGCACCGGCCCAGGCCGCCCTGAGCTCGGCAAGCGTGTCCGGACCGAAGCACGAGAACATGAACACGCCGCCCGGGCGCAGCACGCGCTGGACCTCGGCGAACGCCGCCGGCAGGTCCGTGACCCACTGCAACGCGAGGTTCGAGAACACCACGTCGAAGGTATCGTCGGCGATGGGCAGCGACTCGGCACGACCGGCGACGCCGCGCAGGCGGCGCCACCGCGGCGCCCGCCCCCGCGCCAGGCGCAACATCGCCGGCGCCGGGTCGAGCGCGGTAAAGCGCGCCTTGCGGTAGTGCGTCATCAGCTCGCGGGTCACCGCGCCGGTACCGGCACCGACGTCCAGCACCGTGGCCGGCTCCATGCGGATGAGCTCGAAGCGCTCGACCAGGCGCGCCCCTACCTCGCGATGCAGGACGGCGGCCTCGTCGTAATGGGCGGCCGCGGCATCGAAACGTGCCGCCCGCACCCGCACCCCGTGGTCGGTCTCGGCCATGACTGTACTGTCCTCTCCGGCGCTGCGAACCGCCGCCATCCTACCGTATGATGCGGTCATTACGGGCACGGCAGGGAGGCCGTCATGATACCGGGCATGGACCTCGCGGCACTGTGGGAGGGTATCGGGCGGCACCTCATGGCCGCTCCCTGCCGGCTCTGCGGCGAGCCGCCCGAGGCCGCCGCGGAGCTGTGCCGCGACTGCCGCGCCGCGCTGCCGTGGATCGACCCGCCCTGCCCCGGCTGCGGCCTGCCGCTACCGCCGGGACGACCAGACGCGCCCTGCGGGCACTGCCTCCGCCGGCCGCCCCCGTGGCAGCGCCTGATCGCCCCGCTCGCCTACACGCCACCGGTGAGCGGCCTCGTCCACGCCTTCAAGGACGACGGCGACTTAGCCGCCGGCCGCCTCCTCGCGGACCTGCTCGCCGGCGCCCTGCCGTCGGAATGCCCGGGCGCCATCCTGCCCGTCCCCCTGCACCGGCGCCGGCTGCGCGAACGGGGCTTCAACCAGGCCGCAGAGATCGCGCGGCGCCTGCCCGGCCGCACCCTGCACGGATCGCTCCAGCGCCCGGCCCCCGGACCGGACCAGCGCGGCGGCAACGCGAGGCGCCGCCGGGCCAACGTGCGTCGCGCCTTCGTCGCCGATCCGCGGCGCCTGCCGCGGCGGGTCCTGGTCGTCGACGACGTCGTCACCACCGCTGCCACCCTCACGGCGGTCACAGAGGCACTCCGCCGCGCCGGCGTCGGGACGGTCTGGGTCTGCGCCCCGGCACGAACGCTCCCCGACGGCGCACGAAACCGCCGCTGAATGCCGGCGCGGTCCACTATGGCCACCCGCTGGCGGCCCGCTCCGCGGGCTCACTGGCCGCCCCGCCACCGGCGTGCCAGAATACCGGCCCCGGGCGCCGGCACCAACGGCCCCGCGACCTACATGCGCACTAGACGACCCCGCCGGGCGGCACACGACCGCCACCGGAGACGCCCCGGCGGTCGTGCACGGATCCGCAGGGAGGAACGGCTTGCCTGGAGCGCGTAACTGGCGTCCCATCGGCGCCCCGGCCGGGGGCCACGTCCCGCCGGCGCTGAGACCCTGGATCGAGACCCCGGGATCGCTGACCGCCCGCATGCGCCGGCGCTGCGACGGTGCCTTCCGCGTGGAGGTCGTGGGCCAGTACTGGCAGCGCCCCTGGCGGGACGAACGCCGCCCCGTGGGGGTCCGCGAGCACCGCCTGGCCTGGGTCCGCGAGGTCATGCTCTGCAACGGCGACACGCCGTGGATCTACGCCCGGAGCATCATCCCGACCGCCACCCTCGGCGGCACCCTGCGCCGGCTCCGCGCCCTCGGGCACACGCCCCTGGGCCGCGTGCTCTTCGGGCGCTACCCCCTGCGCCGCGGTCCCATCGAGGTCGCCCGGCTGCGCCCCGGGGACGGCCTGCGCCGGGATGCCGAGCACCACGGCGAGGCCCCCGCGCAATGGGCGCGCCGCTCGGTATTCCGTGCCGGCGGACGCGCCCTGCTGGTCGCCGAGGTCTTTCTGCCGGCGCTCCTTCGCGCCGAGGAGGATGCAGGATGAGCACGAACACGCCCACTGGATGGCTGACCCGGCTGCACGACTATGCACGCATGGCCCGGTTCGACCGGCCGATCGGCAACTTCCTGCTGCTCTGGCCGATGCTCTGGGCGCTGTGGCTCGCCGCCGAGGGTCCGCCGCGCCCCCTCGTGCTCGCGGTGTTCATCGCGGGGGTGCTGGTGATGCGCGCGGCGGGCTGCGTGATCAACGACTTCGCCGACCGCGACTTTGACGGTCACGTCAAACGGACGCAGGAACGGCCGCTGGCGACCGGCCGGGTGGGCGAGCGCGAGGCCCTGGGGGTCTTTGCCGTGCTCTGCGCCGTCGCCTTCGCGCTGGTGCTGACCATGAACGGCCTCACCATCGCGCTGGCCTTCGCCGGCGCGGCCCTCGCGGCGACCTACCCGTTCGCCAAGCGCTACACCCACCTGCCCCAGGTCCACCTGGGGGCGGCGTTCGGCTGGGCAGTGCCCATGGCCTTCGCCGCCGAGGCCGGCGCGCTGCCGCCGCTGGCGTGGCTGGTGTTCCTCTCCGCGGTGATCTGGGCCACGGTCTACGACACCGAGTACGCCATGGTCGACCGGGATGACGACCTGCGCATCGGCGTGCGCTCCACGGCGATCCTGTTCGGCAACCAGGACCGCATGATCATCGGCCTGCTGCAGGTGCTGATGACGGTCACGCTCGTCGGTATCGGCATCGCCGCACAGCTATCGGCGATCTACTACGCGTCGGTGGCCCTCGGTGCGCTGCTGTTCGTCCGCCAGCAGTGGCTGATCCGCGAGCGCGAGCGCGGCCCCTGCTTCCAGGCCTTTCTGAACAACAACTGGTACGGCGGCGTGATCTTCGTGGGGATCGTGCTGCACTACATGTACCGCTGAGCACGGTCTCCGCGGAGACGCTGCGCGTGAGACCCCCGCACCACGCCGGCCACGAGTAACTACATATAGTGCTCTGACACAAGTCAATGTGCCACATATTGATTGCCGCCATGCTCGACCCATCGTCCGACACGGCGGAGATCACTCATGCCCCAACACCCGCGCTGTGGCCGGAAGGACTCCGGCGATGCGTCCCCGGCGGCCCGCGTCGTCAAGCGCGACGGCAACCACGCGCCGTTCGACCCCGACAAGATTCACACGGCGATACGCCAGGCCGGTGCAGCAACCGGCGAATTCGGCAACGAGGCCGCGGCGACCCTCACTCGAGAAGTGATCGCCCGGCTCGCGGAGACAGGGGACGGGGATGCCGAAATCGGCGTCGAGACCATCCAGGACGCCGTCGAACGCGAACTCGCCGGGACCGGACACTTCACCACCGCACGCGCCTATATCGCCTACCGCGAACAGCACGCCCGGCTGCGGCGGGACCGGCACACGCTCGTCGATGTCGAGCGGACCATCAACGAATACCTCGGACGCGAAGACTGGCGGATCAACGCCAACGCGAACCAGGGCTACTCCCTCGGCGGACTGATCCTGAACGTCTCCGGCAAGGTCGTAGCCAACTACTGGCTCAGCCATGTCTACCCCGCGGAGATCGGTGAGGCTCACCGCCGCGGCGATATCCACATCCACGACCTGGACATGCTTGCCGGCTACTGCGCCGGCTGGTCGCTGCGCAACCTGCTCAATGAGGGCCTGAACGGGATCCCCGGCAAGGTCGAGGCCGGCCCGCCACGGCACCTAGGCTCCGCCGTGGGCCAGATCGTGAACTTCCTGGGTACGCTGCAGAACGAGTGGGCCGGCGCCCAGGCGTTCTCGTCGTTCGACACCTACATGGCCCCGTTCGTGCGCAAGGACAGCCTCACCTACCCCGAGGTCCGGCAGGCGATACAGGAGCTCGTCTACAACCTCAACGTCCCCTCGCGCTGGGGCACACAGACGCCCTTTACCAATCTCACCTTCGACTGGATCTGTCCGGCAGACCTGTGCGAGGACACACCGGTGATCGGCGGCGAGCCCATGCCCTTCACCTACGGCGAGCTCCAGGACGAGATGGACATGATCAACCGGGCGTACATGGAGGTCATGACCGCTGGCGACGCCCGCGGACGGGTGTTCACCTTCCCCATCCCCACCTACAACATCACCGACGACTTTCCCTGGGAATCGGAGAACGCGGAACGACTGTTCGCGATGACCGCGAAGTACGGCCTGCCGTATTTCCAGAACTTCATCAACTCCGACCTCGAGCCGCACATGGTCCGCTCTATGTGCTGCCGGCTCCAGCTCGATCTCAACGAGCTGCTCAAGCGGGGCAACGGCCTGTTCGGCAGCGCGGAACAGACCGGATCGCTCGGGGTGGTCACCATCAACTGTGCCCGCCTCGGCCACCTCTACCGCGGCGACGCCGCGGTGTTGTACGAACAGCTCGATACCCTGCTCGCGCTGGCCTGCCGCAGCCTGGAGATCAAGCGCAGGGTCATCCAGCGGCACATGGACGCCGGGCTGTTCCCCTATACCCGGCGCTACCTTGGCACGCTGCGCAACCACTTCTCGACCCTCGGCGTGAACGGGATCAACGAGATGATCCGCAACTTCACCGACGACGCCCACGACATCACCACGCCCTGGGGTCAACGGTTCGCGGCCGAGTTCCTCGATCACGTGCGCGACGTCATCGCCGGATTCCAGGAAGAGACCGGACACATGTACAACCTGGAAGCGACGCCCGCGGAAGGCACCACCTACCGCTTCGCCCGGGAGGACCGCAGGCGCTTCCCCGGCATCCTCCAGGCCGGCACCGAGGAGACGCCCTACTACACCAACTCCTCGCAGCTGCCAGTGGGCCATACTGACGACCCGTTCGAGGCGCTGGCACACCAGGAGGCGCTGCAGCGTCGCTACACCGGGGGCACCGTACTGCACCTGTACATGAACGAACGGATCTCCAGCACGGCGGCCTGCCGCAAACTGGTCCGGCATTCGCTGGAGCGCTTCCACCTGCCCTACATAACGATCACGCCGACCTTCTCCATCTGCCCCAGGCACGGCTACCTCGCCGGCGAGCACCCCTACTGCCCCCGGTGCGACGAGGAGATCCTCGCGCGCCGACGGCGAGAGACGGGCAGGCAGGACCACGACACCATCAGCAATACGTAAGGAGGGCATACGCCATGACGACAGTACGACCCGAGCACGACAGCCACGAGGCGCTCCGCGACGAGGAGCGTCAGCCCTGCGAGGTATGGACCCGCGTCATGGGCTACCACCGTCCGGTTTCGTCGTTCAACGTCGGCAAGCGGGGCGAGCACCGTGAGCGGCGACACTTCCGCGAGGAGCGCACGCATCTTGACTGACCGGAAACCGCCGGCCGCCCTCCAGGTGGCCGGCCTCGTCCCCATGACCGCGGTGGACCTGCCCGGACGGCTCGCCGCCGTGGTGTTCTGCCAGGGCTGCCCCTGGGCGTGCGGCTACTGCCACAACCCCCACCTGATCCCGGCCACGGGTCCGGAGACGATCGGCTGGCCGTCGGTGCGCGAGTTCCTGCGCCAGCGCCGGGGGCTACTGGACGGCGTGGTCTTCTCCGGCGGCGAACCGACCCTCCAACGGGGGCTTGCGCACGCCCTCGCCGAGGTCCGATCCCTGGGCTTCGAGACGGGTCTGCACACCGGCGGCGCCTATCCGCAGCGGTTGCGCCGGCTGCTGCCGCAGGTGGACTGGGTGGGATTCGACGTCAAGACCCGGTTCAGCGATTACGAGCGGGTCACCGGCGTGCCCGGCAGCGGCGAGCGAGCCCGGCAGAGCCTGGACTATCTGCTCGGCAGCGGCGTCACCTACGAAGTCCGCACCACGGTTCACCCCCTTGTGATCAGCCCGGATGGGCTACTGCACCTGGCCAGGGAGCTGGCCAGGCTCGGCGTGCGGCACTATACGCTACAGGCCTGCCGCGCGACCGGCGCCACCGATCCCGCCTACGGCGCGCCCGGAGTGACCGGGCTGCTGGAGACGACCCGGGCACACCCTATAGAACGGCTGTTCGACTCCTTTCAGATCCGTGACGCCTGAACGGATTGCTCACGCCTGGGCGTAGCGCTCGCCCTCGCCCACCCAGCGCTCAATCAGCGCCTGCACGGTAGCGGCGTCCCCGGCGAACAGCCGCGACGCCGCTGTGCGGACGTCGTCCAGCAGGTCCGCGTCACGCCCGAGGTCTGCGATGCGGTACTCCATCGCGCCGGTCTGGCGGGTGCCGAGCAGCTCCCCCGGGCCACGTATCTCCAGGTCCCGGGCGGCAATCCGGAAGCCGTCGCCGCTCTCGCGCAGCACCCCGAGCCGGGCCTTCGCGGTCTCCGAGAGCGGGCCGTGATAGAGAAGCACGCAGCTGCTCGCGGCACTGCCCCGGCCGACCCGGCCGCGGAGCTGATGGAGCTGGGCCAGGCCCAGGCGCTCCGGGTTCTCGATGATCATCAGCGAGGCGTTGGGCACGTCCACGCCCACCTCGATCACCGTGGTGGCCACCAGCAGATCCAGCCCGCCGTGTTCGAAGGCGGTCATCACCGCCTCCTTCTCGCTGCCCGTAAGCCGGCCGTGGACCAGCCCCACGCGCAGGTCCGGCAGGGCCTCGCCGAGCAGCCGCGCACGCTCCTCGGCCGCCTCCGCCTCCAGCACCTCGGACTCCTCCACCAGGGTGCAGACCCAGTACGCCTGCCGGCCCTCGGCGCAGGCGGCACGCACCCGCTGGACGACATCGTCGCGGCGGGTGTCCGGCACCGCCACGGTGGCCACCGGCTGGCGCCCGGGCGGGAGCTCGTCGATCACCGAGACGTCCAGGTCGGCATAGGCGGTCATCGCCAGCGTCCGCGGGATCGGCGTGGCGGTCATGATCAGCTGGTGGGGCTGGCTGGCGCCGTCCGCGCCCTTGTTTCGCAGCGCCAAGCGCTGATGCACGCCGAAGCGGTGCTGCTCGTCGATGATCACCAGTCCCAGGGCATGGAACGCGACCTCCGACTGAAACAGCGCGTGGGTGCCCACGGCGACCCGCGTGGTGCCATCAGCGAGCGCGGCCAGGGCGTCCCGCCGGGCGCGCCCGGACAGCCGTCCGGAGACGTAGTCCACGCTCACGCCGAGCGGTGCCAGCCAGTCACGGAAGGCACGGAAGTGCTGCTCGGCGAGCAGCTCCGTGGGCGCCATCACCGCCGCCTGGCAGCCCGCCTCGACCCCGGCGAGTGCGGCGAGCGCGGCGACCACCGTCTTGCCCGAGCCGACATCGCCCTGGACCAGCCGCAGCATGGCCTGCGGCTCGGCGAGATCCGCCAGGACCTCGGCCAGGACCCGTTCCTGGGCCTCCGTGAGCGCGAACGGCAGGGCCTGCCGCAGGGCCTCGCGCAGCCCACCGTCGCCGGCGAGCCGCGGCGCCGGCAGGCTCCGGCGATGGGCCTCACGCAGGCGCAGAAGACTGAGGCGATGGGCCAGCAGCTCCTCGAAGGCGAGCCGGCGCACGGCCGGATGACGGCCGTCGAGCAGGGCCTCCACCGGGGTGTCCGGCGGTGGCCGGTGGATAATGGCCAGGGCCTCGACGAGGGGCGGCAGCGACAGCGCCTCTCGCAGCCGGTCGGGCAACAGCTCGAGCAGCGCCGGCGCCCCGGTATCCAGGGCGTGGGCCACGATCCGGCGCAGCGTCGGTTGGGTGACGCCCTCCGTGGTCGGGTAGACGGGGGTGAGACCGTCATCCACCGGCGCCGGGGCGTCGCCGGTGATCACCTCCCATTCCGGGTGAACCATCTGGAGCATGCCCGCCCCGGGACGGCCCTCGCCGAAGGCGCGCAGGCGGGTGCCCGGCTGCAGCCGCCGCTGCTGCGCCGCGTGGAAGTGGAAGAAGACCAGCTCGGCGGCACCGGTGCCGTCCTCCACCCGGCAGACCAGGCGCCGGCGACGGCCGGGCACCACGGCGGCATGGGCTACCCGGGCCTCGATCAGGCCGGTACGCCCCG
>WBJT01000101.1_pt1 | contig 11828 bp, 11 predicted proteins | sample 5109881 | NCBI WGS metagenome assembly WBJT01 (sample SAMN11895465, study PRJNA545514) | wastewater metagenome | isolation source: saline BTEX enrichment culture, original innoculum from Kuwait petroleum... | place: USA:Stillwater, OK | collected 2018-09-01
TGAACTGGCTGGTGCGGCTCTGCAAGCTCGACGCCCAGCTGCTGGGGCGCCCGGAGCCGATGACGCTGGCCGGCTTCCCGCTCAGCCACGACTTCCTCGGGCTGTTCGACACGGTGGCCTCGGTGGGAGTGGTGAACCTGAGCGTGTGCTCGACGGCGACGAACGCTTTGCCCTCAATGCCCGGCGCCTCGGCATCTCGCTCAGCGACGAGGAGCGGGGCTACGCCGCCTACTACGAGCGCACCGGGCGAATACGCCCCGGCATGCCCGTCGACGCCCGCGAGCCGCCCTGGCTCGGCGCCGGCTACCTGCGCTCGCGCCGCATCTACGCCGGCGCCGATGACAGGCTGCTGACGGCGCGATCCCCCTTGTCCGGGTTTGCCGACGCGGAGACTGCGTAGCGCGGGACCGGGCCCCGCCGGCGTGCGATTGCTTGCCGCGGCTCCGGTTCGCGGTGAGGAGGGGCGGGGATCCCGGAACGAAGAGTCCGTGACCGGCGCAGGGTAGGGTACGCGGGATCAGCTCGGCCGGTGGCCGTGGATGATGGTCAGGTTGGGACCCCGCGGCCGGTGCAGGTAGCGCTCGATGGGGGTGGGGCGGCCGAAGAGATATCCCTGGGCGTAATCGATGCCGAGTTCGCGTACCTCGCGGAAGATACGCTCGTCTTCCACGAATTCCGCGATGGTGGAGATCCCGAGTTCCCGGGCGAGGCGCTGGATGGCGCCGGTGACGGCGCGGTCCAGGCGGTCGTTGGGCATGCCGCGCACGAAGCCGCCGTCGATCTTGAGGAAATCCACCTCCAGTTCCTTGAGGTAGCTGAACGACGCCATGCCGCTGCCGAAGTCATCCAGCGCGAAGCGGCAGCCGACGCTGCGCAGGCGCTGGATGAAGGTGCGTGCGGTGGCGTGGTTGGAGATTACTGCGGTCTCCGTGATCTCGAAGCACAGCGACTCCGGTGCCATGTCGTGGTGGTGGAGCGTGTGCAGGATGAAGTCGCAGAACGTCAGGTCGCCCAGCGTCTGCCCCGACAGGTTGACGAACCAGAGGGTGTCCTTGCGGTCATGGGGGCGGATCGTGCGGATGAGGTTGCCCACCACCCAGCGGTCGATGCTCGGCATCAGTCCGTAGCGTTCCGCAGCGGGCAGGAAGGTCCCCGGGACGATGATTTCGCCGTCACGGTCACGCATGCGCAGCAGCAGCTCCAGACGGCGCCGGCGGGACTCGCCTTTACCACCGCCCTGCCGGCACGGGAGGATCGGCTGGCAGTAAAGGCTCAGGCGGTTCTCGTCCAGTGCCTCGCGGATGGCGCTCACCCAGGTCATCTCGGTGCGGTAGCGATCGCTGAGGTGATCGTCCTCGCGGAAGACGTGGATGCGGTTGCGGCCATGATCCTTGGCGATGTAGCAGGCCGCATCCGCCTTGCTCATGGCCGATGCCGTGGACTCCGTGCCCGCGTTGATCTCGACGATCCCCGCGCTCGCTGTTACCGGGAACAGCCGCTCCCCCCAGCTGAAGCGCGTGGTCTCCACTGTGTGGAGATAACGCGCCGCGGCTTCGCGCGCCTGTTCGGCGCCGTGCCTGTGGAGCAGGATCCCGAACTCGTCGCCCCCCAGGCGGGCGACGCAGTCGCCGGTATCGATCAGTTCCGAGAGGCGGCGGGCGAGGCGGCGCATCAGGGCGTCGCCAGCCTCGTGGCCGCAGACGTCGTTGATGAGCTTGAACTGGTCGAGGTCCACCAGGCAGAGACTGGTCTGGCGTGTGGGTTCCTCGCGGACCCGGGAGAGCGCCAGCTCGATCTCCTGCTGGAAACCGGCGCGGTTGAGCAGCCCGGTGAGTGCGTCGTGACGGCTCAGGTGATCGAGCTGGGTCGCGCGCTGGTCGGCGAGTTCCCGTACCGCGCGTTCCCGGCGGGTCATCTGACCGACCAGCCAGGTGGCGAGCGCCGTGAGTCCCAGCGACAGGCCGAGCGCCACGGCGGGTCCGCGGAGGTCGTAGGCAAAGCGGGCGCCGGTAGCCGCCACGGCTGCGCTGTAGGTCCGGCCGCCGGTGCTCCAGACGTGTGCCAGATGCTGCCCGCCGGACCACTGGTACCAGGCCGGGGGATCGTCCTCGAACGTCCGGGTGTGCAGTGTCTCGCGGCTGTCGCGCCCGGTAACGTCGCTTACCGTGATCCTCAGGCCCTGGGAGCGAAGCACCGCGAGGGCGTCGGTGACCAGCGCGTGCACCTTGAAGACACCCTCCGCCAATCCCCGTGTGCCGCGGGTATGGATGTTGCCGTTGTGCTGGAATACCGGCACGAACACGAGGATCGCCGGTTCGTTGCCCGAATCCTGGACCAGGGAGGTGCTCGCGCTTGCGGAGAGTTCGGCACGGTCGATGGCGGCGCGTATGGCGTTGCTGCGCGCCTCGTTATCCGACGGGTCGAATCCGAGTGCGCGCCGGTTCTCGGTGAACGGCTCCACGTAGAGGATGGGGTAGTACTCCTCGCGCCTCGGCGCGCGCACCAGCTCGCCGGTGGCGCTCAAGTCCCGGATGGTGAAGCCGGGGAATTCGGCACGGACCCGTGCGATGAAAATCTCTCTGCCCAGGTGCGTGATGCGCGGTACCCATTCCAGGGCCTCGATGGTGGGGTGGCGGGCGAGGATGGAGCGGGCGAGGCGGGAGAAATCCTTGCGGGTGACGACCTGTTTGACCTGGAACAGATCGGCGATCTCGCGAACGCTCGCGAACTGCTGGCGCCAGGTCTGGGTGATGGCGGTGACGTGTTCACGCGCGGCGATGCGGAAGGCCGTGTCCGCGCGCCCGCGCTCATGGTGGTACGCGGCATAGGTCACCAACAGGCTCACGGTCAGCCCGAAGACGGCAACCACCACCGGCAGCAGCCAGGCGGGAAGGCGCGGGCGGGTGTGCGTGCGCCGGCCGTATGCCGACTTGCCGGCCTCCGGTGTGCCGTCGATGTCCCACCGCGCTCCGGTCATGCGCTCTCCCCCTCGGCGTCCGTGGAAGGCCTAGGGAAGGGTGACCGGTGTCGGTGGCCGCCAGCCCTCGGCGGCGTGCTCGCAGACCACCGTGGTGTCGATACCTCCGCGGGTGGCGAAGGCCATGCGCACGCGCATGAAACGCGGTGCCAGCCGGGCGACGAGGTCTTCCAGTATCCGGTTGCTCACGGCCTCGTGAAACGCGCCCTCGTCGCGGAATGACCAGACATAGAGTTTCAGCGACTTGAGCTCCACGCAGCGTGCGTCCGGGACATAGTCCAGGTACAGCGTGGCGAAATCGGGCTGGCCGGTCATCGGGCACAGGCAGGTGAATTCCGGGATGGTCATCCGGATGGTGTAGTCCCTCTCCGGGGCCGGGTTATCGAAGGTCTCCAGGTCGCGGCTCGGCTGACTCGGCATTGACGTTTCCTCGGTGTGAAGGGCCCTTCTGCGCGGGTTGCCCGACGGCGTCTTGGCGTGGGGCGAGCATACCACCCGCGGCGCCTGCGTGCCCGCTGCGCCGATGCCAGCACGTGATGTCGGTGAGGGTCAAAGGGGGGGCTGAACAATGCGGGGGGAGACCCGGAAACGAGAACGCCCCGCCGGAGAGGGCGGGGCGTCGGGACGGGTCGCCGCAGCGACCCTGACTCGGAAGCGCCGGCGCTTACTTCTGTTCGGTCACCGTCTTCATGCCGGTGACCTCGACCTCCACGCGCCGGTTGGGCTGCAGGCAGTTGATGAGCTCGTTGCGGCCGCCGGTGTTCTCGCACTGCACGACCGGATCACCCTCGCCCATGCCGACGACCTGCATGTCGTAGCCGGCCATGGTGGGCTTGCTCATGAGGTAGTCCGCCACTGCCTGGGCACGACGCTCGGAGAGCTTCTGGTTGTAGGCCTCCGGGCCGATGCGGTCGGTGTGACCGAGGACGCGGATGCTGCTGACCTCCCAGTCACGGTCGATGCGCTGGGCCATCTGGTCGAGGCGGGCACGGCCCTCGTCGGTGAGGGTGGCCTTGTCGAAGCCGAACAGCGTACGCGCATCGATGGTGACGCGCTCGGTGCGCTCAACCATCTTCGGCTCCGGCTCGGGCTCCGGCTCCGCGGTCTCGATGACGTCGCCGCACTCCTCGCGCTTCTGCATCTTCGACTGGTTCGGGTCGTACCAGCACTCACCGTCCGCGTTCTTCCAGACCGTGTCCTGCGGGTTCGACCAGTAGGCGCCCTCCTTGTCCATCATGCTGTTGTCGGCACTGGCGAGGCCGGCCGCTCCCAGCGTCAGCACCAGCCCCAGGCCGATGGGCAGAAGGGTGTTCTTCATATCGAAACGCATCATTGCTTCTTCTCCTGTCTCCCGTCGTGGGGATGTATTTGCCGTTTGCTAGCCGGTCCCTGCGGGAACCCCTGCAGCTCCAGTCTTTCAGTACTACCGTCCCGACAGCAAGAGTGTGCGCGATTTCACGTATTTCAACCGTGCGCACGCGTCGACATGTCGCCATGTGCGGCGCTGCATGTCTGCGTAATCGTAGAAGATAAACGCGGGTTTTCATTCCCGAGCCGTAAATGGCTATCGTATCCACGACCGGCCGTCGGCCATTAGTGACACCCCTCGGGAGGAAAGCCAGGACCATGCCGCATCCCATCGTGACCCATCCCGACCCGCGTCTTCGCCAGGTTTCGCGCCCGGTGGAACGCTTCGACGCCGAGCTCGCGTCGCTCGTCGACGACATGTTCGAGACCATGCATGCCGAGGAGGGCATAGGCCTCGCGGCGGTCCAGATCGGGATCCATCTGCGCCTGGCGGTCATGCAGGTCGAGGACAACCCTGCGCGGGTACTCGCCAATCCCACCTACGAGAAGCTGGGCGAGCCCATGCCGCTGGACGAGGGGTGCCTGTCGGTGCCGGGGGTGCGCGAGCGCACGAAGTCCCGGGTCGACCGTGTGCATGTGCGTGCACAGGACGTGCACGGCGAGTGGTATGAATTCGAGGCGGAAGGGCTGGAGGCGGCCTGTGTCCAGCACGAATGCGACCACATCGACGGCCGCCTCTACATCGACCACCTGACGCCGGTGCGGCGCAGGCGGCTGATCAAACGCTACGAGCGTGAACGCGCCCGGGAGACGGACTCCTGAAACCTCAGGCCACGTGCACCGTCAGCCAGGGGTGGGGGCGACGCATCGTCAGTCCGGGAAGAAGGCTGCGCCACAGCCGTGCACTGCCGGCGCGCATGGTCTGCGCACGCAGCGAACGGGCGTCGCGCGTAATCCGCTCGAGCTCGGTGGGGTTGAGATTGAGGACGGTAAGCTCATTGGCGGACATGGTCTTTGGTCTCCTGAATGATGCGGTGCGTCAAATGTTAATGAGCAGGATAACGCCCCGCATCTCAGTCACATAGACATCTTCGGGCATAATCCCCTTTCCCCGGCAGCACAGATCCGCCGATGGGGTCGCATTGCCGGTTTTCCGTCGGAAAGGGGTGGTGGATACCGGGGTCGCGTGATCTATACTGGCGCGCTTTGCGCAGTGTAGTGGTAGTGGACATCGGTATGGCATCCGGCAGCAGACATCCCCGACTCGCGTGGTCCCAGGTCACCCTCGATAGCGCCCTGGCGCGTCTGGCCGGGGTCGAGACCGCGTGCATGTTGCCGATCTGGAGCGACCGCGCCGACGAGGGGGTGCCGGGCGAGCCCGTCGAGCACGATACCACCGACCTGCTGCGCGGCCTGTCGCTCGCCTTCGGGGAGGGGCCGGAGGAGTCCGGGCGTGACTGGGCTGCCGTGCATTCGTCACTGCTGGTCGCTCTGGCGGAGGTGCGGCGGTTCGACAACGTCGATGCGCTGCTGCGCAGCGTGGCGCTGGATTTCCGTCGTGACGGCTACCGCCGGGAGGCAGTGGCGGCCGTGCGTACCGCCCTGCGCATACGACCCGACAGCCAGCCGGCGCGGTGCCAGCTCATCATCGGGCTGTGGTTCCTGATCTGCGACCAGCTCGAGCCGGAGCCGGACGTGCGCCTGAGCGAGATCCGCTCGCTGTTCGAGGGGTTCGGCGAGGCCAGCGGCGAGACGGCGCGGGTCCGCGAGCTCGTCGCCTTCGCCTATCTGGTATCGGTGTTCTTCGAGGAGATGCGCATCGACGAGGAGGTGACCTTCGTCCGCCGTGCCCGGGAATGGCTTGCCGACAGCCCACTCGCCGGGCGTCTTGCAGACATGCAGGCCGCCGGCTACGTCGATCTCGGCCGCCTCTGCGCGGTGGAGTGATGCGCCGGCCTCAGGCCTCGCCGTCGCGGTTGACCGGGTAGGGCCCGGTCGGGCCGCGCAGCGGCTGTAGCAGCAGCCGGTCCAGGCGCAGCTCACGGGGATCGCGGAACTGTTCCAGGCCGATGACCATGCCCTCGTGCCCCGCTGCCGGTTGCGGCCGGTAAGTGCCCAGGAGCCGGTCCCACCAGGACAGGCAGAAGCCGAAGTTGCTGTTGGTCTCGTTGCGGATCACCGAGTGATGGACCCGGTGCATGTCCGGCGTGACCAGTACCCGCCGCAGCCGGCGGTCCACCGCCCCGTTCAGCCGTACGTTGCCGTGATTGAACATCGCGCAGGCGTTGAGCAGCACCTCGAAGACCAGCACCGCCACCGGCGGTGCGCCGATCGCGGCCACCGCCGCCATCTTCAGCCCCATGGACAGCAGTATCTCGACGGGGTGGAAGCGCAGCGCGGTGGTGACGTCGAATTCCAGGTCCGCGTGATGAACCCGGTGCAGGCGCCATAGCGCCGGGACGGCGTGGAAGAGCACGTGCTGGAGGTAAATCGCGAGATCCAGGGCCAGCACGGCGAGGATCACCGCGCCCCAGTGCGGCAGCGTGACGGCGTTGAGCAGCCCCCAGCCCTGCGCTTCGGCGAGCAGGGCGAGCCCGACCGCCGCGGTGGGGAAGGCGACCCGCAGGACCAGGGTGTCGATCACCACGATGCCCAGGTTGCCCGGCCAGCGCCGGGCACGGGGGATAGCGCGGCGGCGGCGCGGAACAAGCGTCTCCCAGACCGCCATCGCCGCGAGCACGCCCGCGAACGCCGACAGCCGTACCCAGGGCTCGTGGCCGAGCAGGAAGGCGTCGAATTCGCTCATCATCCGGTGGACAACGCCACCGGGACCGGGTTCCGGCGGCGCCGGCCGTCACTCCCCGCGGCCGCGGCCCCAGTGCTCGGCGCCCGGCAGCAGCAGGTGCATGCCCACCGCGACCACGCTGCACAGCGCGATGCCCTCCAGACTGTACTGGCCGTGGCCGACAGTCAGCCCACCGATACCGAAGACCAGGGTCACCGCCATCACCGCCAGGTTGCGGGCGATGGAGAGATCCACCTGATGACGGACCAGGGTGTTGACGCCGACTACGGCGATGGAGCCGAACAGCAGGCACAGGATGCCGCCCATCACCGGCACCGGGATGCTCTGCAGTACCGCGCCGAACTTGCCGATGAACGCCAGCACCACCGCCAGGCCCGCTGCCCAGGTCATCACCCGGGGGTCGTAGTTGCGCGTGAGCATCACCGCGCCGGTGACCTCGGAGTAGGTCGTGTTGGGCGGCCCCCCGAGGCCGGCGGCCATCGAGGTGGCCAGCCCGTCGCCGAGGAGGGTGCGGTGCAGGCCGGGGCGCTTGAGGTAATCCCGGCCCGTGACCGAGGAGATGGCGAGGATGTCGCCCACGTGCTCGATGGCCGGGGCGATCGCCACCGGGATCATGAACAGGATCGCCCGCCAGTCGAATGCGGGTGCGGTGAATGCGGGCATGCTGAGCCAGGGGGCCTCGGCGATGGCGCCGGTGTCCACAACACCGTAGGCGAAGCTCAGCAGGTAGCCGGCGATCACGCCGAAGATGATCGGGATCAGCCGGAACAGGCCCCGCGCGAGCACCGCCACGGTCACCGTCACCGCCAGCGAGACCAGCGATATCACGATGGCGTCTGCATACGGAATGAGCTGCTGGGCGCCGTCGCCGCTCTTGCCCATGGCCATGTTCACCGCCGTCGGCGCGAGGCTCAGCCCGATGACCATGATCACCGGGGCGATCACCACGGGCGGCAGCAGCCGGTCGATAAAGCCCGTGCCGCGGGCACGCACGGCGCCGGCGAGCACCACGTAGAGCAGGCCGGCGGCCATCAGCGCGCCCATGGTCTCGGGCAGGCCGAAGCGCTGCTTGGCCGCGATGATGGGCGCGATGAACGCGAACGAAGAGGCAAGGAACACAGGCACCTGTCTGCGGGTCACAACCTGGAAGAGCAGGGTGCCGGCGCCGGCGGTGAACAGTGCGACATTGGGATCGAGGCCGGTGATCAGCGGTACCAGCACCAGTGCCCCGAAGGCGACGAGCAGCATCTGCGAGCCGGCGAGGGCCTGACGCGCCAGGCCCTGCGATTCGCTTTGTTGTGTTTCGTTGTCCTGCATGGGTGGTCTAACTCCCCTGGAGATGGCGGACGCACGGCGGGTGCGGCGGTGCAGGCCGCACACGCTGGATATGATGGAGAGCGCTGACGCGATCGGGCGGGCCCCGAGGTCATCTGCCCCGGGGGAGCAAGTCTGCCCGGCCGCGCTCGGCGGCGCAACAGCGCCGTTCGGCGGGCCCGCCGCGGGCATGGCCGGGTATCGGCGGGGTTTACGGGATAATGGCCGGTGGCGGTACCGTCGGGAAGACGCGCCGCGCGGCAACGGTACGTTCCGACAGGAGGACTGGACAGGTGAGCACGATGCGCAACAGGCGTTGGATCCCGGTGGTGGTCGCGGTGATGCTCACCGCGTTGCTCGCGGGCTGCGCGAGCTACGGCGAGCAGCGGGTGGCGCCGATCCCCATGCCGGCGTCCCAGGCGGATTCGGTCACGGTCAACGGCGCGACGCTGCTGGCGCGGGCCTACCTCGATCCGGACACGGCGGAGGAGGCCTTCGGTTTCGACATCCGGGGCGCCGGGCTGCTGCCGGTGCAGTTCGTCGTGGATAACACCACCACGGGCGAGGTGCGTATCGACGATGACAAGATGCTGCTGATCGACCGTGAGGGCAACGCCTGGCCCGTTCTCAGCGCCGATCAGGCGCTGGAGCGGGTGCGCACCCGGGTCGAGCAGGGCGAGGCTATCCGCAGCGGTGCCCGCAGCTCGCTGCTCACGGCGCTTGCCGGCGCCATTGCCGGCGCGGCCATCGGGGTGGTCAGCGGTGACGACGTGGTCAACACCGCCGGCAAGGGGGCCGCCGTGGGCGCTGCCGCGGGTGCGCTCGGTGGTGGTGTGAGCGGCTACGCCAACGTCGGCAAGGACATCCGCCGGGATCTTGCCGAACGCTCCATGCGGGACCGCGTGATCCAGCCCGGCGAGCTGGCCTACGGCTTCATGTTCTTCCCCGGGGCGAAGGAGGCGCAGTCCGTGGAGCGGCTGCGGCTGTCGGTGGTCGTCGACGGCGAGCGCCAGACCCTGCAGCTGCCGGTTTCCACCGTCACGGCGGGAGGTAATGAATAGCCTATCGTCATGATGCTCCCTTTCAATTTCACCCGGGCGCGGGTGACGCGTAGCGTTCTATCCGAATCGCACGCACAGGGAGATACAGCGATGACGGACAGAAACCGCCTCACCAACGCCGCGGGCGCCCCCGTGGCGGATAACCAGAACTCCAAGACCGCGGGACCGCGCGGCCCGGTGCTGATGGAGGACTACCACCTCCTCGAGCGCATGGCGCACTTCAACCGCGAGCGTATCCCCGAGCGCGTGGTCCACGCCAAGGGGGCCGGCGCCTATGGCACCTTCCGCGTCACCGCGGACATCACCGACTACTCCCGCGCGAGCGTGTTCTCGACGGTGGGCAAGGAGACGCCGGTGTTCGTGCGCTTCTCCACCGTCGCCGGCGAGAAGGGCTCGGCGGACTCCGTGCGCGACCCGCGCGGCTTCGCGGTGAAGTTCTACACCGACGAGGGCAACTGGGACCTGGTCGGCAACAACACGCCGGTGTTCTTCATCCGCGATCCGCTGAAGTTCCAGGACTTCATCCACTCGCAGAAGCGCCACCCCCGCACCGGCATGCGCGACAACACCATGCAGTGGGATTTCTGGAGCCTCTCGCCGGAGTCGCTTCACCAGGTGGTCTGGCTGCTCGGCGACCGTGGGCTGCCGGCGTCGTTCCGCAATATGAACGGCTACGGCTCGCACACGTTCAGCTTCTGGAACGAGCGCGGCGAGCGTTTCTGGGTGAAGTTCCACATCAAGACCCGGCAGGGCATCCGCTGCCTCACCGAGGCCCAGGGTGCGACGATCGCCGGCGAGACGCCGGACTACCACACCCAGGACCTGTTCGCGGCGATCGAGGACGGCGACTACCCGAAGTGGACCGTCTACGTGCAGATCATGCCGGAGGCGGATGCCGAGTCGTACCAGCTCAACCCCTTCGACCTCACCAAGGTCTGGCCCCACGCCGACTACCCGTTGATCGAGGTGGGCGAGCTGGAGCTCAACCGCAACCCGGACAATTACTTCGCCGAGGTCGAGCAGGCGGCGTTCGAGCCGTCGAACCTGGTGCCGGGGATCGGCGCCTCGCCGGACAGGATGCTCCAGGCGCGGCTGATGTCCTACGCGGACGCCCACCGCTACCGGCTCGGGGTGAACTACGCCCACATCCCGGTGAACCGGCCCAGGGTGGAGGCGCATACCTACCACCGGGACGGCTACATGCGCACGGACGGCAACTACGGTGCGGCGCCGAACTACGAGCCCAACAGCTTCGGGGGCCCGCAGGAGGACCCGTCCGTGGCCGAGCCGCCGCTGCGCATCTCCGGTGACGCGGGGCGCTACGACCACCGCGAGGGCAATGACGACTACACCCAGGCGGGGGAGCTCTACCGGCTGATGAGCGCGGATGAGAAGGACCGCCTGGTGAGCAACATCGTCGGCCACATCGGCGTGGTGCCGGTGGAGATACAGCGGCGCCAGCTCCCGCACTTCCACCGTGCGGACCCGGAGCTCGCCCGGCGCATCGCCGAGGGCCTGGGGCTGGACGTCGACGCCGTGGTCGCCTAGCGATCCGGTGATCCCCTGTCGGGGGCGGCCCCGCGCCGTCCCCGGTGCCACAGGGCAGGATGTTGGCTGCCGGGAGCAGCCAACCTACACGGCGCGGCGCCGCCCGGGACCCCTGCCGTAGGTCGGCTGCTCGAAGGCAGCCGACGTCCCCGGTGCGGGATGTTGGCTGCCGGAAGCAGCCAACCTACACGGCGCGGCGCCGCCCGGGACCCCTGCCGTAGGTCGGCTGCTCGAAGGCAGCCGACGTCCCCGGTGCGGGATGTTGGCTGCCGGGAGCAGCCAACCTACACGGCGCGGCATCGCCCGGGACCCCTGCCGTAGGTCGGCTGCTCGAAGGCAGCCGACGTCCCCGGTGCGGGATGTTGGCTGCCGGGAGCAGCCAACCTACACGGTGCGGCACCGCCCGGGACCCCTGCCATAGGCCGGCTGCTCGAAGGCAGCCGACGTCCCCGGTGCGGGATATTGGCTGCCGGGAGCAGCCAACCTACACGGCGCGGCATCGCCCGGGACCCCTGCCGTAGGTCGGCTGCTCGAAGGCAGCCGACGTCCCCGGTGCGGGATGTTGGCTGCCGGGAGCAGCCAACCTACACGGCGGTGCGGCACCGCCCGGGACCCCTGCCGTAGGCCGGCTGCTCGAAGGCAGCCGACGTCCCCGGTGCGGGATATTGGCTGCCAGGAGCAGTCAACCTACGCGCCGTCATTGCGTGGCCTCGCGGTTCCCGCCCGCCTGTGAAAGAGAATCAGACTCTCGTGCAAATAATAATAACGATGGGTAAGGCCATGCGGCTTGCCGACCGGTAGCGTAGTCAATCAC
>WBJT01000103.1_pt1 | contig 11804 bp, 8 predicted proteins | sample 5109881 | NCBI WGS metagenome assembly WBJT01 (sample SAMN11895465, study PRJNA545514) | wastewater metagenome | isolation source: saline BTEX enrichment culture, original innoculum from Kuwait petroleum... | place: USA:Stillwater, OK | collected 2018-09-01
CCGTTTCACCGCGAAACAGATCCAGACACCGCTTGAGCGTATGGCCCTGGTCGCAGTGCACGCGTGGGATTGCCATGGCGCCAAACGGGCCGGTGCGCTCGCCGGCTGGTGTGCCCGTCTGGAAATCGAGCGGGGAGATGTGTTCCTGCCCCCCGACGTCATGGGGCAAAGCCTCGACGAGGTGGCAGACAAGCTGCTCACGTTGCACTAACCAGCCTACACGTCCAATACGGCGCAGATTGGCCTCCGGGAATGCGTCGAGAAGGTCACCATGGGACGGGACGGCGTCTGGGTTGCACATAGCAGGGTGTCCCTTTGGCGGGTGGTGCACTTGATCGCCACCGTGCAGCTGACGGATTCCCGGGGGCGTTCGACAGTGACCCTCTCCCAGGATTCTGGACTGTTTGGAAGTGGAATTTCCGGCCTGATCGAAGCTGAGGACTGCGTGGAGGGGCATGCGGTAAAGAGGAGCCGCTTTACCGAGAAGCAAGAGGTTTGCCGCAAGATGGGCGTGGGCGACGCGACGCTCTATAGCTGGCGCAAGAAGTATGGCGCCTCAACCTCTTAGAGCTGCGGCGCCTGCGCCGGCTCGACGAGAAGAATCGCAAGCTCAAGCAGCTGGTCGCCGATCTGAGCCTCGACAAGGCGATGCTTCAGGACGTGCTGGGAAAAAAATCCTTACGCCCACACGGAAGCGGGCACTCGTGGCTGAACTGGGGGTGAACCGCCCCGACTATTCCGGAGACCGTTTGTTGTGAGTCAGGCCGCCTGGGCCGACTGGGTGAGTTGCTCGTAGTATTCGGCTTCGATGTCCGCCGGCGGCCGGTTGCCGATGGACTCCATGATGCGGCGGTTGTTGTACCACTCCACCCATTCCAGCGTGGCGAACCCCACGCGCTCCAGATCCGGCCATGGGCCGCGGTGACGGATCACCTCGGTCTTGTAGAGGCCATTGATGCTCTCGGCGAGGGCGTTGTCATAGGAGTCCCCCACGCTGCCCACGGACGGCCCGGGGTTGATTCTGCGGAGTCACAATGGCAATGCTAACCATCTACGAAACTAGGGGCATACCAACCATTTGCCGTCGTAAAGCTGGCGCGGGATTGCCGTTAACTGGGTTGGCGCTGAGGCGGTGTCCCGTGTCACGCTGCACAATCTTTTGCCGCCCTATTACCATTTGTTGCGTGAGCTTATTTCTTGGTGGGAACCGACAAAAGAAATGCGTAATGTTATCATTGACGTACTGCTGCACGAGTTGACCCGATGCCGACCGACTTTTCAATATGGAGCGACAAGGAAGAAGAGGATGTCGGCGCGGGGTGCCTGGTGACGATTACCGCCGCCGGAAACGTTTTGGACGTCGCACCGCCGCTTCTAGCGAAAATGGTGCCGCACCACTATGCGTCACCCGAACGTCTCGCCCGCCTTTTGGAGCGGTTGGGCAAGTCTGCGGCGGCCGGCTATGTACGAGAGCGTTTACCAACGACCAGGACTGCACGTTCGGGTGACCTTGGTGAGATACTGGCAGCGGAATACATAGATGCGGAGACAGCTTACTCCGTCCCTATTAAACGTCTCCGCTGGAAGGATCACCGAAATATGGCCCTCCGGGGAGACGATGTTATCGCTATCAAGCCGCCCGCCGAAGACGAGCCAATACGATTTCTGAAGACTGAGGCCAAGAGCCGCGCGGCACTCGATGCGGACACCGTTGCGGAAGCGCGTGAGGCTCTTGACTCTCATGACGGCCTGCCGTCGCCCCATGCGCTCGGCTTCATTTCCGATCGCTTACATGAAACGGGCAATACCGCTCTCGGCGACCTGATAGACCGCGCACAGCTCAATGACGGCATTTCTTCCCGCCAAGTAGGGCATATGCTCTTCACGTTCAGCGGCAACTCGCCTCACAGGCTCTTATCTAATGACCTCGGAGCATACGGAGGCGCAGTGTCGCAGCAGGCCATTGGCTTGAGAGTTGAGCCCCACCAGCAGCTGATCGCTGCCGTTTACAATCTCGTCGAGGCCGAGCATGACCCCTGAAGAGCTATCGGAAGCGATCCAGCACGCAGTGGCGTCTGGTTTCCGCGACGACCTTCTTGCGAAAGGACAGGCCCGCGCGATGATCTGGCGAGACGGTGTGCTTCCGGAGGGGGCTCCCCGCTTCCCGCGCAACCTCTCCTACGATTTATATTCTTACGGCTATACCCTACTGCTGATGGCGTTGCGGCTACGAGAGCAGGGCGGCGACCAGCTCCTTGCACGCTCAGCCTTCGAACATGCCGGCGAGGCCATAGAAGCCGTCATTAGCAATGGTCCGCCGGACGACACAGAGCGTGGATTCCACAGACTATTGGCGGCTGTCGCGTTTCATCTTGGGCGTTACTCGGCGCGGGCTTTTTCCCTGCTCAACGTTTCTCTTGACGAGCAAAACTTGTCACCAATGGAACAGGCGCTCGCCCGTCTTATTCTTCGCTCGCTAGACCGTCTCGACCGCGATGTTTTCAACTGGCTGGCTGACCAAGCCCTCTCTGATGCCACTCTCGTCGACAAACTCGGGGAAGCCGTTGGCGGCCAAGTCGCACAAGACAAGGGCGATACTTATGCGGAGACGCTCGACGACATACTCACCGACAATTATCTCCGCGCATTGTCGATGTTCATCTTCGCGTTGGAGACCGGCATTTTCGAACTCACTCAACAAGCCCGCGCGGCGCTCCAGGAAGGGCAGTCTGTTGCCGGAGAAATGAACCTCGTACCCCAATGGTGGTGCTACCGCGTTACGATCCATCTAATCGACGATCTTTGGTCGTCTAGCTTCCATTCCGTCCTGCCTTCCGGCATCCTTGGAGGCAACGCCCAGGCATGGGCCGACCTCCGCGAATTGTTCATAGCTACGCTAACCAAACGCCGGCGCGCCGAGGTCGAACTTTGGCCGTCTCAGACCGAGGCGGCCACGCGTGCTGTAGATACTGACGACGATCTAGTCCTATCATTGCCGACCAGTGCGGGCAAAACGCGCATCGCGGAACTCTGCATACTGCGATGTCTTGCGGCCGGTAAGCGGACCGTATATGTCACGCCCCTCCGTGCGCTCTCCGCGCAAACGGAAGGTGGACTTACACAGACTTTTGCGCCGCTCGGGCGGTCTGTCACCGCCCTGTATGGAAGCATGGGTGCAAGCAGATTCGATGAGGACGCCCTAAAGAGTCGCGACATTGTCGTCGCCACGCCTGAAAAGCTGGACTTCGCTCTGAGAAATGACCCTTCACTCCTTGACGATATTGGGCTCATCGTCCTGGATGAAGGACACATGATCGGTCTCGGAGACAGGGAGGTTCGCTATGAAGTTCAGATCCAGCGGCTGCTAAAGCGCGACGATGCGGACCAGCGCCGTATCGTATGCCTGTCTGCAATCCTGCCCGACGGAGAGCAGTTTGACGACTTCGTTGCGTGGCTACGTCGCGACAAGGAGGGAGGGGCGGTTAAATCCAAATGGCGGCCAACCCGGCTTCGCTTCGGCGAGATCATCTGGCAAGGGGACCGTGCGTGGCTGAACCTACGTGTTGGCAATGAGCGCCCCTTCGTGCCCTCGTTCCTCACAGCCAGTATTCCCCCTATCGGAAGGCGTAGGAGACCGTTTCCTGGCGACCAGCGAGAGTTCGTTCTCGCTACGGCATGGCGACTCATGGAAGAAGGCCAGACCGTTCTAATATATTGCCCGCAGAAGAATTCGGTTGAGCCGTATGCCAAGGCGATAGTCGACCTGCATCGACGAGGTGCATTGACTTCCGCTCTGAGGGCGGACGAAGACCGACTTAATACCGCTCTAGCCGTTGGCCGCGAATGGTTTGGTGCAGACCACCCCATTCTGCAATGCTTGCAAATCGGTGTTGCCATTCACCACGGTGCACTCCCTACACCGTACCGCAAAGAGGTCGAACGGCTACTTCGGGACGGCATCCTAACTATTACTGTATCGTCACCGACTCTTTCACAAGGTCTAAATCTCACGGCCACGTCCCTCGTCATTTCTTCACTTCATCGCGCGGGGTCAATAATCCCTGCACCAGAATTTAAGAATGTCGCCGGACGCGCCGGTCGTGCATTTGTTGACGTTGAAGGGCTCGTTGTCTTTCCGATCTTCGATAGACATGCTCATCGTCAACGTCAGTGGGAAGCACTTATTCACGATGCAGCAGGCCGACAGATGGAAAGCGGCTTAGTGCACCTAGTATTTGAGCTACTTTCCAGACTCAATACCGCACTAGGAAAGCCGGACATCGGTGAATTTACGGACTATATCGTGAACAACGCTGCGGCATGGGCTTTCCCGGAGATGGACGACGAGAGCGAAGACGACCGGAAAACTGCCCTCCGCGAGTGGACGAAACATCTTGAATATCTTGATGGCGCTATCCTCGGCCTTGTCGGTGACGATGAAGCGGACGCGGATCAGATAGCGGTTGCGCTCGACCGCCTTCTCGCGTCTTCTCTATGGTCACGCCGCCTGCGGCGCCATGAAGAAGCCGTACAGCGACTCTTCGAAGCTGCTTTGGCTAGCCGCGCCCGCCAAATCTGGAACGGGAGTACCCCTATACAACGAAAGGCGTATTATCTTGCCGGTATTGGTTGGTCCACCGGACAGCAGCTCGATGACATAGCGCCCCAAGCTAACGAACTCCTCATTCAAGCGAACGGCGCCATTCTCAATGACGATAGCGACGATGCCTTACAATCCATGACCCGTCTCGCAGAGCTAGTCTTTCAGATCACCCCATTCATTCCCGACAAGTTGCCTGAAGACTGGCGGGATATTCTCTGTGTTTGGCTTCGGGGACAACCTCTGACTGACCTTCACGATGAGAATGGCACTGACACACTAAAATTCGTTGAAGACGCGCTTGTGTACCGCCTTCCATGGGCCATCGACGCGGTACGCGTTCGCGCGCTGGCTCACCGCGATTCTGTGGGCGACTTTATGTTTGAGGACTTCGAGGCGGGTCTCGCGGGACCGGCGCTGGAGACTGGAACGCTCAACAAATCAGCTGCGATTTTGATGCAGGCCGGGTTTACGTCACGGCTGGCAGCTATCAAGGCCGTCACTGACACGAATGCGGCGTTTTCCAACAGCCGCGACATGACACGATGGCTTGAATCAAATGAAGTGCGGAGGCTAACGTCGACTGGAGGCTGGCCGACACCAGGAACGGTTGAGCTATGGCGAGACTTCATCGAACGGCAAAAGCCCCCAGAGTCCATCGTTTGGTCTCGACAGCAAATTTCCCGCGACGTCGTCTGGGATGCCGGGATAGTTCCGCCCGGACATGAGCAGCCGCTAAGGGTTCAGCGGCTTGAGACGGGTGAATACGGGCTCTATTCCGCAGATTACGATCGTCTCGGACGACTCGCATCGCCACTACCCGACGACGCGACCGGCATGCTCCTCGGCCGCATGGAAGCGGACACCCAGAACGTTGTCAATCTCACATATTTGGGTCCCGGTCAGCTGACCTGAGTTCGCACGCCTCGGACTCTCGCAGACACTGGAGAAGGCGTTCTGGGGCTTGGGTGCGTACCACATGTCAACGCCGGCTGCGGTATCTTGAGGAGGAGCAGTGACGGCGGCTACGCCGACATACGAGTTTCGCAGGTGGCCCCAGCATCCGCCTTCCAGACCAACACCAGGAAAACCGGTGATGAAAATGTTCCCTTGGGCCTTTGTTAAGCTAGCGGTGCATGGCCGGGCCAGACTTCAGCGATAAAACCAGACGAACCGCGGCGGAGCGCGTAGGCTATTGCTGCTCGCTTTGTGGCACCCCCACTCAGGGACCGCACCACAACCCCGAGAAGGCCATGTCCATCGGCGAGGCCGCGCACGTCCGTGGACGGAAGCCGGGTGCTCCGCGGTTCGATCACGATATGTCCGATTCCGAGCGCAGGAGTATCGAGAACGCCCTCTGGCTTTGCCGAAACTGTCACGGAAAGATCGACAAGGATGACGCTCCCTACAGCGTCGAGAAGCTGTACGAAGTCCGCCGGAAAGCGGAGGAGCAAGCGCGACTGCGCCAGGGAGTTCCCGACAGTCTGCCCGCGGCGCCTCTACTGAATCACCTGCCACAGTGTTGGTGCCACGAGACCACGAACGACGAGACATTCGTGCGCCGATCCGCCGAGTCTCAGACGATTGGCGAGTGGCTCGGCGACAGTGCGGTGCGCATTGTGTCCATCATCGGCATCGGCGGGGCGGGGAAAACCGCACTCGTCGGCCATTGGCTGCGAATGGAGACGGTCGAGTGCCATCGCGCGGTACGAGGCCTGTTCTATTGGAGCTTCTACGTCAACAAGGATGTCGATAACTTCCTGAGGCGCCTGCTCCGGTTTGTGGAGGAGGTGGACCCCACCCAGGATTTCCACCTGGACCGCGACGATCCGCTTGCCATCCTTGAAAGGCGCTTCACCAAGCTCCCGCCATTGATTCTGGTCCTCGATGGCCTGGAGGTGCTGCAAGAGGCGGTTTCGGAGGGAAAGGCGTACGGCACCTTCATCGACGCTAAGCTCCGCGACTTCTTGCAGCTAGTGGCCTATGTCGGTTCGCCGTGGTTGTGCGTCATCACAAGCCGGTTCCCCATCACCGATCTTGAGCGCACCCCGGGCGCGAAGGCGCTGCGGCTGGATCGGCTAACACTTGAGGAGGGCGCGCAACTCCTCGCGCACAACGGCGTCCTTGGTACAGACGCGGATCGCCGCGAGGTTACGCAGTACCTCGAAGGCCATCCGCTGGTTCTTCGGGTGTTCGCAGCATCAATCCCCCGCGAGCGCCGAATTACGCCGCGCCAACATTTGCTTCACGTCTTCCACGATGGAGACGCGAACGACCCCTTCCGCGACAAGCTGGAACGTCTGCTTAACTTCTACTCGGCATCCCTGGACGATCACCAGCGCGCGATTCTTCAGGGACTGTCGATCTTCCGATCGCCGGTGCCCAAGTCGACCCTCGAAATCATCGCACCTGTTCTCGTCGGCGAAAGGGTGGTGCAGGAGAGAGAGGCGTTTGCGCTGGTGGTGGATCTCAACCGACTAGCAACGAGCGGTCTCGTGGTGCGAGACCGACGGGGATCCGAGGACGTCTACGCCTGCCACCCAATTGTCCGCGACCACTTTCGCCTTGTTCTGCTCGCCGAAGGGGGGAAGTCACAGGCCGCAGTCGACATGCTGACATCGCGCCCAGACGATCTTGGGATCGAGGGGGCAAGCACAATCGAGCCTCTGCTGCTTGCCTGCGAAGCGCTCCTGCTCGCCAGAGATACCCGCGGCGCATTCGAGATCTACCTAACTCGGTTTGGGAAGGGCCGCGTATTCCTCACCAGGGGACTGCCTCGCGAAGGCAAGCGATTTTACGACGCCGTTCTCGCCGTATCGGCCATACCGACACTATTGGGCCGCGGCCGTGACTTGGATCGGGCGCATTTTCGCAATGGGGCGATCTACTTCGACATACTACTTGGCGAGTATGCCGACGCGGCCGACCTAATTCAGGACGAACTCGGCCACGCGGCGGGCTCCCGCACCGCCTCCCCGCATCTACACGCGGCGCGGCTGGCGTTTTGCCAGGGTGAGTACGCCAGTGCTGTCGACTCGGCGGACGCCGCCATCCGCGCGAAGCTACAGGGCGGAGCTCGCGCGCTCCTTCACGCGCAGGGGCTCTATTTGCGGCTCAAGTCCCTGCTCGCGCTTGGTCTCGACACCTAGGCGCAAGCGACGAGTCACGAGCTAGACGAACTTCGCGGGTCACTGGATTCGGCCGACGGCCAGGTCCTTATCCATCTAGCGCATCTTTGGCTTGCCATTCACGGGCAACTTGGCGGGGGCCGGCGGGCGGCCAAAGAAGTCCGTGGCCTAGTGTCGTCGATAGACGAGGATTTCCTCGTTCTCGAGGCGCAGGTCCTTGTAGCGCATTGGCATGCCAGAGAAGGGCGGCAGGAAGGCATTGCCCAGCACTTACTTGATGCCGTATACGAGCATTCCGTCGCTCAAAGCTACCCGTACCCGATGATCTGGGCGCAGATTACGCGGCAGTATCTCGCGCACCGCAGCGGCACAGCAGGTAACGATGACGTCCTGCACCAAGCGGCGACCTTGGCAGAAGCCAATGGCATGCTGGGGCTACGTCTTCAGGCCCTCTGGGTGCGCCGCTGGATCGCCAATGCCGTCGGCGGTGATGAGGCGAACGACCCCGAGGTCGAGTATCTGATCGACCGCAGCGGCTACTCTACTGTCGACCGTTTCTTTGGCTTCAGACCACAATAGGTGTGCCGTGAGGCACTGCAAGCTCGCGGGCCTAGGCCGGTTTCACGGCTTGAGTGTAGTGTTCGGATAGGCGTTGCGGTCAGGCAGGATACGTTGGAGACGGCAATCATGCTTCCCGTTCTCCCCCACGTTTCCCGCAACCCCACTGCAAGGCGGAGTTGTGGCTGGCCTTGCTGGCAGCGCACAATCTACTCTCCGCGCTCTGGGACGCCGCATTTGATGCCGGACCTATTTCCTTTGATGAAGGCGGGCAGTTATTGCGGTCCCCCGAGCTGACCGATGTTGCCCAAGCAGCCCTCAGTTTTCCCGGATAGATCGAACTCACGGGCAAGCATCACGTGTATCTGGCGTGGCATCGAAGCCAGATCTTCAGAGATGGCTCGGACTGACGTTTCTCTTGGGCCGCGATCCGACGAGAGGGAAGCAGAGCAAAGGCGGCACACATCGTGGCGGATTTGCTCCTGGTTGAGCGGCGGCGCTGCGAGCGTCGGCACCACTGCGGTCTTCGTGGGATCTGCCGGACCCGCGAAATTGAGCGCGAATGGGAAGCGAATAGCTATGATCACGATCAAGATTAATCAAGAGGAACGGCAGCTCGACGCTCTCGACGAGCGGTGGATTAATCAGCAGATCAACCGCCGACGTCGTGAAGAGCAAGCGGTATGCGTTAGGGTTAGGGAAACACTGATTTATTGGCTCCCGGCTGTACCGGCCGGGCCTGCGGGCTGGGATAATGCGCCAAGGCCCTGTGTGATGAGACGGTAACCGATGCAGACGAGCTTCTCGGATCTGGAGTACGCCGCCAAGAAGAAGGTCACCCGCCGGGACCGGTTCCTCGCGGAGATCGAATCTATCACCCCTTGGGCGACGCTGGTTGCCGAGCTTGAGCCGTACTATCCCTATGGTGGCGGTCGTGGGCGTCCGCCGATCGGCCTGGAGCGCATGCTTCGGATGTACGTCGCCCAGCAGTGCTTCGGGCTCTCCGACGAGGGCATCGAGGATGCGATCTACGACAGCCAGGCGATCCGGCGGTTTGTGGGCATCGACCTTGCGCGGGAGGCGGCGCCGGATGCGACCACGCTGTTGAAGTTCCGCCGGCTCCTGGAGCGCCACGGGCTCACCCGGCGGATCTTCGAGGCGATCAACGCCCACCTCGCCGAGCAGGGGTTGATGCTGCGCGAGGGCACCATCGTCGATGCCACCCTCATCGCCGCACCGCCGTCGACGAAGAACAGGGACAAGGCTCGCGACCCCGAGATGCATCAGACGAAGAAAGGCAAGCAGTACTACTTCGGCATGAAGGCGCATATCGGCGTGGACGCCGGCTCGGGGCTGGTGCACTCGATGGTGGCCACGGCGGCGAACACCGCGGACATTACCCAGGCGCACTACCTGCTCCACGGCGCGGAGCAACACGCCTTCGGCGACTCGGCCTATCAGGGCGTGAGCAAGCGCGCCGAACACCGTGGCAGCACGACGAAGTGGCATGTGGCCATGAAGCGCGGCGCGCGCCGGGCGCTCGGCGACGACGAGACCGGCCAGGCCCTGCAGGCCTGCGAGCTCATCAAGGCGAGGATCCGTGCCTACGTCGAGCATCCGTTTCACGTCCTCAAGAAGCGGTTCGGCCACCGCAAGGTGCGCTACCGCGGCATCGCGAAGAACGAGACGCAGTTGTATGCGCTGTTCGGCCTGGCGAATCTGCTGCTGGCTCGTCGACGATTGGGTGCCGTCCCAGGGGGAGGTGCGTGTTGAGACCGCAGAAAAGCGCTCCACATGAGCAATACGGCGGCATTTTGCCGGCGAGCAGCAACACAGGCCGCCTCGAAAGGCCGCGAATCGCGCCTTCTAACGGCATCGGCCACGTCGAAATCAAGGAAAACCGCATTATTTCAGTGCTTCCTTAGGGTCCGTACGGACCGGCTGGAGCCCATGCTGTCCACCCCCACTTGCGGCGGGGCCGGGGGAGGTCGGCCGCCCAGACCGGAGTAGAAGCGCATTTTGGACCTGTGGAACGAACGAGGCCTGAATCGGGCCGACTTCACGGGCGGTAACGTCGTTGCCTTTCTCAAGCAACTCGCGGATCTGACCTAAACGCGTTGAGGAACCGGCATGGTTAAGCTGTTCTTTTCCTACTCTCATAAGGACGAAGAACTCCGTAATGAGCTCGAGACGCACCTGGCGCTTCTCCAGCGCCAGGGCGTTATCTCGTCGTGGCACGATCGGAGAATTACCGCTGGGGGCGATATCCACGGGTCCGTCAGTAATCATCTGGAGGACTCGTGGATTGTCCTTCTCTTGGTGAGCGCCAACTTCCTCGCGTCCGATTATTGTTACGAGAAGGAGATGACGCGTGCTTTGGAAAAGCACGAGGAGGGGACGGCTGTGGTGATCCCGGTCATCCTGCACCCGTGCGACTGGCACTCCGCACCGTTCGGGAGATTACGGGCAACACCGACAGATGGAAAGCCGGTATCTATGCACGCAAACCAGCACGAGGCTTTGGCGATCATCGCCCGGGACGTGCGAGAGGCAGCGAATGGTTTCGACGGAGATACGGAATCGTCTCCAATGCTGGCGCAGGGGGGCGTAGACGCTGACAGCCGCACCTCGGGCCCGCGCTCAACCAATCTGCGAATCAAGCGCCAGTTCGACGACCATGAGCGCGACGAGTTCCTCGAAGACACCTACGAGTACATTGCTCGCTTCTTCTCTGGTTCGCTTGAGGAACTCGCGGCGAGAGACCCCCAGATCAAGACACGCTTCAAGCGAACGACGGACACCAGTTTCTCCGCTGCGATCTACGAGAACGGCAACCGCGTCGCCCAGTGTGCGATCTGGAACGGTGGAGGAGACCGGTACGGCCTGGGCGGTATCGCCTTTTCGCACTCGGGCGAGGGGGAACGGAACAGTTTCAATGAACAGCTCACCGTCACGGACGATGGCTACACGCTTCAGCTGAAGCCCTTGGGAATGCAGTTCCATGACGGATCGAGGGACAAGGCGCTGTCCCAGCAGGGAGCAGCCGAGTATTACTGGGAGTTGCTTATCCGACCGCTGCAGCACTGAGAAGAAGAGTACGCCGCCAGCGTCTGTCCAACCGACGGCTGTCCCGAGGGACGTCCTTATCCGGCAACAAGGCCCGGATAAAGCCGCCTGACTCAGTACCTTAGCGAGTTTCACCCGTCTGGAAAAATTTCATCTGAAACCGGATCCTACACAAGCGCGATCAGGTAGTGCGATACTTATGACGTGATTTAACATAATATACATTACACGCAATTATGGATGCGTTAGGCGCGTGTGGCGCCGTCCGCCGGTCAAGGTAATCTGCCCTGGGCCTTCTGATCTTCCCGTGGGCCTATTCCGGCAACGGGATGTAGTCGTACTCGTCGCCGACGACCTTGGGAAAGGTCTGCGCTCTCCACTCGGCCTTGGCCTGTTCGATGCGTGCCTTCCGGCTGGATACGAAGTTCCACTCGATATGGCGTTGTCCCAGA
>WBJT01000104.1_pt1 | contig 11799 bp, 10 predicted proteins | sample 5109881 | NCBI WGS metagenome assembly WBJT01 (sample SAMN11895465, study PRJNA545514) | wastewater metagenome | isolation source: saline BTEX enrichment culture, original innoculum from Kuwait petroleum... | place: USA:Stillwater, OK | collected 2018-09-01
AGTGCCATCCTGTCCTCCGTCATCGCGGGTCTCCTTTTTCCAGGGTTCAAGGTCTGTACAACCCGAATCCTACGGAGGCCCGCGGTGACCCGCCTACCGCCTTTTACACACTTCCGGGGACGCTACCGCCGCTGGCGCGCGGGAAGCCCCCGAGCCTCGAGCGCCCGCCAGCGGGCCGACCCTGGCGAAATAAGTCCGCTTAGATGGAGACCCCGGAGTTCCGTTAATTCTGTCGCACTACACTAGGCTGACAGCCAGGGAGATGGAGCAGTGGGACCACGGCGGCGGCTTTTCCCTGGAGGCCAGCATACGCATCGGGGCTCACAACCGATCAGGGCTCGAGCGCCTGCTGCGCTATTGCGCCCGTCCGCCCTTCGCCGCCGACCGACTGGAGGAGATCGACGCCCAGCGCCTGATCTACCCCCTGCCCAAGCCAAGCATGGACGGGAAGACCCAGATCATCCTCTCGCCGCTAGAACTGATCGACCGCATCGCTGCGCTGGTCCCGCCGCCCCGGCAACATCGGCATCGTTACTACGGCGTGCTCGCCCCCAATTCGCCGTTGCGTCCGGCGGTCACAGCCCTCGCGCCGCATCCCGAGGCGCCGGAACCTGAAACGCCGGCGGCAGAGGCGGCAGCGCACGACTCGAGGCGGCACCCGTTGCATGTTGCGTTGCGGCAACGAAATGTGTTGACGCTTACGTAAACGACATCTAGCTTCGACTAACAAAAATAAGGAGGCACAAGCCCCAAACCCGGTTTTTCAGGAGGATGCATGACACCGCTCAGCCGCAGCTATGTGCATGGCGCCAGTGAGCAACCGCTGAACGGAGAAACCGTCGGCCGCTGTTTCGACCGAGTCGTGGACGAGCATGGCAGCCGCGAGGCGCTGGTATGCCGAGCCGAGGACATCCGCTGGACTTGGCGAGAATTGGCCGCGAGAGTGGATGACTTCGCTGCCGGACTGCTCGCGTTGGGGCTGGAGCGCGGCGATCGGATCGCAGTCTGGGCGCAGAATCGAAGCGAATGGGTAATAACCCAATTTGCCGCTGCCAAGGCGGGGCTGGTGCTGGTCAACATCAATCCTGCCGCCCGCCAGGGCGAGCTGCGGGAATACCTCAATCAGGTAGGCGCCCGTGCGCTGGTGGTGCAGGATCGCTTCAAGACCAGCGATTATCTGGCCATGCTCGCGGATCTGCTGCCGGAGTTGACTGCCGCGCAGCCCGGGCGCTTGCGCGCGCAGGCGGTGCCGTCGCTGGAGATCGTCGTCCGTCTCGGCGAGACGGAAGGCAGCGGGCTCGGCATGCTGAGATTCGACGAGGTCCTCCGCCAGGCCAACGACGCAGCGCGACGCCGGCTGACGGAGGCCGCCGAAGAGATCGATTTCGACGACCCGGTCAACATCCAGTTCAGCAGCGCCAGCGGCGGCAAGCCGGCCGGCGCCACGCTGACCCATCACAATATCGTCAACAACGGTTATTTCATCGGCGAAACGCTGCGGCTCACGAGCGAAGACCGAATCTGCGTTCCCGTACCACTGTTCCATTGCTTCGGCATGGTCATGGGCAACATGGCCTGCCTCACCCATGGCAGTACGATCGTCTACCCGGGCGAAAGCTTCGATCCGGAACAGGCCCTGGCGACGGTGGCCGCAGAACGCTGTAGCGGACTCTACGGTGTGCCGGCGATGTTCATCGCCATGCTGGAGCACGAGAACTTCGCCGACTACGACCTCGGCTCCCTGCGCACCGGCATCATGGCCGGCGCGCCGTGCCCGATTGAGACGATGCGCCAGGTAGTCGCCGACATGCACATGGAGCAGGTCACCATCGCCTACGGCATGACCGAGACCTCGCCGGTTTCCTTCATGAGCGACGTCGACGACGCGCTGGAGCGGCGCGTATCCACCGTCGGCACCATCCGTCCGCACACCGAGGTCAAGATAGTCGATGCCGCCGGTCGCATCGTGCCGGCTGGGGAAGTCGGTGAGCTGTGCGTGCGTGGCTACAACGTCATGCGCGGTTACTGGGGCGAGCCGGAGCGGACCGCGCAGGTGATCGACGCCGGAGGCTGGATGCACACCGGTGACTTGGCGAAGCTGGACGCCGACGGCTACTGCAACATCGTCGGCGGCGTGAAGAATGTCGTTATCCGTGGTGGCGAGAACGTCTATCCGGTCGAAATCGAGGAGTTTCTGGCCAAGCAGCCGGGCGTCGCCGAGGCGGTCGTTTTCGGTGTCCCGGACCAGCGTCTGGGCGAGGAAGTGTGCGCGTGCGTGCGTCTACAGGAGGGCGCGAGCCTGGACGAGGCGTCGTTGCGCGAGCGTTGCCGCGGCGAGATCGCGCACTACAAGGTTCCCCGCTACTTCCGTTTCTTCGAGAGCTTCCCCGCCAGCAGCGGCGGCGCCTTGAAATTCATGCTGCGGGAGAAAGTGATCGCGGAGCTCGGCCTGGAGGCGCCGCAGACGGCATGAACAGTGGCCGGCGCGGCCGCCGGCACCTGGCTCGCCCTCCAACGTAGGGGGCGGCCTGCCCGCGAGGGCGACGAGAGGAGGAGCTTCCCGCTAGGGGGGCTGCAAACAAAAGCAACGGAAGAGGGCTCAGGCGTGGTAGCAGAAACCGCCAGCCGCGAGATTGTCCTGGACTGCGAGGACGTCAGCCGCTGGTTCGGCGGCCTGCAGGCCTTGAAGGACGTCTCCGTATCCATCGCCAAGGGCGAGATTCTTGGCCTGGTCGGGCCCAATGGCTCGGGCAAGACCACACTCGTGAATACCATCACCGGCTTCTATCCGCCGCAACAGGGCACGATTCGCTTCGAGGGGCAGCAGATAAACGGGCTCAAGCCGCACCTGGTGGCTACCCGCGGTATCGCGCGCACCTTTCAGAACGTGGCCTTGTTCAAGGGCATGAGCGTGCTCGACAACATCCTCATGGGTCGGCACATCTACATGCGCCCGAGTCCGCTGGCGTCGCTGTTCTACTGGTGGTGGGCGCAGAAAGAGGAGATCGCCCATCGCCGCAAGGTGGAGGAGATCATCGATCTGCTACAGCTGGAAAGCGCCCGCGACGAGCCGGTGGAGGTGATTCCGCTGGGCTTGCAGAAACGGGTCGAGCTGGCGCGGGCGCTAGCCGCGGAGCCCCGCTTTCTGGTGCTCGACGAGCCCATGGCCGGCATGAACCAAGAAGAGAAGGAATATATGGTGCGGTTCATTCTCGACGCCCAGGAGGCGCTCGGGCTGACCGTGCTGCTGATCGAGCACCACATGGACGTGGTGACCGCCATATGCGACCGCGTGCTGGTCCTGAACAACGGCCAAAAGATCGCCGAAGGGCCGGCTCGCGAAGCCATCAACGATCCCGCCGTGGTGGCGGCCTATATCGGGAAGACCAGCGATGCAGCCTGAGATCCAGTCCCTGGAAGCAAGCGCGCACCCGCCGGTTGCGCACAACTGGCGCGAGGACGACCACCTGCTGAGCCTGTTGGCGCAGAATGCCCGCGATCACGGCGACCGAATTGCCATGCGCGAGCGCGATCAAGGCATCTGGCAGGAGTACACCTGGAACGACTACCTGAGTCAGGTAACCGGCTTCGCCGCCGGCCTGGAGCAACTGGGCGTCGAGCCGGAAGCCAATATTCTGATGATCGGCGATAATCGCCCAGTTCTGTATTTCGGTATGTTGGGCGCGATCGCGCTGCGCGCGGTGCCTTCGCCCGCTTATCCCGATACCACGCCCGAGGAAATTGCCGATCAGTTGCGGCGCGACCACGTCCGGTTCGCGCTTGCCGAGGACCAGGAGCAGGTCGACAAATTGCTGGCGATCCGCGAAGACTATCCGCAGTTGGAGTGGATCATCTACGACGACCCGCGCGGTCTGGCCGGCAAGGAACCGGAAGGCGTAATCGCGTTTGCCGAACTGCTAGCGCGCGGGCACGAGCGCCTGAAAGCCGAGCGCGGGCTGCGGGACGACCTTTTGAGCCGCGCTCGCGCCAGCGACAAGACGGTTCTGCTGCATTCCTCCGGAACCACCGGTGCGCCCAAGGGTATCCCGCTCAAGCACGGGCACATCTTGGCGGGCGTGCGCAATGCCACGGCCGCGGGCTATTTCCGCGAGGGCGAGGTGCACATGGCCTACCTGCCCATGGCCTGGGTCGGAGACTTCATCTTCTCGATCGGAGCGGCGCTGGCGCTGCGCTTTTCCGTCAACATTCCCGAGAAGCAGGAAACCGCGCTGCACGATCTGCGCGAAATCGCGCCCACGCTGTACTTCTGCTCGCCCCGCGCCTGGTCGAACATGTTGACCCGCATTCAGGTCGGCATCGACGAGTCCACGCGCTTCAAACGTTGGCTCTACAACCGCTTCATGCCGTTCGCGGTGGAGCTGGAGCGGCGGCGCATGGAAGGGCATCAGCCGACTATGGGTGAGCGGCTCCGCCGCGCATGCGGAGAAGTGCTGGTGTATGGGCCCATCAAGGATCAGCTTGGCCTCGCTCGGGTCGAGCGTCCGTACACCGCGGGCGAAGCCATCGGCGAGGACGTATTCCTGTTCTTCCGCGCCCTGGGCCTCAATCTGCGTCAGTTCTACGGCCAGACCGAGAACTGCGCCCTGTGCGCCGCCCAGGACCCGGCTTCGGTCAAGCTGCATACGGTCGGGCGGCCGTTCCCCGGCGTCGAAATCAAGATCAGCGACGACGGCGAGATCCTCATGCGCGGGGACAACATCTTCGACGGCTACTACAACAATCCGAAGTCGACCGCCGAAACCCTGCGCGACGGCTGGCTGCATACCGGCGATGCCGGCTATCTGGAGGAAGACGGGCAGTTGGTGGTGCTCGGGCGCGTCTCCGAGGTCGTCTACACCGCCGGTGGCGAACGCTTCATCCCGACTTATATCGAGAACCGCATCAAGTTCAGCCACTACATCAAGGACGTCTGCATCCTGGGCAAGGATCGCGACCATCTGACGGCGCTGGTGGCGATCGACCTCGACGCCGTGGGGCACTGGGCACAGGAGAACGGCGTCGCCTACACGTCCTACGCGGACCTGTCGCAGAAGCCGGCCGTCTACGATCTGATCGAAGGCATCCTGGTACACGTCAACGCGGTATTGCCGGAGCCGCTACAGATTCGCCGGTTCGCGAACCTGCACAAGGAGTTCGATCCGGACGACGGCGAGGTGACCCGCACCCGTAAGCTGCGCCGTAACGTCATCGACGAACATTACGCACCGATCATCACTGCGCTGTACGACGGCAGCGAGCGGGTCGAGTACGAGGCTCGCATCACCTACGAAACCGGCGAGACCGGCGAGCTCAAGCGCGAGCTGGCGGTGCGCGAGGTGCCGGCTGCGGCGCAGGAGGGGAACTGATATGGCTTACTTCCTGGAACTGCTGATCAACGGCGCCTTGACCGGACTGATGTACAGCCTGGTGGCGCTCGGCATCGTGCTCATCTATAAGTCCGCCGGCGTTCCCAATCTGGCGCAGGGCGCCATGGTCATGCTCGGTGCCTACGCCACCTGGGTACTGGCTGCCTGGGTGGGGCTGCCGGTTTATCTCGCCATGGCGGTGGCGGCGGTCCTGATGTTCGGTTTCGGCCTGTTGTCCGAGCGTTTCCTGCTGCGCAGGATGGTCGGCCAGCCGGTGATCATGATCGTCATGCTCACGCTGGGGCTGGAAATCTTCCTGCGCGGCTTCGGACCTGGGCTGCTGGGCGCCGCGCCCAAGAGCCTCGACCTCGGTATCAACCTGATGCCGGTCATCATCGGCGACGTGTTCATCAACCGTGCTTACCTGATCGGCGGCGTGGTGGCGGTAGGATTGATCGCCCTGTCGCTGCTGTTCTTCCGCACCCGGCTCGGTACTAAGCTGCGGGCAGTCTCCGACGACCACGTTTCCAGCTGGGCGGTGGGTATTTCGGTGGAACGCGCCATCGGTGTGTCCTGGGGGCTCGCCGGCGTCGCCGCAGTAGTGGCCGGCGCGCTCTGGGGCTCCGTCCAGGGCGTCGACTGGACGCTGTCGGCGCTGCTGTTCCCGGCGATCGCCGTGGTCATTCTGGGCGGCCTCGACAGCATCTACGGCGTGCTCTTGGGCGGTCTGCTGCTCGGCGTCCTGGGCAGCGTCATCCCAGGCTACGTGGATCCCATGGTCGGCGGCGGTACTCGTGACGTGGTCACCTCGCTGGTGATCCTGGCGACCATTCTGATCCGCCCGCACGGCATGTTCGGCCGCGAAGACATCGAGAGGGTTTAAGCGCTATGTTCTATCGATTGTCCGGGGTGCACCACACCCGCTACGAAACGGCCCGCGGCCTCTGGCCTCTGCCCGCCGACCGCTGGCAGGTTTACCTGCTGCTGGCGCTCGCGCTGACTGCTCCGCTGTACCTGTCGGGTCTCTACCTCGGCAGCTATCTCATGCCCTGGCTGATCTGGAGCGCGGCGGCGCTGTCGCTGACGCTGCTGATGGGTCTCGCGGGACAGCTGCACTTCGGTTTCGCCGCGGTCATGGCGATCGGCGCCTACACCAGCATCCATCTCACGCGGGCCGGAGTGCCTTTCGAGCTGGCGCTGCTCGGGGCGGGCTTCGTCGCCGCCGTCATCGGCTGCATCTTCGGTGCCGCCGCGCTGCGGGTGAAAGGCCTCTATCTGGTGATGGCGACCCTGGCCATGCAGTACCTGGTGGACTGGGTCATCATCAACGTGCCGGCGATCTCCGGCGGCGCTCAGGCAACCCTGCAAACGCCTTCCGTGAGCTTCCTGTTCATGCCGTTGGACAGTCTGGTGGCACGCTACTATGCGGCGCTGGCGTGGGCCGTGGTAGTCACGCTGATGGTGCTCAATATCAAGCGCACCAGCTTGGGCCGCGCCCTGGTCGCCGTGCGAGACAAGGACTTCGCGGCCGCGGTGATCGGCGTCAACACCTTTAAATACAAGCTGGTGGCGTTCTTTACCAGCTCCTTCCTGGGCGGCATCAGCGGCGCCATCCTGGCGTTTTGCTTTTATCGAGCGGTGACGCCCGAGCAGTTCAGCTTCAACGTCTCGATCCAAATCGTGGCGATGGTGCTGGTCGGCGGGCTCGGCAGTGTCATCGGCGCCTATCTCGGGGCCGGCTTCGTGCTGCTGCTGCCGATCATCCTGACCAATCTGGTGGCGGGTATGGCGGCGGCGGGCTGGCTGGAGCTCTCCACCAACCTGGCCGCCCACATCCCGCTGATGGTGTACGGCGGCCTGATCATCGGCTTTCTGCTGTTCGAGCCGCTCGGGCTGGCCAAGATCTACGACAACCTACGCAAATACTTTCTGGTGTGGCCATTCCGGCATACCCAGAGCTGATCCCGTACCGGGACACACGAGGAGGAGAACGATGAAAAACCTGATCAAAGGACTCGCAGGTGCCGCTGCACTGGCCTTCGCGGCCGGTTCGGTACAGGCCCAGGAAGCCAAGGAGCCGATCAAGTTCGGCCTGTTCCTGGATTTCACCGCGGTGTACACCTTCGTCAGCGACGAGTACAACCAGGGGCAGCGCGACTACCTGACGCTCATCAACGAGGAAGGCGGGGTCGACGGCCATAAGGTCGAGGCCATCGTCCGCGATACCGGCAACCAGCCCCAGCGTGGGATCGAGGCCTACAACCGTGCCAAGCGCGAAGGCGCGGTGCTGTTCGACTTCCTGAGCACGCCGGTGTCCCGTGCCATCGTCAAGCGCGCGCTGCAGGATGAGGTGGTGCTGCTGACGCCCTTCCACGGCCGCGGCGACGCCAGTGACGGCGAGACCTTCCCCTACGTGTTCCCGGCGTTCGCTACCTATTGGTCGCAGGCAGCCATTCTCGCCAAATATATCGAGGACCATGCCGACGGGTTGAAGGGCAAGAAAATCGCCCACGTCTACATCGACTCTCCGTTCGGCCGCGAGCCGTTGCCGATCCTGGAGGACCTAGCCGCCGAAAAAGACTTCGAACTGCGTAGCTTCCCCTATCCGAGCCCCGGCAACGAGCAGTCGGCGGTGTGGACCGACGTGCGCCGCTTCCGGCCCGACTTCGTCTTCATCTGGGGAGCCGGCGGCGGCCAGGCGGTATCGGCGCGGGAAGCGATTCGTAACGGCATCTCGCCGGAGAAGCTCCTATCGGTGGTCTGGTTCGCGGAAACCGACGCCAGATCCGTGGGCGCTAACCGGGTGAAAGGCCTGAAGCGCTTCGAGGGCGTCGCTCCCGGCACCGATCACTCCGTGATCCAGCGCATCCAGGACAAGGTCATCGACGCCGGCAAGGGCGCGGGTGAGGCCGAGAACGTCGGCTCCTCCTACTACAACGTCGGTGTCGCCACCATGGCGCTCTCCGTGGAAGGGGCTCGGCTCGCCCTGGAAGAGTTCGGCGCGCCGCTCACCGGCGACAAGCTGCGCAAGGGGCTCGAGATGGTGGAGAACTTCGACGCCGACGGTCTTATGGCGCCGATCACTCTCACGCCCGAAGATCATCAGGGCGGCGGTTTCGGCCGTGTGTCGCAGTGGGACGGCGAGAAGTGGGTTCCGCAGACCGACTGGTACAACGCCTATCAGGACCTGGTCTGGCACGAGATCGAGCAGGGCGCTGAAGACTTCCGAGAGGGGCAATAAGCATGCTGACCCTGAGTAATGTCGAGGTCGTCTACGATAAGGTGTTCCTCGCCATCAAAGGGGTCTCGCTGGAAGTCGGGGAGGGCGACATGGTCGCCCTCCTCGGCGCCAACGGGGCCGGCAAGAGCACTACCTTGAAGACCATCAGCGGTCTGCTGGCGCCCGAGCGCGGCGAAGTGACTCGGGGCAGCGTCGAATTCCTGGGCGAGAACATCGTCGGGTCGGGCCCGCCGAAGCGGGTCGATATGGGGTTGGTGCACGTGCTGGAGGGGCGGCGCATCTTCGGCCATCTGACCCCGGACGACAACCTGCTGGCGGCCTACCGCAGCGGCGGGTCGCGCACGCGACTCAACGAGCTGCGCGAGCAGGTGTACACCTACTTCCCGCGCTTGAAGGAGCGTGCCCGGACCAAAGCCGGCTATCTTTCCGGCGGTGAGCAGCAGATGCTGGCAATTGGCCGTGCGCTGATGACCGAGCCGAAGCTGATCATGCTCGACGAGCCGAGTCTCGGCCTGTCGCCGCTGCTGGTCCAGGAGATCTTCGCCATCATCAAGGAGATCAACGAGAAGCAGGGCGTGAGTGTGTTGCTGGTGGAGCAGAACGCCTCCGCCGCGCTGGAGATCGTCAAGCACGCCTACCTGATCGAGAACGGCGGCATCGTCATGAGCGGCGAGGCGGAGCGCCTGCGCCAGAATCCGGACGTGCAGGAGTTCTACCTGGGCGGCACCGATCGCGTCGACTACCACAACGTGAAGCATTACCGCCGCCGCAAGCGCTGGCTGGCCTGACGGAGACTACCGATGAACGAGATTTCGCGCTTTCCCGTCCCCGACCTGGCGTCGCTGCCGGAGGATCTCGTGCGGCGCATGCGCGAGGTCGAGGAGAAGCTTGGATTCGTCCCCAACGTGTTCCTGGTGCTGGCGCATCGACCGGAAGAGCTGCGTGCGTTTCTGGCGTTCCACGACACGTTGATGGAGAAGGACGAAGGCTTGAGCCTGCCGAGCGCGAGATGATCGTGGTCGCGACCAGCAGCGCCAACGGCTGCCTGTATTGCACGGTTTCCCACGGCGCTTTTCTGCGCATTCGTGCGAAGCATCTGATTCGGCCAAGCTTGCCACTACCTCAAGAACTGCATCTTTCATTTGCATCTCCTTACTCGCGCTAACTCTAATCGAAGCGGCGGCTGAAAGCCGTCCGCCTTACGCGACTGGTTAGGTATTCAAAGCACAGTATCGATTTTGTCCACATACTCAGTGCATTTTTTGAACACGCTTTCAACTTCATCCCAAAATTCTTCATTCAAAATTAATGTCTGGTGGCCGCCCGAAAAATAGCAGAGTAAAACGCCGTCTTTAGTATCAAAACTTTAGAGCTCTATGGAAACACTGATTTATTGGCTCCTGGCTGTACCGGCCGGGCCTGCGGGCTGGGATAATGCGCCAAGGCCCTGTGTGATGAGACGGTAACCGATGCAGACGAGCTTCTCGGATCTGGAGTACGCCGCCAAGAAGAAGGTCACCCGCCGGGACCGGTTCCTCGCGGAGATCGAATCTATCACCCCTTGGGCGACGCTGGTTGCCGAGCTTGAGGCGTACTACCCGCGCGGCGGCGGTCGCGGCCGGCCGCCGATTGGTCTGGAGCGCATGCTTCGGATGTATGTTGCCCAGCAGTGCTTCGGGCTCTCCGACGAAGGCATCGAGGATGCGATCTACGACAGCCAGGCGATCCGGCGGTTTGTTGGTGTGGACCTCGCCCGCGAAGCGGCGCCCGATGCGACCACGCTGTTGAAGTTCCGCCGGCTTCTGGAGCGCCACGGTCTCACCCGGCGGATCTTTGAGGCGATCAACGCCCACCTCGCCGAGCAGGGGTTGATGCTCCGCGAGGGCACCATCGTCGATGCCACACTCATTGCCGCACCGCCGTCGACGAAGAACAGGGACAAGGCGCGCGACCCCGAGATGCATCAGACGAAGAAAGGCAAGCAGTACTACTTCGGCATGAAGGCGCATATCGGCGTGGACGCCGGCTCGGGGCTGGTGCACTCGATGGTCGCCACGCCCGCCAATGCCGCCGACATCACCCAGGCGCACCACCTGCTCCATGGCGCCGAGCAACACGCCTTCGGCGACTCGGCCTATCAGGGCGTGAGCAAGCGCGCCGAGCATCGTGGCAGCACCACGAAGTGGCATGTGGCCATGAAGCGCGGCGCGCGCCGGGCGCTCGGCGACGATGAAACCGCTCAGGCCCGGGAAGCCTGCGAGCTCATCAAGGCGAAGATCCGTGCCTACGTCGAGCATCCGTTTCACGTCCTCAAGAACCGGTTCGGCCACCGCAAGGTGCGCTACCGCGGCATCGCGAAGAACGAGGCGCAGTTGTATGCGCTGTTCGGCCTGGCGAATCTGCTACTGGCTCGTCGACGATTGCCGGCCGTCCCAGGGGGAGGTGCGTGTTGAGACCGCAGAAAAGCACACCAAATGAGCGACACGACGGCATTGTGCCGGCGAGCAGCGATGACAGCCGCCTTGAACGGCCACCAATCGCGCTTCTTGGTGGCATTGGCCACCTCAAACCCGACGAAACGCGCATTACTTCAGCGCTTCCCTATGTGCAAAAGCGTTGCGCCAAGTCATGATTTTTTTGAGGAATCCCTGAAGTTTGCTCGAATCCTTACCTAGATCCGTCGGTTCATCCTGTACCAGAACAAGCAGTAGCCGCAAGGTATGGGCCTGGCGTAAGTCAGGATGTTTCTCATCGACCTGACGGCTGCGGGAGGCATCGTTGCGGCGGCGCAGGGCCGGTGTTCAATGCACTGGATTTTCGTTTTCGACGAGGTTTCGGGGCGGCGGCTTTGCGGTGTTGGCTGCATTGTGCGGGCGCGGTCGTTATCGATGTCGTATCGATGAAGGGCGTTTGAAAGGCGATCCGTTGGGGGGATCGGGGTGGCGGGCGGTTTTTTGGGGGGTTGGTTGAGGGAGATGTCGCACACGGCCGGGGGCCGTGCACGACCTACGGGTGCTGCCGCGCATCGTGGAACTCGGTGCGGACGGCTTCCACCCTCTCCCCCAGCCCCTCGTATGTTTCCAGTGCGGCTGAATCTGGGAGGATGAAGCTGCCGGGGGCGAGGGACACCGACCCAATCTGGCCCGATGGGACCGACCGGGAGAGAGATGTCCCACCCCCACCCTGAAGCAC
>WBJT01000105.1_pt1 | contig 11689 bp, 13 predicted proteins | sample 5109881 | NCBI WGS metagenome assembly WBJT01 (sample SAMN11895465, study PRJNA545514) | wastewater metagenome | isolation source: saline BTEX enrichment culture, original innoculum from Kuwait petroleum... | place: USA:Stillwater, OK | collected 2018-09-01
GGTAGAGCGCCAGCACGGCCATCGCACCGTCGCCGATCCCCGGCAGCAGCCCCACCAGGGCGTCCGCGCCGATCCGCCATGGCGTGCCCGGGACGGGCAGCGCCGTATCCATGAACACGGCGAAGCGCTCGAGACGGCGTAGGGCGGCGGCCTCGTCCCGTGGCCGGGCGTCGATGCTCACCGCCGGGCGATGATCCAGACCGCGTGCACGATGCCGGGGATGTAGCCGAGGATCGTGAGCAGGATGTTGATCCAGAACTGTCCGCCCAGGCCGACCTGGAGGAACACGCCGAGGGGCGGCAGCAGGATCGCGAAGATAATTCGTATCAGGTCCACAGGGCACCTCCTGCGAGGGTTGATAAGCGTCTTTCCGTGCCCCGTCATCCCGATTGACTAAATGAAGGCGGGATAATCGCTCTGCAAGGGGGCACCGTGATTCCCCCGAGGGGCCCGGCGTTCGCCGTGGAACGCGGTTCCGGTTAGGCTGGACTACCGCCGTATCCGCGAGGGCGTGTCATGATCCCACCGGGGGAGCTCCTGGTCTTCGCCGCCGCCGCGCTGGTGATGGTCCTCAGTCCGGGCCCGAACATGGTCTATCTGGTTTCCCGTTCGATCTGTCAGGGGCGGACCGCGGGCGTGTTCTCGCTGCTGGGCGTGATTGCCGGTTTCCTCGTCCACGTGCTCGCCGCCGCGGGCGGGCTGACCGCGCTGTTCCTGGCCGTGCCCCTTGCCTATGAGCTCGTTCGCTGGCTGGGTGCGGTGTACCTGCTCTATCTCGCCTGGCGGATGGTGCGCCCCGGCGCCGGCTCACCGTTCGAGGCCCGGACGCTGCCGGAGGAAAGCCCCCGGCGGCTGTTGCTGACGGGCTTTCTGACCAATGCCCTCAACCCCAAGATCGCGGTGTTCTACCTCTCGGTGTTCCCCCAGTTCGTCTCGCCGGCGTACGGGCCGCTGTTCACCCAGGGCGTGCTCCTGGGGCTGGTGCAGATCGCCGTCAGCCTGCCGGTGAACCTGGCGATCGTGCTGTCCGCGTCGACGCTCGCCGCCAGGTTGCGGCGCCGGCCGCTATGGCTGTCCGTGCAGCGCTACGTCATGGGGTTCGTGCTGGGGGCGCTGGCGGTGCGGCTGGTGACCGGACGGCGGAGCGCCTGAGCCGTCGTCGTCCGTCCAGGCCCTCAGTCTTCCCGGGGGCAGTGCTCGGCGACGATACCGGCGAGGAACGTCATGACCGCGGCCACGGGCGGTGCGCGGAACAGGTCCGGGTAGGTGACGAGCCAGATGGGGGCCGACGGGTGCGGCTGCTGCTGGGGCAGCCGTACCAGGCGGTCGTCCGCGTCGCCGATGAAGCGGGGCAGCGATACCGCGCCGAGGCCGGCCGCCGCTGCCTCCTGCTGCGCGAGCAGATCGCTGGAGCGGAAGACGACCGGCCGGTTGCCGACGACCGAACGCAGCCACTGCTGCTGGGTGACGTGCTCGTAGGTGTCGTCGTAGCCGATGAAGGACCACTCTGCGCCGGGGCGTGCGGCGTAGCCCGGGGGGCCGTAGAGTCCGAATGCCATGCTGCCGGCCCGCCGGGCGAGCAGTTCGCCCTCCGTGGGCTCGACGAGCCGGATCGCCAATTCGGCCTCGCCCCGGTCCGGCTGTGCGATCTCCGGGGTGACAGCCAGCGTCAGCGTGATCTCCGGATGGTCGCGGTGAAACGCCGGCAGGGATGGCGCCACCAGCCGGGTCGCGACCGCCGGCGAGGCGCTGACGCGGACCTCCGTAGTCGCCGCGCCGGCGCGGGCGTCGAGGTAGTGTCCGAGCTGGACCATGCCGCGTTCGGCGAGTGCGGCCCGGTCGAGCAGGGCCTCGCCCTCCCGTGTCAGACGCACGCTGCGCGGCAGGCGGTGGACGAGCTTGACGTCCAGTGCTGCCTCCAGCGCCGCTATGCGGCGGCTGACCGTCGCGTGGTCAACGCCCAGCGCCCTGGCAGCGCCCGAGAGCGAGCCGCCGTGTGCGAGGGCCAGGAAATGCTGGAGATCCTGCCAGTCGAATTTGTGCATATCTGCACAATAATACGCAAATTTGGTGAATTTTTGCGCGTTATCCCCCGTGCTTCAATCCCGTGACCCTTATGGCAAGTGATCGGGAGGCCGTTACCCATGGCCGAGACAAGCGGGGCCGTCCCGGCCCATCCCCGGCGGCTGATGGCGCTGGCACCCTGCGTGTTCGTCCTGCTCTGGTCCGCGGGTTTCCCCGTGGCCAAGGTCGCGCTGCACGCGTCGTCGCCGTTCGTGCTGCTGGAGCTGCGTTACCTCTGCGCCGCTGGGGCGATGGCGGTGCTGTTCGCAATCCTGCGCCCGGCGCTGCCCCGGGGGGCACAGCAGTGGCGCGACGTGGCGGTCGTGGGTGTGCTGGTGCAGGTGGTGTACTTCGGGCTGACCTACCTGTCGCTGTATAGCGGGGCCTCCGCCACCGTGGTCGCCCTGATCGTCTCGCTCCAGCCGATACTGGTGGCGGTGTTCGCCCCGGTGGTGGTCGGCGAGCGTGTGCGTGCCGGACAGTGGTGCGGGCTGGTACTGGGCCTCGCCGGCGCGATGACGGTGATTCTCGCCGGTGGCGGCCGCACGAGCCTGACCCCTGCCGGTGTCGCACTGGCCGTGGGGGCGCTGGCGGGGATCGTCGCCGCCATGCTCTACGAGAGACGCTTCGGCGTGGGGCATCACCCCGTCAGCGTGAACCTGATCCAGTACGCCCTCGGTGCGGCGCTGTGTCTCCCCCTGGTCTTCCTCGGGGAAGGCCACCTGGAATGGACGGTGCCGTTCGCCGCCGCGCTCGGGTATCTCGTGATCGGGAACTCCCTCGTCGCGGTCACCCTGTTGCTCGCCATGACCCGGGCGGGACAGGTCGCCCGGGTGGCGTCACTGTTCTTCTTCGTGCCGCCGATGGCTGCCGTGATCGCCCGGGTCGTGCTGGGCGAGGCCGTGACGCCCGCCGGATGGCTGGGCATCGCGGTCGCCAGCGCAGGCGTGTCACTGGCGACCCGGCGGCGTGCCTGAGACGCCGTCCGGGTCCCGGTGACCGGCTTCGCGGACGCTAGCGGCTGGCGTTCTGGCGCTCGACCATCCACTCCGGGTAGATGGGGTCCGGCCGGGTGACCTCGTCCAGCCGCCGGATCTGCTCGTCGCTGAGGGTGAGCTCGGCGGCCTCGAGGTTGTCCTCGAGCTGCTCCATGCGCTTGGCGCCGACGATCACGCTGCTTACCCCGGGCTGTGCCAGCAGCCAGGCGAGGGCGACGCGGGGGATGGTGCTGCCGGTCTCGCCGGCGACGGCCTCCAGCGTGTCGATCGCATCCCAGACGCGTTCGCGGTCGATGGGCGGGAAGTCGAAGCCGCTGCGCCGCGCGTCCTCCGGGGCGGTGTTGTCCCGGCGGAACTTGCCGCTGAGCACGCCCCCGGCCAGGGGCGACCACGGCAGCACCCCGAGGCCCTGCTCCCGGCACAGCGGCAGCAGCTCGTGCTCCAGCTCGCGCCCGACCAGGGCGTAGTACGCCTGCAGGGAGACGAAGCGCTCCATGCCGTGGGCCTCCGCCAGGGTCAGCGCCCGGGCCAGGTGGCGGGCCGGCCAGTTGGAGCAGCCGGTGTAGAGCACCTTGCCCTGGCGGACCAGGTCGTCGAGGGCGCGCAGGACCTCCTCGACATCGGTGCGTACGTCCCAGCCGTGGACCTGGTAGAGGTCGATATGGTCGGTGCCAAGGCGCCGCAGGCTCGCCTCGCAGGCGGCCATGATGTGCTTGCGCGAGAGTCCGACGTTGTTCGGGTCGCCCCGGCCTTCGGCCGCGGCGGGGCTCATCGGGCCGCGGACCTTGGTGGCGATCACGGCCTGGTCGCGGTCGATGCCGACGTTGCGCAGCGACCGCCCGAGGATCTCCTCGGACTCGCCGAAGGAGTAGACGTCGGCGGTGTCGAACAGGTTGATGCCGGCCTCCCAGGCCCGGGCGACCATGCGGTCGGCGCCGTCCTGGCCGACCTCGGCGATGTTGATGAAGTTGGAGCCGAAGGTCATCGTCCCCAGGCTGAGCGGCGAGACCTTGAGGCCGGTGCGGCCGAGCTGGCGGTATTCCATGCTGCCTCCGTTGGCGTGGGGCCCGGGCCCGTGGCGGTGGCACGGGCCGAGAGGGATTCACCGGAAAGGGATGGATGCCACCCGGCCGTGATTCAAGCGTGTCCGTGTCACGCCGGGTCGAGGTGGCCGCGCCTCACACGCCGATGTCCTCGTTCCAGAGCTCGGGGCGCTCGCGGATGAACGCGCTCATGAGCTCGATGCACGCCGTCTCCTGCAGAACCTCCACGGTGACACCCCGTGAGCGCAGCAGTGCCTCTTCGCCGGTGAAGGTCCGGTTCTCACCGATGATCACCCGGGGGATGCCGTAGAGCAGGATGGCGCCGGTGCACATGGGGCACGGCGACAGCGTGGTGTAGAGGGTGCTGGCGCGGTAGGCCGATGCGGGCAGGCGGCCGGCGTTCTCCAGTGCGTCCATCTCGGCGTGGCGGATCGCGCTGCCGTCCTGGACCCGGCGGTTGTGGCCGCGGCCGATGATGCGGCCGTCGCGCACGAGCACGGAGCCGATGGGGATGCCGCCCTCGCGGTAGCCCTGACGGGCCTCGTCCAGTGCGGCCTGCATGAATGCGTCCATGGTCTGTCTCCTGGTCGGCCGCCCCGGCGGCGGGCCGGTCTCACTCGGCGAACAGCCGGTCGTCCCACCATACCGGGGTCGGCAGGCCGTGGCCGATGCGTTCGAACTCCTCGTGATCCGGGTTGATGACCACGTTGTGCTCCACCCGGGCGACGAACGAGGGCACCAGCAGGACCGCGGAGCGGCGCTCGGCGGCCCAGCGCGCACCGAACCCGGCGGACACGGAGGGCTCGGGGGTGTCCCAGCCAGGCAGCGCGTCCTTGGTGACCATCTCGTAGCTCAGCCCGTGGGGCAGGGTGATCTCGATGAAGTGCTGGTTCGGGGGCATTAGCCCGCCGGCATGCACGAGCTTCTCCAGCATGGCGGTGGAGTAGTGCTCGCAGGCGTAGATCACGGGGGTGGTGGCGGTGTTCCAGCGCCCGGGGTAGCGCCGCGAGCCGGTGGCGTCGTAGATGGGGTAGTCGCCGTCCGGATCGCCGATGCGGTAGGCGCTCAGCGTCCGGTCCAGGCGCTGGACGCTCACGCCGCGGAGCCGTACTTGAGCCGCCCGAGGATGTGCTCAACCGCCTCGGCGCCGACGCTGCTCTCCACGGCCAGTGCCAGCGGCGTCCGGCCCTCCAGCAGCGGGTGGGGCTGGTGGAGGAAGCGCCGGGCGTGGTCCTCGTCGCGGTAGACGTCCAGCGCCATGCGCCATACGCCCGCCGTGCGTGCGAGCTTTTCGCTCTCGTAGGCGCTCAGTGGACGTTTTTCCCGCCGGCGCCGCTTGAGGGTGGCGCGGGAGACGATCATCTCCGGGAACGCCTTGTCCCCGGGGGCGATCTCCTGCGCGAGACGGTCCAGCGCCGATACCGACAGCCCGTGAACGAGCTCCTCGGACAGGCTCAGGTGGGACAGGCCGGCGGGATCGGGCAGGCCGAGCAGTTCGCCCAGCTGCTGGACCTCGGTGTGGGCGGACATGGCGTACCTCCGTTCATGTGATCCCGAATATAGGCTCACTTGGTACCTTTTCCAAGGGGCGGGGTCACGACGACAGGGCATCGTCCCTGGTGAGCACCCAGCAGCGGGGCTGGCGGGTCAGCCCGATATGCTCGTAGTAGCTGTCGGCGCCGGGGGCCGCGATCAGGAACACCCGGCAGCGCGGACCAAGCCCGTCGCGGGTAAGCGCCAGGAGCCGGCGGCCGATGCCACGACCCTGCCAGGCACGGTCGACCGCGAGGTCCGAGAGGTAGCAGGCGTAATGGAAGTCGGTCACCGAGCGGGCGACGCCCACGAGTCGTCCGCCGGCCCAGGCGGAGACGGTGAGGTCGGCGTTGTCGAGCATGCCGGCGATGCAGTCCGGGTCGTCCACCGGCCGTCGTTCGCCCAGGGAGGAGGCGTTGAGCAGCGCGGTGAACTGGGCAGTGGTGACCGGGGTGTCGGTGCGGTATTCCACGTCGGGCATCCGGGGTTCCTGTCTGGTGTCCGCCGGCGGTGTGCCGGTCCGCCCCGAGTTTATGGCCGGTGATCCCCGGGCCGCCAGCAGGGCGGCGATGCCTCGGCACCGCCGCCCTCGCTCCTACTTGATGGCGATGGGGTTCACCGGTGCACCGGTGCCGCCCTCGACCTGCAGCGGTGCCGCGGCGAACATGAAGGTGTACTGCCCGTCCTCGGCGCTGTCGTCGGCGAGTCCTTCCAGCCAGTAGATCTCGGAGAGGACGACACCGAGGTCGCGGATCAGCGCCCCGTGGAGCGGGATCACGACGGTGTCGCCGTCGATCTCCTGCACCACCTTCTCCACGCCCAGGTTGTCCGCGGCGATCATCGGGGTCTCCATGTCGGCGAACCACTGCACCATCTCGTGGCTATAGCACAGGCCCGGCTCCGACATGGCGTCCCACTCGCTGTTGGTCTTCTCGTCGAAATAGCGGGCCATGGAGCCGGTGCGCACGATGACGATGTCCCGCTTGCCGATGGTGGTGCCCTGGGCCTCGGCCGTGGCCTTCAGGTCCGCCAGGGTGATGCACTCGTCGTTGTCCAGGCGGGTGTCGTCGCCGCCCATGTGGCGGCCGACGTCGAGCAGCACCGCCCGGCCCACCACGCCGCGTTTGCCGATAGCGGCGACGTCCGCGTGGCTGTGGCCGTCCACGGTGGTCTCGGCGGAGACGCCGCCGTAGATCCGCTCGCCGTACCAGGCGTGGCCCAGGGCGTCGACGTGGGTGGTGCCCTGCAGGTACATGAAGGCGACGTCGTCGGAGAACTTCACGCCGCCCGGCAGCGGGTCCTTCTTGCCCGCGGCGAAGGTGCTCTCGTCCTGGGCCATGTAGTGCATCATCGGGATGCGCCCGGGGAAGACCGGGCCGAAGTTGTGGCTCATCGGGATCTGCAGCGAGAAGATCTCGCCGCCGGAGACGGCGGCCGCGCCGTTCTTCACCTGCTCGGCGCCGAGGTAGTTGAGCGCACCGACCTGGTCGTCGTCGCCCCACTGGCCCCAGGATTTCGGGGCGTCCGCCTGCAGGCGCTCCATCGGGGTCTCGGCGAACGCGGGGGCCGTGGCCGCCAGGCCAAGCACTGCGGCGGCCGCGAGCGCCAGGGGACGCGCGGCGATGGTAATGCCGTGACTGGACATGGTTTCTCTCCTGTAGAGTCGATAGTTGTTGTACTGCCCGCCGTTACGGCGGACGGGGTGCCGGTTCCGTCGGGGTATCCGCGGCACCTGTGCTGGAGCATAATTCAGGATTTCTATTGTGCTCGCTGATATTGATACAAAATTCCTATAGGCGGGATAGGTTATCGGCGTCGCCCGGGCGAGGGGCCGGGCAACACCGCTGTGAGGAGAGGGACCGATGGACCTGAGGCAGCTGCGTTATTTCGTGGCGATCGTGGAGAGCGGCTCCATCAAGCGGGCCGCGATGTCGCTGTACGTCGCCCAGCCGTCACTCAGCCAGCACGTGCGCAACCTGGAGGAGGAGCTGGGCGTGACCCTGCTCACCCGCTCCGCCCGTGGCGTATCGCCGACGGAGGCGGGCCTGGAGCTGCTCGGCTATGCCCGCAGCATCCTCTCGCAGCTGGAGCAGGCGCGGGAGGCGCTGCGTGCGGGCAGCGTCGACCCCCACGGGAGCGTGCGCCTGGGCCTGCCCAACTCGGTGAGCCTGGTGCTCGGCGTGCCGCTGGTGGAGATGGCCCATCATGAGCTGCCCAATGTCTCCCTGCGGGTGGTCGAGAGCATGAGTGGCTATATCCTCGACTGGCTGCGCGCCGGCCAGCTCGATCTCGCCATGCTCTACGGCGTGCAGCGCTCCCCGGGTATTTCCGCCCGGCAGCTGCTCACCGAGGACCTCTACCTGGTCAGCCTCCCCGGGGCCGGCCGTGACGACGGGACGGTGGACATGCAGGAGCTCGAGCGCTTCGAGCTGATCCTGCCCGCCCGTCGCCACGGTCTGCGCGAGCTGGTGGAGAAGGCTGCCCGGGACAACGGCGTGCGGCTGTGGATCCGCACCGAGATCGACGCCCTCACCCAGATCAAGGCGCTGGTGCGCCGCGGGCTCGGACAGGCGGTGCTCTCGCACTCCGCGGTCTACGAGGAGCTCTCCCGCGGTGAGCTGGTGGCGCGGCGCATCGTCAATCCTGCTATCGATCGCACGGTCTACGTCGCCGAGCCCTCGGACCGCCCGATCTCCCATGCCGCCCGCGCGGTGGCGGAGCTGCTCACCCACTGCGCCCGCGGGCTGGTGGAGGACGGGCGCTGGCGCGGTGAGCTCTGCGATACCCAGGGGTATGCGGTAAAACGATAGCCGGGATCAAAAATATATAATTGAGATATTCCTCTCCTCGGCCATGCTTGTCCGGAGTCGCCGCCCCACGGGGAGCGACCAGAACGAACAACATCGCTGGAGGAGAGAGAGATGGGTACGAGCAATCCGCTGCGCCCGCTGGGGCGCGCATTCCTCGCCGGCGTCTGCGCGCTCGGCATCGGCACGGCCGGCGCCGCCGACAAGCCCGAGCAGATCGACATCGGCATTTCCGCATTCCTCTCGGGGCCGGCCTCCGTGTTCGGTGAGCCCGCCCGTGCCGCCGCCGAGATCATGGCCGAGCGGATCAACGACAACGGCGGGATCCACGGCGTGCCGCTCAACCTGAGCTTCATCGACGAGGGGGCGGGCAGTGAGCACCTGCTCTCCGAGTACCGCCGGCTCGTGCAGAGCGAGGGCTACGACGTCATGTTCGCCTCGATCTCCAGCGGCAACTGCCTGAAGGTGGCGCCGCTCGCCGAGGACCTCGAAGTCGTCAACCTGATGTGGGACTGCGGCACCCAGCGGGTGTTCGAGGAGGGTGACTACAACTACGTTTTCCGCACGCAGGCGAACGCGACCCCCGAGATGCTGGCCTCGGTGCTGTACCTGCTGAAGACCCACCCCGACTTCGAGACCATCGCCGTGGTCAACCAGGACTACGCCTGGGGCCGTGACTCCTGGAAGATCTTCCGTACCGCCCTGCAGACCCTGAAGCCGGACGTCGAGGTGGTTGCCGAGTTCTTCCCCAAGTTCGGGACCCCGGACTTCTCCACCGAGATCACGCGGCTGCTGGCGATGCGCCCGGACGTGGTGCTCTCCACCTCCTGGGGTGGCGATCTCGACAACTTCGTGCGCCAGGCCAAGCAGCGCGGGCTCGACGAGCGCTCGACGCTGGTGCTGCCCCTCGCCGAGAGCTCGCTGGAGCGCCTGGGTGAGGACATGCCCACCGGGGCGATCGTCGGTGCCCGTGGCGACCACTACTATGCCCATCCCGGCTATGCCGACGACGAGAAGTTCAACGAGTTCGTGAGCAGCTTCCGCCAGAAGACCGGCAACGTGCCGATCTACTCCGCCTTCCACATGGTCCAGGCGTTCGACGCGCTTCAGGCCGCCTACGACCGCGCCATCGAGGCCAACGACGGCGAGTGGCCGGACACCGAGACCCTGGCCGACGCCTTCGAGGGTCTGAGCTTCCGCGGTGCGACCAGCGAGATCACCATCCGCCCGGCGGATCACCAGGGCCTGGAGGACCAGATGCTCGGCACTGCCAAGCAGGTGGAGGGCAAGGACATCGCCGAGCTCTGCGACATCACGGTCTTCCCTGCCGAGGCGATCACGACCCCGGCCGGCGAGGATTCCACCGAGTGGCTCAAGGGCCTGTCGGCGGACCTCCTGGACACCGACGTCACCACCTATCCGGGCTGCCACTAAGCCCGGCGGATCGACGACGGCCTGATCGCGGGGCGCTCCGGCGCCCCGCGGCCTGAAGCGGGAGGGGAACCGTGGACCTCATCATCTTCACGCTCGCCGTGCTCGACGGCCTGGCGTATGCCTCGCAGGTCTTCATGGTGGCGGTCGGGATGACGCTGATCTTCGGCGTGATGCGCATCCTCAACATCGCCCACGGCGGCTTCTACGCCATCGGCGCGTACCTGTCGGCGGGCATCGGCCTGGCGATCGCCTCCGCCGGGCTCAGCCCCTGGCTGCACCTGCCGGCGCTGGTCATCGGCGCGGCGATGGCCGGCGGCGTGCTCGGGCTGGTCATCGAGCGCTTCGTGCTGCGCTACATCTACGTCAAGGAGGAGGTGCTGCAGCTGCTGGTCACCTTCGCCATCTTCATGATCCTCGAGGACGTCCAGCGCCTGGTCTTCGGCGTGCAGCCCTACGCGGCGAGCAGCCTGGTCGACGCGATGGGCACCATCAACGTGCTCGGCATCCCCTACAACGCCTACCAGGTGCTGCTGCTGCCCGGTGTGGCCGTGCTCACGCTGGTAGGGCTGCGGTGGTTCCTGCATCACACCCTGCTCGGCCACCTCATCACCGCCACCGCCGAGGACCGCGAGGCGGCGACGGCCATGGGGGTGAACGCCAACCGGGTGTTCCTGCTGACCTTCACCATCGGCACCGTGCTGGCCGCCCTGGGCGGCGCTTTCGCGGCGCCGACCACGGCGGTGCAGCTCGGTATGGGCGCGGACATGATCGTGCTCTCCTTCGCGGTGGTGGTCACCGCGGGCCTGGGGCAGGTCGAGGGGGCCGCGGTCACCGCGGTGCTGATCGGCCTGGGGCGCTCGTTCGCGATCTACCTGATGCCCGAGCTCGACGTGCTGATGCCCTACTTCATCATGATGCTCGTGCTGCTGGTCCGTCCCAACGGGCTGTTCGGCACGGTCCAGACGAGGAAGATCTGACATGCGCGGCGGCCGGTTTCTGTTGCTCGGGGTGGTGGCGCTGATCGCGCTCATGCCCCTGTTCGCGCCCTGGAGCAAGACCTTCCTGGTGCTGGCGATCGCCAAAGGGCTCGCGGTGCTCGGCATCGTGGTGCTGCTGCGTGCCGGCCAGGTCTCCTTCGGGCACGCCCTGTTCTTCGCGGCCAGCGCCTACGTGGCGGCCTTCGCCGCGCGGCTGCTCGGTGGCGGCGAGCTGCTCACCCTGCTGGTGATCGGCGCCCTCGGCAGCGGCGTGCTGGGCCTGCTGGTCGGGCTGTTCGTGGTGCGCTACCGCTACATCTTCTTCGGCATGCTCAACCTGGCGTTCTCCATGGTTTTCTACGCCGTGCTGGAGAAGTTCTACCACTACACCGGCGGCAGCGACGGGCTGATCCTCTCGCGTCCGAGCGTGCTCGGCATCGGCCTGGAGCGGCTGCCCTTCGAGTACACGCTGTTCTACGTCGCCCTGGCGACGGCGGCGGTGCTCGGCTGGCTGGTGCACCGCTACCTCAACTCGGCACCGGGCCGGGCCCTGGCGGCGATCAAGACCAACGAGACCCGCCTGGAGTACCTGGGCATCTCGGCGCGGGGCACGCTGCTGGTGGCCTACGTGATCTCGGCGATGCTCGCCGGCGTGGGCGGTACCCTGGCGGCGGTCATGCAGGGCCTGGTGACGCCGGAGTATGCCTACTGGGTGCGCTCCGGGGAGTTCGTGTTCATCGCCATCCTCGGCGGGGCCGGCCACGTGCTGGGCGCGTTCGCCGGGGCGCTGGTCTACGAGGGCGTGCGCATGTACCTCGCCGTGCTCGCCGCGG
>WBJT01000106.1_pt1 | contig 11659 bp, 10 predicted proteins | sample 5109881 | NCBI WGS metagenome assembly WBJT01 (sample SAMN11895465, study PRJNA545514) | wastewater metagenome | isolation source: saline BTEX enrichment culture, original innoculum from Kuwait petroleum... | place: USA:Stillwater, OK | collected 2018-09-01
TGGTGGCCAGGGAGAGAATCGAACTCCCGACACGGGGATTTTCAATCCCCTGCTCTACCGACTGAGCTACCTGGCCCGAGGTCGGGTATTCAACCGAATTAGGGCACCGGCGTCAAGGGGCGGTAAAGACCCACGCGCCGTCCCTCTCGCGCCGCGCCACGGCGCCGGTATGCCAGAGCCGGTTGAGGTGGGCGACGGCCTCGCCCATGGCGAAAAACAGGCTGTGGCTGTCCAGGCTGCGATCGAAGAGCAGCGGCAGTGCGTCCGCCGCGGTGAGCGGCCGCCGCCGGGCCTCGGCGAGGAGCACCTCGAGATGATGCCCGTGGTGGGCACGGAGCTCGGCGGTGCGAGCATGCAGACCGCGGAACGGCCGGCCATGGGACGGCAGCACCAGGGTATCCGCCGGCAGGGTGTCGAGGGTGTCCAGCGAGTCCAGGAATGCCCCGAGCGGATCGGCGTCCGGCGCGGCCGGCGGGACACTGACGTTGCTGGAGATCCGCGGCAGGAGCTGATCGCCGGCGATCAGCACACCGTCCTCCGCGCGGTAGAGACAGGCGTGCTCCGGGGCGTGGCCGCGGCCGACGATCACGCGCCAGTCCGCGCCGGCGAGGTCGAGCGTGTCACCGTCCGCGATGCAGCACCCGATCTCCGGCATGCCGTCGACCAGGGGGCTGTACGTGTTGCCACGCCGACGCAGGGCGTCGGCCCGCCCGGCGTCGAGTCCGTGCCGGCGATAGAACGCCGCCACCGACTCGCCCGCCTCATCGTCGGAACTGGCCAGCAGCCGTTCCGCGGTATCGCGCTCGGCACGGGTCATCCACACGACGGCACCCGTCGCGGCCTGCAGCCAGCGCGCGAGCCCCATGTGGTCCGGGTGGAAGTGGGTCACGACGATGCGCCCGGGCGACCACGCCTCCAGCAGTCCCTGCCAGTGGGCGCGGTTGTCCGGCGAGCCCACGCCTGTGTCCACGAGCACGCGCTCGCCGGCAGCACCGTCCAGCAGCCAGAGATTGATGTGATCCAGGGCGAAGGGCAGCGGCAGGCGCAGCCAGCGCACGCCCCCGGCAACCGGCACCGGCTCGCCGAGGGCGGGACGCGGCAGGGGGTAATCCAGTGCGGCGGCGCTCACGCGTCCGGGCGGTAGTCCGGGGGCAGCTCGGAGCCCGAGCCGAAGAAGAACTTCTCCATCTCCTTCTCCAGGAACTCCCGGGCCTTGGGGTCCATCGGCGAGAGACGGTACTCGTTGATGAGCATGGTCTGGTGCTGCAGCCACATCTGCCAGGCCTCCTTGGAGACCTGCTCGTAGATCCGGCGGCCGAGGTCACCGGGATAGGGCTGCCTGGACAGGCCCTCGGCCTCGCGGCCGAGCTTCACGCAGTTAACGGTTCGAGTCATGGATCCTCCAGGCCCTTGAGCAGTCGCGCGACCGGCGCGGCGAGGCCGCGGGCGTCGCCGGAGCCGGCGTTATACCAGACGAGGTCGGCATCATCCATGACGGCCGTGCCCGGACCGGCATCCGCGCGCACCGGATGTATGTCTAGCGCGAAGTGGGTGAATACATGCCGCAGCGGCCGCCACTCGTGCACACCGTACAGCGTGAGGCCAAAGCGCCGGGACGCCTCCTCCGCCGGGTCCGTGTCGACGTCGCACTCCGGCGGACACCACAGTCCGCCCCAGATCCCGGTGGGCGGACGGCGCTGGAGCAGCACCCGGCCGTCGTTCCGGGTGATGAGCAGCATGCGCGTCGCCCGCACGGGTTTGTCACGCTTCGGCCGGCGCCCCGGGAAGGCCTCCGGCGTCCCGGCGGCACGGGCGTCGCAGTCCGACGCCAGCGGGCAGGCGCCGCAGAGCGGGCGGCGGCGCAGGCACACCGTCGCCCCCAGGTCCATCATGGCCTGGTTGAAGGCGTCCGGCCGGATATCCGGCGTGTGCGCCTCGGACCAGGCCCACAGCTCGCGGGCCACGGCGGTGCGCCCGGGCCAGCCGTCGATGCCGTGGTAGCGCGCGAGCACCCGTTTGACGTTGCCGTCGAGGATGGGATGGCGCTCGCCGCGGGAGAGCGAGAGGATCGCCCCGGCGGTGGAGCGCCCGATCCCGGGCAGCGACTCGACGGCGTCGATGCCGGCGGGAAATTCGCCGCCATGGTCCTCGACCAGCCGCTGCGCCGCCCGGTGGAGATTGCGCGCCCGCGCGTAGTAGCCGAGCCCGGACCACAGGTGCAGGACCTCGTCCACGTCCGCCGAGGCCAGGGCATGGACGTCCGGGAAGCGCGCCATGAAGCGCTCGAAGTACGGGATCACCGTGGTGACCTGGGTCTGCTGGAGCATCACCTCGGAAACCCACACCTGGTACGGCGTGGCAGGGCGCTGCCACGGCAGGTCGTGGCGGCCGTGGACATCGAACCACTCGACGACGCGGGTGGCGACGTCCGCCGCGGCGGCGTCCCGTTGTGCCGACAGCCCTGCCATCAGTCGCCGAACAGCCCCTTGAGGCGATCGCCGACCTTCTTCTCGATCTCCTCCTTGGCCTTGGCCTTCACCTCCGCCTTCTTCTCATCGACCTTCTCCTTGACGCGGCCCTGGGCCGCGCGCTGGAGCGCCTCGCCCACCGCGAGCTCGACACTGGGTCCGGTGAGCGGGCCACGGAAGCGCAGCGGCACGGGCACACGCTTGAGTGCGGCGAGCTCCTCGCCGCCCTGCCCCTCCAGAGAGCCGACGACGTTCACGGTGAGGTTGTAGTCCATCTCGCGGCTGACGAGATTCACATCACCGTCGCCGTCGAGCCGCAGCAGCGGCGTCTTGGCCTGGAGGTCCTTGTTGCGGAGCACGCCGCCGTCGATCTGCACGGTGCCGGTAAGGCTACTGAAGTCCGTCCGGCGCTCGCCCGCCGCCTCCTTCACCGACTCACCGCGAAAGCGCGCCACGGCCTCGCGCAGCATCTGCGCGATGTTGATGCCCTTGACCGCCCCGTCGGTGAACTCGAAGCGCGCCTGGCCCTGGAGCGCCTTGATCAGCGCGTCCGTCTGGCGCCCGGCGGTGCTCGCCTGCAGGCTCAGGTTGGCCGTGCCGAGCAGCCGCTCGAAACCGGCCATGTCGGTGAGCAGCGGCCCGGCGCTGACGCCGCTGAGCCGCTCGTCCACCTGTACCCTGGGCTCCTCGCCGGTGGCGTCGACACGCACGTCGCCCTGGTAGTTGCCGCCGTAGAGCGCGGCGTTCAGCGGATGGACGCGGAGTTTGCCGTCCGCGGCCCTGACCACGACCTCCACGTCGCTGAGCTTGAGGCCGGAGACCGTGAGCTGGCCCACGGCGAGGCGGCCGTCCAGGTTGAGCGCCCGCAGGGTGTCCACGGGGATCTCGCCCGCCCCCTTGGCCGCGGCGCCGCCGGGGGTACCCGCCTGCTGCCCGCCCTCGGAGGCCGGCGGCAGGTAACGGTCCACGTTCAGGGACTCGGTGGAGAGATCGAAGGCGATCGCAGGGTCGGCGAAGTCGCTCACCGAGGCGGTCCCCTTCACCGTGGTGTCGTCCAGAGTGAGGTTCAGCGGGTCCGCGCGCAGCGTGCCGCCGCTGTAGCGCAGCTCGGTGCTCGCCTCCAGCCGCTTGAGGACGTCCGGATCACGGGTCTCCGGCACGGCCATGTCGAGGGCGTCCATCACCTCCCGCGGGCTCACCGCCGGCACGTTCAGCGACGCGGCGGCGACCGGGCCCTGATCCGTGGTGCGTACCTCGGCGTTACCGTGGAGCTCGGCACCCGCGCCGGCCACGCTCAGCTCGGGGATCCGGTAGGTCCCGCCGGCGAGGTCGGCACGGGCCTCGCCGCTGACGGTGACGGTGACCGTCTGCTCCCCGGCAGGCACGCCGTCGCCGCTGGCGGTCAGATCGAGGGCGATACCGGTGACGGTCGCCTCACGCAGGGCATCGTCAACCTGCAGGGTCGCGGCGAGCTCACCGGCGAGCGACACCCCCTCGCCCAGCGAGGCCTGCCAGTCCGCCTCCAGGGGCACCGGCGCACCGAAGCGCACGTCCTCCAGCGATAGATTGAGCGGCTCCACGGCAAAGGCCGTGCCCGCGCCCTCGTCGCGGTAGCTGATGCGGGCGTCGCTCACCTCCACACCGTCGAGCCGGGCGTTGCGCACCATGGCCGGCAGCGCCGGGGCAGCGCCATCCTGCTGAACCGGGGTCAGCGAGACCGGTACCACCTGCCCCGCCGCGGCCTTCTGCGCCGGCGGCGTGAACTGCTCCCAGTTGGCCTCGCCGTCGGCGTTACGGATCAGGCGCAGCCTCAACCCCTCCAGGGTAATGGTGTCGAGACGGGGCTCGCCGGAGATCAGCGAGCTCAGGCCGACACCGAGCGTCACGCGCCCCACCTCGGCGAACGGCTCCTCGCCGAATCCGGGCGCGTCCGCCAGGGCGACGTCGTTGACGGCGAGCCCGAGGCGGGGAAAGAAGCTCAGCTCGATGTCGCCGTCTATGGCCAGGGAGCGACCGGTGTTGCGCTCGACAACGGCGGCGATGTCCTCGCGGTAGTCGTTGGGGTCAACGAACGCGACCACGGCGAGCGCCGCCGCCACGACGAGGGCGATCAACGCGATCACGACGATCACCACCCACTTCAGTAGCTTGCCCATACCGGTCCTCCTGACGGTGTCATGCCGACATTCTAGCCACATGGCCGGGGCGTTGTATTGCCCGTGCCGAGGGCTCGGCTCCTATACTGCGAAAAGGGGTTGACCGGGGCGTTAACGCCCCGATCCTTGAACCAAGGGACAAAAGGACAGGATGCGCCGGGCATCCTGCACTGTGTCATGGGGGTAAGGCCCGCGGGCGGCGCCGCCGCGGCGGGCCGAGGGGCCATGAATCACACGGCGTCATTACAGGAGACGACCATGACGAAGACCTGCGTTGTCGTTGCCGAGGGGGCCCGCGCCCGTTTCTTCACCCTGGAGCACGCGGAGGTGCCGGAGCTCGACGGCGGCCCGGACCTCGTCGAGCGCAACACCCTGATCAACCCGCGCCACCGAGCCCACGACGAGCACGTCTACAGCGACGGGCGCAGCGGCCGGAACCGCGGCCCGTCCGGCCAGGCCGTCACCTACGACGAGCACCGGGACGGCTTCGACGCCGAGCTCGAGGGACGCTTCGCCCGGGAGATCGTCACCGAGCTGCGCACGCTGCTCGAGAATACCGGCGCCGAGCGGGTCATTCTCTGTGCGGAGAAGCGGATGCTCGGTTTCGTACGCCAGGCCCTGAACGGCAGCACCCCGGAAGGCGCGCGGATCGTCGAGGTCCCCAAGGACCTCACCCGTCTTTCCGCCCGCCAGCTCCACGCCCGGCTGACCGAGGACGGGCTGCTGCCGGCACGGCGCAGCGGCGGCAACGGCGCGCGTCCCGGCGCCGGCTGACCCGGCTCCGCGCCGTCGCCGGATGACCGGCGGCGGCGCGGATAATAGGATGAACACTACCCGCAATCAAAGACACGGAAAGGAGAACGGCAATCATGGCAGCTGGAAGCGACAGCTATCACGAGCCACTCGAAGAGCTCAGCCGGGAGACGCGGCTGCATCACCAGGCGGTGGTATCACTGCAGGAAGAGCTGGAGGCGGTGGACTGGTACCGCCAGCGCGCGGACGCCTGCGGCGACGACGAACTGCGCGGGATCCTGCTGCACAACATGCGCGAGGAGCTCGAGCACGCCTGCATGTGCCTGGAGTGGCTGCGCCGTAACTACCCGGATTTCGACAGCCACCTGCGTGAATATCTCTTCAAGGACAGCCCCATCGTCGGCCACGACCACTGATCACCCCGCGCCCGCCGGGCGCGGCCACACCGGGGGCACTCCATGGAGGAGAGCAGGGCGACGGACGGACTGATCTGCGCATACGCCGCCGGCACACGCGGGCGGCTCGAACCCGCCGACGCCGCGGCCGTTGCCGGGTGGCAGGCGGGGGACGGCACGCTCTGGACCCACCTCGACCGCACCGCGCCGGACATGCACCGGTGGCTCGGTCAGACCGCTGGGCTGCCGCCCCTGCTGGTGGAGGCCCTGCTCGCCGAGGAGACCCGCCCGCGGCTCGCGCCCATGCACGACGGTCTGCTCGTCATCCTCCGCGGCGTGAACCTCAACCCCGGCGCCGACCCGGAGGACATGGTCTCGATCCGCATGTGGCTGGATCACGAGCGCCTGATCTCCCTGCGCGGCCCGCGCCTCCAGGCGGTGGAGGACGTCCGCACCGCCCTGGACGCCCCCGGTGCGCCGCGCACCCCCGGCGGACTGCTCACCGCCCTCGCCGCGGGCCTGGTGGCACGCATGGGTCCCATCATCGCCGGGCTGGAGGAGGACCTGGACGCCCTGGAGGAGCAGCTCGTCGACCGCCAGGGCCGCGAGATGCGCCAGCAGCTCGTCGCCATCCGCCGCCAGGGCATCATCCTGCGCCGTTTCATCGCCCCCCAGCGCGACGTCATGCAACGCCTCGCCACCGAGGCCCTGCCCTGGCTGGACGAGACCGACCGCGGTCGCCTGCGCGAGACCGCGGACCGCATCACCCGTTACGTGGAGGACCTCGAGGCCCTGCGCGACCGTGCCGCCGTGGCCCAGGAGGAACTGGCCACGCGGCTGTCCGACCAGATGAACCGCACCATCTACGTGCTCTCGCTGGTGGCGACGCTGTTTCTGCCGCTGGGCTTCATCACCGGCCTGCTGGGGGTCAACGTCGGCGGCCTCCCCGGCACCGAGGACCCCGGCGCGTTCATCCTGCTCTGCGTCGTCCTCGGCGTGCTCGCCGTCGCCGAGCTGGTGCTCTTCCGCCTGCGCCGCTGGCTCTGAGCCCTCGCCCCGCGGGCGCAGTCACCCGCCGTCCGCCGCGGCGACCAGCCAGTCACGCAGTACCACCGCCTCCGCGCGCAGCTCGCGGTCGGCGGGCCATACCGCATAGAACGCCTCGTTCGACGGCAGCACCGCCCGGAACGGGGCCACCAGCGATCCCCGTGCGATCCGCCCCTCGACCATGGACCAGCGCCCCAGCGCCACGCCCAGTCCCTCCTCGGCGAGCTTGGTCGGGAGGATCGCCGTGTCGAAGTGCGAGCCGGATCCGCCGTCCACCACCGCGGACACACCGGCATGGTCCAGCCACTCGGGCCAGCCGGTGCGAAAACCGTCCACGTGCAGCAGCCGCTCGCCGGCCAGTCGCTCCGGCGCGCCACCGAGCCGCTCCGCGAGCCCCGGCGAGCACACCGGCATGAGGTATTCCCGGGTGAGGCGGACCGTCTCCAGCTCCGGCCATTCGTCGCTGCCGTAGCGGATCTCCAGGTCAACGCCGGACTCCACCACGTCCGTGTTCCAGATGGTCGAGACGATGCGCAGCTCGAGCTCGGGGTGAGCCGCGTACAGCGCGTGCAGCCGGGGCGCCAGCCAGAACTCGCCGAATCCGGGCGTGGCGCGGATCGTCACCTGGCCGGTGCGCTCGTAGCCGAACAGCGCCTCGGTGCCGTAGGACAGGCGCTCGAAGGCGTCCCGCACCACCGGCAGATAGGCCTTGCCCGCCTCGGTGAGCTGCAGGCTCTGCGGGAGGCGGTGGAACAGCGGCTCGCCGAGCCGGTCCTCGAGCAGCCGGATCTGCTGGCTGACCGCAGACTGGGTCACGTGCAGCTCGCGCGCGGCGCGGGTGAAGCTCATGTGGCGGGCTGCGGCGGCGAACGTGCGCAACCAGCTCGGCGGTGGCAGGCGGCTGTACATCGGGCCTCCGGGCGGGTCATTAGCTGAGCTAAGGCTAACATGCCGGATTCATCGATTGAGGCCCCGCGGCGGCCACCCGAGACTGGAGCGATTCAAAAAAACCGCCCTGACAACCCGCGGAGGGCATCCATGCCAGCCAAACAGCCGAACATCCTGTTCATCATGGCCGACCAGCTCGGCTCGCCGGTCCTGCCGGCGTACGGCCACCCGGTAGTGAAGACGCCCAACATCGACCGCATCGCCGCGGCCGGCACGGTCTTCGAGAACCCCTACTGCAACTCGCCGCTGTGCTCGTCATCGCGGGCATCGATGCTCTCCGGCCGGCTGCCCTCGGAGTTCAACGCCTTCGACAACGCCACCGAGTTCCCGTCGTCGACGCCGACCTTCGCGCACTATCTGCGCGCGCTCGGCTACCGCACCTGCCTCAGCGGCAAGATGCACCTGGTCGGGCCGGACCAGCTCCACGGTTTCGAGGAACGGCTGAACACCGACTTCTACCCGGTGGACTTCGGCTGGACGCCGGACTGGGAGAAGCCCGAGGAGCAACTGGAGTTCTTCCACACCATGGAGAGCGTGACCCACTCCGGCGTGGTCGCACGCAGCATGCCCATCGACTACGACGACGAGACCACCTGGCGGGCCGTGCGCCACATTTATGACGTCAGGCGCGACCCGCACGACGAGCGCCCGTTCTTCATCGCGGCCTCGCTGACACATCCCCACGACCCGTACCTGACCACCCGCGAGTACTACGACCTCTACCGCGACGACGAGATCGACATGCCGCGGGTACCGTTCATCCCCGTGGAGGAACGCGACGCACACAGCGCGCGGCTGTACTACCACTATGGCATGCACCGGGAATCACACACCGATGAGGACATCCGGCGCACCCGCCACGCCTACTACGGGATGATCAGCTACGTGGACGCCCGCGTCGGCGAGCTGCTGGACGCGCTGGAGCGCACCGGTCAGGCGGACAACACCATCGTGATATTCACCGCCGACCACGGCGACATGCTCGGCGAGCGGGGCATGTGGTACAAGATGAGCATGTACGAACGCTCCGCCTCGGTGCCGTTCATCGTCAGCCACCCCGACATCGCCGGCGGCCGCCGGATCAGCCAGAACATGTCCCTGGTGGACCTGTTCCCGACACTGGTAGAGTTCGCCTCCGGCGAGACCCCGGACCCGGTCGTCGCCCCGCGGCTCGACGGCAGCAGCCTGGTGCCGCTGATGGAGGGCCGCACGGACGGCTGGCCGGACACGGTCTACTCCGAATACATGGGCGAGGGCACCGCCGGCCCCTGCCTGATGGTGCGCCGCGGGCGCTACAAGTACGTCCACAGCGACGGCGAGGCCGATGCCCCCGCCGATCCGCCCCAGCTCTTCGACCTGGAGGCAGACCCGGACGAGCTCGACAACCTGGCCGGCCGCGATGAGCTGCAGGACGTCGAGCGCGAGCTCGCCGCGCTCGTCCACGAGCGCTGGGACGCCGACGACCTGCGCGAGCGCGTGCTGGATACCCAGAAGCGGCGCCGGTTCATCTACTCCGCGCTGTCGAAGGGACGCTTCCAGCCCTGGGACTACGAGCCGCGCTACGACGCCGCGAACAGATACATCCGTAACGGCGAGGTACTGGCCGAGCGCGAGGCCCGCGCCCGGCTGGAAGAACAGAACAATCCCAAGCTGGCCGCCGCCGCGGGAGGACGGCAGGCCTGACCCCCAGCACGTCACCGAAACCCGGCCCGCCACCGGGCCGGGGGGCGTAGTCGCGCACGCTCGCTCGACTACCCGGACCGGACCGGGCGCCACACACGATCAACGAAGCGCCCGTGCCGGCACGATTCGGTGAGATCACGCGGGCTGACACCCGCCTTCACCACGGTGCCCCCGCTCCCGGGGGCACCCGGAAACCGGGGAGGACCCACCATGATCCACCATAACAACCGCCGCCTGCGTGCGGCCTTGATCACGATCATCGTCGCCGCTGTCACGGCCCTCGCGCCGCTCGGCGCGTCCGCGCAGCAGCAGGCACCCATCCGCTTCGCGATCCAGACCTGGCCCGGCGTGACCGTCAAGACCGAGGTCGCCCGCCAGATCCTGGACGCCATGGGCTACCCGAGCACCCTCCAGGAGCTCAGCCCGCAGTTCGTCTACCAGGGCATCCGCACGGGCGACGTCGACGTCTCCCTGGGTGCGTGGATGCCGGCACACAAGGACATGGTCCAGCCGCTGCTCGACGACGGCGTGGCCGTCAAGTACGCCGCCAACCTGGAGGGCGCCGTACAGGGGCTGGCCGTGCCGTCCTATGTCTACGAGCAGGGCATCCACAGCGTCGAGGACTTGGTCGCCAACGGCGACGCCTTCAACCACAAGATCTACGCGATCGGCTCCGGGGCGGCCATGACCCGCGCCTTCCAGGACGCGGTCAAGGACGACTACATGGGGCTCGGCGACTGGAGCGTCGTGCCGAGCAGCGTCGCGGGCATGCTCGCCCAGGTGAAGCGCAAGACCGGCCGCAAGGAGGCCATCGTCTTCCACGGCTGGAAGCCGCACTGGATGGACATCGCCTACGACATCCGCTTCCTGGAGGCCGACCCCGAAGGCAGGCTCGCCGGCATGAAGACCACGGTCTACACCATCGTCGCCACGGGCTGGCCCGGGGATCACGCCCAGCCGGCGCGCTTCCTGCGGCAGTTCAACGTGCCCACGGACGCCCAGAGCCTTTGGATCGACCGCTACAACCGCCAGGACCAGCCGGTGGACGAGGTCGCCACCACCTGGATCCGCGAGAACATGGACCTCGTCGGGCAGTGGGTGGACGGCGTCCGCACGCCCGACGGTACCCCCGGCATCGAGGCCGTGCGCGCGCACTTCAGCGACTGACGTGTCCGGATCCCGGCCCGGGCGGTACCGCCCGGGCCGCGGCCCTGCCCCTGCCTGGAACCCGTCCTGTCCCTGCACGACACCCCGCCCGGGGTTGTTCCGTTCCCCGAGATACCGGATGATGCCGCGGGAGCGGCACCCACAACGATACATCGACACGCCGCCGCCTCAGCCCCGGGACAACGCCTATGCGTGCCTTGCAGACCCATCGCCTGCTGCTCATGGGCCTGGTCGGTCTGGTGACCGCGCTGGGCGTCATCCTCGCCGGCTCGTCACTGTACGTGCTCGACCAGGCGCAGAAGCTGGAAACGGTGACGGAGAAGGCGCTGTTCGCGGGCATACGCGGTGAGCTGCGCGGCGCCTACGGCGCACTGGAGCGCCGGCTCGAGGACCGCCACGACACCTTCCTTGCCCTGCACCGCAGGGCCCGGGAATGGCTGCGCAAGCATGGCCGCGACGCCGACCTCGGGCCGCTGCAGGAGACGCTGTCGCGGGCTGCCGGGCACCGGGTGGACATCTACGTGATCTCGCCGGACTGGCACGTCACCCACACCACCTACCCCCCGGACCGCGGACTGGACTTCAACCAGCCTGCGCTTCGGGACGGCCAGTACTACCTCGAGCGGGCCCACCAGCAGGACGATACCCTGATCAGCCCGCCGACGCTGGAGGCGGTGTCCCGGCGTTTCCGCGTCTACAGCTACTCACCCCTGGGTGACGACGGCTACAGCCTCGAGCTCGGCTTCTCCGATCCGGCCATCGACCGCTTCTTCAACCGTCTGCAGGGTACCGCCGAGGGCAACGACGCCTACTCCGCGCGACTGTACTTCCTGCTCTGGGACCACCTGCTGCTGAGCCTGCGCGAACCCTGGCAGAGCGGCACGGACCCGGACGGAAAGGCGAGACTGCTCGCCCGGGGCGGGGAGCGGGAACAGCGCATGGCACGTATTCGCGAGGTCATTGCCAGCGGCAAGCCGGCGGTGACCGCCACCGAAGACGGCGACCGGCGTTACCTGATCTACGTCGCCGACATCCCCTACGG
>WBJT01000072.1_pt2 | contig 11582 bp, 7 predicted proteins | sample 5109881 | NCBI WGS metagenome assembly WBJT01 (sample SAMN11895465, study PRJNA545514) | wastewater metagenome | isolation source: saline BTEX enrichment culture, original innoculum from Kuwait petroleum... | place: USA:Stillwater, OK | collected 2018-09-01
AAAGGCCCGTGTGCCACCCCGTCACCGACGTGGGGTCGTGGGGGCGTTATACCGTCTTCGGTGCTCGATCTCCCCGATCGCCGCGCCGGCGGATGTCGGCTGCCAGGAGCAGCCGACCTACCGCAGAGATCCGGCGGTGACCGTTCACGTAGGTTGGCTGCTCCTGGCAGCCAACATCCCGCCCCGTTGCACCGGCTGACTCGCAACGGCATAGCCACGCGCCGGGCCACACCCTCTCCCCAACCTCTCTCCCGTGGAGGGAGAGGGGCTCGGAGCGCAGGTCGGGCATGATCAAAGGCCCGTGTGCCACCCCGTCACCGACGTGGGGTCGTGGGGGCGTTATACCGTCTTCGGTGCTCGATCTCCCCGATCGCCGCGCCGGCGGATGTCGGCTGCCAGGAGCAGCCGACCTACCGCAGAGACCCGGCGGTGACAGATCACGCAGGTTGGCTGCCAATGGCAGCCGACCACGGCAGAGACCCGGCGGTGACCGTTCACGCAGGCTGGCTGCCAGAAGCAGCCGACCCACGGCAGAGGCCCAGCGGTGACCGTTCACGTAGGTTGGCTGCTCCTGGCAGCCAACATCCCGCCCCGTTGCACCGGCTGACTCGCAACGGCATAGCCACGCGCCGGGGCACACCCTCTCCACAACTCCTCTCCCGTGGAGGGAGAGGGGCCCGGAGTGCGGGCGGGCACGGCGGCAGGCCGCGTGCGACGTCTCCCCGTACGGCCCCGGGACCCTGCAATCAGGACGTCGCCGCAAGCTCGGCCTTGGCCTGCTCGAACAGGGCGCGGACCTGGTCGTACCGGGCCGCCGCGTGCTCGGAGAGATCGCCGCTCGCGGCGAGGACATGGTCCAGATGTCCGATATGAGCATCGATGGTCTCAGCGCTCTCGCCGCGGAGGAGATCGGGGATCGCCTCCAGGGCCGCGTTGCGGTCCAGGCGGAGGATGAAGAACTGGTCCCGTACCAGGCGCTTGTAGGACGCGAGGTCGGTGGCCGGCTCCAGCTCCGCGCGGGACGCCCGCAGGCGCTTGAAGTTGCGCTCGTCGGTGCCCGGGGCCCCGCCAAGGATGTAGATCACCGAACGCATCAGCGCCTCGTGGGCACCACCCTCGGCAATGTGGTGACGCAGCTCGGCCTTGCGCCGCTCGATGAAACGCCGGTGCTCCGGCTCCGCCCCCGGACGGCGGCGATGCACGTGCGCGTCACCGTGCAGCCCGACCAGCGCCTGGAGCAGCGGCTGGCCATACAGGTCGATGAACAACCACTCCATGGCGCGGTCGCGTAGGTCGCGGAAGGTATTGAGGCCGAAGACGATCTCGTTGGAGACCAGCCCCTCGATCACACGGAAGGGGTTATCCTCCGAGACCGGGTGGCGATCCTCGCGCACGCCCTCGGCGAGCGCCGGCAGCCCGTACATGAACGGGTTGCGGTCACAGAAGACCTTGTAGCGCAGACGGCTGGGATGCAGCCGCCGGATCCACGTCGCCAGATCCGGGGTGACCGTCGCCCGCACCCAGGGCTGGAGGAACAGCCGGTAGAGCCCGAGGTTGATCTCCGAGACCCGCGCTACGGTGGCGAAGCGGGTATCGTCCTCGGGCCGGTGCTGGATCTCCTCGTCCAGCTCCTCCACCGAGCGCTGCTGGAACTCCAGCAGGTAATCGCGCTCCGGCGAGGCGCCGGCAGTCATCTCGTCAGCGGGGGTGACGGTGGTCTCGTAGAGCCCGGGCGGCAGGACGTCGATGTAGTCCATGTTCGCCGTGAACTCGGTGTGCTCCTTGCGCGAGACGCTGCCCGAGACGAAGATCCCCAGGTGTCCGGTGGTGTCGTGCACGCAGTACACGATCGTCTGGACGTTGGCGATGATGTCGTCCACGCCCTCGTAGAGATCGCGAATCCAGCCCAGCGCCTGGGGCGGGGGCGTGATGTTGTCGCCACGGGAGCAGAACACCACCACCGGCGAGCGGACGTTGCGCAGATCCACCCGCCGCCCGTCACGGGTAACGAGCTGGGCGGTGGACAGCCGGTTACCGACGAACAGGTTGTCCACGATGTACTGGATCTCCTGGGCGCCGAGAAAGACGTGCCCGCCCCACCAGCGCTCGAACTCCAGGTACCGGTCCGCCTCCGTGTCGATATTGGCGTAGAGGTTGTACTGCTTGGCCCAGTAGGTATTCGCCGGGTTGAGGCGTTCGAAGTTCTGCACCAGCCAGGCGCCATCGAACAGCCCGTTGCCGAGATCGCTCAACAGTGCGGTGGTCCAGCTGCCTCCGGTCATGCCGCCGGTGTAGCGCATCGGCGCCCCGCCCCGCTCGCCGGCCCAGTAGGATAACGGCGCACCGGCGATAAGGATCGGGCCGAACAGGTCCGGCTCGAGCGCCGCCGCCATCATGATCTGCCAGCCGGCCTGGCAGTTGCCCACCACCATGGGCCGCTCGGAGACGTTCGCGTGGCGCTCGCCGACATGGCGCAGAAAGGCGATCTCCGCCTCGACCACGTCCTCGACGCTCTGGCCCGGCTCCGGATACGGAAGGAAGCCGATGAAATAGCAGGGGTGGCCGGCCCGCAGCGCCACACCGACCTCGCTGTCCGGCTTGAAGCCGCCGATGCCCGGACCGTGCCCCGCCCGCGGGTCGACCACGACGAACGCTCGCTTGGCCGGGTCCTCCTCGACGCCCTCCGGCGGCTCGATGCGCAGCAGCTCGTAGTTGACCGGCCGCGGCAGATCCCGGCCGTTGACCAGCACCTCCGCCTCGAAGCCGAGCACGTTGGGCTTGGTCTTCTCCATGTGCTCGAGGTACTGATTGCCGCGCTGGCGCATGACATCCATGTACAGCACGCTGCGCTCCAGCGCGTCGCGCCAGTACTCATTGGCGGCGCGGACGACGCCGAACGGATCGAACATCGGCAACGGGTCAACCGGCAGGGGCGGCATCATCATGGCGCTATTCACTTCCATCAGAGGATTGGCGTGACTGCGGGCGGACCGACCCGCCACGGACATCGCGGAACCGGTACGCCGGGCACCGGGATACACGAGTCCGGCGGGGAGGGACGGACAATGCCACGGGGGGGTCCGGCCGCCAGTCGCCGCAGCCCGGGGCGCGGCGTTCTTCGGAGTGAGCGGCCTATCACAGTCACGCCTGCATTCTTGCCACTGCAACGATCCGCAGTCAAACGGAATCCGACGGGCATCAGGTGCTTGCCGGGTCGTCCCGGGGGATGGATTCGGAGCCGCCTGCGGGAATCGGGAGGGCGGTGCCGGTGAAGATCGGGGTCATTCGGCGGGAACAGCCGGGCAGGCCCTCAGGACCTGCCCGGCCCGCCCCGCAAGGCGGGGCTGAACGGGGCGGCGAGCGTGCCGGCCGCCCCGCGGGGCATCACCGCTTCAGCCGGTGAAGAACTCGTTGATGCGCGCACCGATCTCCGCGGGGGAGCGCACGGTGGCGACGCCGGCCTTCTCCAGGGCCCCGAACTTGTCGTCCGCCGTGCCCTTGCCGCCGCTGATGATCGCGCCGGCGTGGCCCATGCGCTTGCCGGGGGGCGCGGTGACGCCCGCGATGTAGGCGACCACCGGCTTACGCACGTTGCTCTGGATGTACTCCGCGGCCTCTTCCTCGGCGGTACCGCCGATCTCGCCGACCATGACGATGCCCTTGGTCTGACGGTCGGCCTCGAAGCGCTCGAGCACGTCGATGAAGCTCATGCCCTGGATCGGGTCGCCGCCGATGCCCACGCAGGTGCTCTGGCCGAGGCCCACATCGGTGGTCTGCTTGACCGCCTCGTAGGTCAGCGTGCCGGAGCGGCTGACGATGCCGATGGAGCCGGCCTTGTGGATCTGGCCCGGCATGATGCCGATCTTGCACTCGCCCGGGGTGATGACGCCGGGGCAGTTCGGCCCGATCAGGGTGGCGTCGTAGTCCGCCAGCGCCGCCTTGACCTTGAGCATGTCCTGCACCGGGATGCCCTCGGTGATGCAGGCAATGACCTTGATGCCCGCATCCGCGGCCTCGAGGATCGCGTCCGCGGCGAAGGCCGCCGGCACATAGATCATGCTCGCCTGGGCGCCGGTCTCGGCGACGGCGTCGCCCACGGTGTTGAACACCGGCCGGTCCAGGTGGGTCTCGCCGCCACGGCCCGGGGTGATACCCCCGACGATGTTGGTGCCGTAGGCGATGCACTGCTCGGCGTGGAAGGTGCCCTGCTTGCCGGTGAAGCCCTGCACGATCACCTTCGTGTTCTTGTCGACAAGAATGCTCATCTCGCTTGAACCTCGTTGCTGATCCGAATGTCGCGTCAGGCGCCCACCGCGGCGACGACCTTCTTGGCGCCGTCGGTGAGGTCGTCAGCGGCGATGATGTCCAGGCCGCTGTTGGCAAGGATCTCCTTGCCCTTGTCGACATTCGTGCCCTCGAGGCGCGCGACCACCGGCACCTTCACGCCGACTTCCTTGACCGCCTCGATGATGCCCTCGGCGATCATGTCGCAACGCACGATACCGCCGAAGATGTTCACCAGGATGCCCTCTACGTCCGGGCTCGCGGAGATGATCTTGAACGCCTCGGTGACGCGCTCCTTGTTGGTGCCGCCGCCGACGTCGAGGAAGTTGGCCGGCTCGCCGCCGTGGAGCTTGATCACGTCCATGGTGGCCATCGCCAGGCCGGCGCCGTTGACCATGCAGCCGATATTGCCGTCGAGGGTGATGTAGTTCAGGCCGTGCTCGGCAGCCTGGACCTCGGTCTCGTCCTCCTGGCTGACATCGCGCATGTCCGCGATCTCGGGCTGACGGCCGATCTCGATGGCGTTGTCGTCGACGTTAACCTTCGCGTCCAGCGCGAGCAGGTCGCCCTCGGCGGTGAGGATCAGCGGGTTGATCTCGATCAGCGAGAGGTCACGGTCGGTGAACGCGCTGTAGAGCCCGCTCATGATACGGGTGAGCTGCTTGATCTGATCCTTGCCCAGGCCCATGCCGAAGCCGAGCTCGCGACACTGGTACGGCTGCAGGCCGGCCGCCGGGCTGACCTTGACCGTGAGGATCTTCTCGGGGGTGCTCGCGGCCACCTCCTCGATATCCATGCCGCCCGCCTCGGAGGCCATGAAGGTGACGCGCTTGGAGGCGCGATCGACCACGGCGCCGAGATACAGCTCGCGCTCGATGTTCAGCCCCTGCTCGATCATCACCGCGTTGATGGGCAGGCCCTTGTCGTCGGTCTGGTGCGTGACCAGCCGCTCGCCGAGCATGGACTCGGTGTACTGCACGACCTCGTCGAGGCTCTTGGCGAGCTTCACGCCGCCGGCCTTGCCGCGGCCGCCGGCGTGCACCTGGGCCTTGACCACCCAGACACTGCCGCCGAGCTTCTCGGCCGCCGAGCGCGCCTCGTCACCGCTACGGGCGACGTATCCCTTCGGGATCGCGATGCCGTATTGCGTGAATAGATGTTTTGCCTGAAATTCGTGGAGATTCATTGATGCGCCCTACCTCCGTGAAAAAGCCCGGGTATTCTCCACCAATCCCCGGGGCAGATCAAAAGCGAACGGGGCGTCATGTTGACTAGTCAGTCAGTTTTTGATGGGCACTGGCCGACAACAACGACCTCACGGACGGCCATATGACAACGACACCGCCGCAGAACGCCAACGGCCGCGCGGCCCTGACCTGGCGCCCGCTGCTGATCTTCTCCGCCTATCGCGTGGTAGTGGCCATCCTGCTGCTCGCCGGCATCGCCCTCGGCGGCAATGCCGGCGTATTCAGCGCGCTGCAACCCGGGCGCTTCACCGCCGTCTCCCTGCTCTACGTTGCCGCAGGCACGCTGTTCCTGATCGCAGCCTGGCGGCGGGTGGAACCCTTCGTGGTCCAGGTGGTGGCCGGTGTGCTCATCGACGTCGTCGCCATCGCCCTGCTCAGCAGTGCGCTCGGCAGCAGCGAGACCGCGCTCGGCGTGCTGCTCATCACCGCCGTGGCCGGCGGCAGCCTGCTCACCGGCCTGCGTCTGGGCGCCTTCTTCGCGGCCGCGGCGACCATCGCGCTACTGGTGGTGCAGACGCTCTCCCGGATCGCCGGGCACGCGGAGACTGACGGCTACACCCAGGTGGCCCTGCTCGGCATCGCGATCTTCGTGACCTCCTCCGCGGCGGCCCTGCTCGCCCGCCGCGCCCGGGAGAGTGAGGCGCTGGCCGCCGAGCGCGGCCTCGACGTGGCCAACCTGGAGGCGCTCAACGCACACATCGTCCAACGCCTGGATATCGGGGTGATCGCCCTGGACCGCGACGGCCGCATCCGCCTGGCCAACCGCCTGGCCACCGGCATCATCGGCCGCCTCGACAGCGAAACCCCCACCCTGGCGGAACGCGCACCCGCCCTGCAGCGGGCGTTCGAGGCAGGCGGGAACACCGAGCGCACACCGATCACCGTCAGCGGCATCGACTACCTGCCCCGGTTCGTCCCGGTGGGCGACAGTCAGCGCGGCGGGACGCTGCTCTTCCTCGAGGACCTCACCGCGGTGCGCGCCCAGATCCAGCAGGCCAAGCTCGCGTCCATGGGCCGGCTGACCGCGAGCATCGCGCATGAGATCCGTAATCCGCTGTCGGCGATCATGCAGGCCACCCAGCTCCTCGGCGAGGCGGAGTACCTGCAGGACGGCGACCGCCGGCTGGTGGGGATCATCACCAAGCAGAGCCGCCGACTGAACGAGACGGTGGAGAACGTCCTCCAGCTCTCCCGCCGCTCCCCCGCCCAGCGCGAGACGGTGAATCTGGCCGAATGGGTGCCCCAGGTGGTCTCCGAGTGGCGGGCCGCGTTCAGCGGCGGTGAGGTGGATGTTCAGGCCACGGCGGTCGCCGCCCTGTTCGACCGCTCTCACATGCGCCAGGTCCTCGAGAATCTGCTCCGCAACGCGACGGATCACGCCGGCGAGCACCCGACGGTGAGCGTGGTCACCGGGCGTGATGAACGCGGCGCGCCATACCTGGAGGTCCGGGACAACGGTCCGGGCATCGACGCCGAGATCCGGGATCACCTCTTCGAGCCCTTCGCCACCAGCCGGCGCGGCGGCACGGGGCTCGGCCTCTACCTCTCCCGCGAGCTCTGCGAGGCCAGCAGCGCACGCATCGAGCTGCGCCCGGAGGAGACAGGGGCGTGCTTTCGGGTTACCTTCGCGGCGCCGGACGGAGCACAGCAGGGAGGGCAGGCATGAACAGACCGCAGGCTCTGATCGTCGACGACGAGGCGGACATCCGCGACCTCGCCGAACTCACGCTCGGGCGCATGGACATCCAGGCGCGCAGCGCCGCCAACCTCGCCGAGGCCCGGCGGCTGCTCGAGCGCGAGGCGTTCGGCCTGTGCCTGACGGACATGCGCCTGCCGGACGGGGACGGTCTCGACCTGGTGCGCCACATCACCTCGAACTACCCGCACATGCCGGTGGCCATGATCACGGCCTACGGCAGCATCGACACCGCCATCCAGGCACTCAAGGCCGGCGCCTTCGACTTCGTCACCAAGCCCGTCGACCTCTCGGTGCTCCGCCAGCTCGTCGAGCACGCCCTGCGCCTGAGCGAGTCGCCGGCGGATCGCCGCTCCCGGGACATCCTCCTCGGCGAGTCGTCGCCCATGCGGGCCATCCGCTCGACCGTGGTAAAGGTGGCGCGCAGCCAGGCCCCCGTGTACATCTGTGGCGAATCCGGCACCGGCAAGGAGCTCATCGCCCGGCTGATCCACGACAAGGGCCCGCGCCGCGGCGAGCCGTTCGTGCCCGTGAACTGCGGCGCCATCCCCGCCGAGCTCATGGAGAGCGAGTTCTTCGGCCATCGCAAGGGCAGCTTCACCGGTGCATCAAGTGACCGCGAGGGCCTGTTCCAGGCCGCCCACGGGGGGACGCTGTTCCTCGACGAGGTCGCGGACCTGCCGCCGCACATGCAGGTCAAGCTGCTGCGCGCCATCCAGGAGAAGGCGGTACGCCCGGTAGGCAGCTCCAGCGAGGTGCCCGTCGACGTGCGCATCCTCTCCGCCTCCCACCGCGACCTGGACGCCCTGGTCGCCGCCGGCGAGTTCCGCCAGGACCTCTTCTACCGCATTCACGTCATCCAGGTGCGCGCCCCCTCGCTGCGCGAGCACCCGGAGGACATCCCGCTGCTGGTCGACCACATGCTCCGGGCGATCACCGGCGAGACGGATCACGGCTTCACCCTGAGCGACGACGCCCTGCGCACACTGCAGTGCTACCGTTTCCCCGGCAACGTCCGCGAGCTGGAGAACGTCCTCGAACGTGTGGTCGCACTCAGCGACGGCAGCACGGTCACGGCCACCGACCTCAACCTGCCCGAGGACGGCATGATGGCAAGCCCCGCCGTCCCCCTGACCCCGGAGCCCGGCGACGGCTTCGAGCTGGAGTCGTACCTGGAGGACATAGAGCGCGGCCTGATCTCCCGGGCGCTGGAGAAGAGCGGCAACAACAAGACCGCCGCCGCCCAGCTTCTCGGCATCAGCTTCCGCGCCCTGCGCTACCGGCTCAAGAAGCTGGACATGGAGTAGCCGGGACACCGCACCGCCTGCCACCGTACCCAACCGCCACTCCGGGTTCCTCTCCCTTCACGGGAGAGGGCTACGGCCTGTGACCTTGCCGACCCACACTCCGGGCCCCTCTCCCTTCACGGGAGAGGGGATGGGGAGAGGGTCTGACCCGGCACCCGGATACGCCACTGCGAGTCGGTCAGTGCCGTAAGGCGGGGTGTTGGCTGCCGTGAGCAGCAAGCCCGCGGGGCCCCCGGCATGGCGGTCCTGCAAGAGCCCCGGCCTTGGGAGACCCCCTCTCCCCCAACCCCTCTCCCGCAAGGGGAGAGGGGCACTGCGCGGCCGCACACCGGTTGCTCCTGGCTGCCGACGCCCTCCGGCGAGGCGGTCGCGCAGGTCATGCACCGAAGTCACACAACGCCACGGCCTCATGCCGACAACGGATACCGCGCACGACCTGTGGCCCTGCCGATCCACACTCCGTGCCCCTTTCCCTTCACGGGTGAGGGGCTACAGCCTGTGACCTTGCCGGCCCACGCTCCGGGCCCCTCTCCCTTCACGGGTGAGGGGCTACGGCCTGTGACCTTGCCGGCCCACGCTCCGGGCCCCTCTCCCTTCACGGGTGAGGGGCTACGGCCTGTGACCTTGCCGGCCCACGCTCCGGGCCCCTCTCCCTTCACGGGTGAGGGGCTACGGCCTGTGACCTTGCCGGCCCACGCTCCGGGCCCCTCTCCCTTCACGGGAGAGGGGCTGGGGAGAGGGGGTTCACGATCACCGGCCCTAGTCGAAGATCACCACCTGACGGATCGCCTCGCCAGCGGCGAGCCGCTCGAAACCCTCGTTGAGCTCATCCAGGCCCAGGCGATGGGTCATCAGCCGCTCGATGGGCAGCTGCCCCTGAAGCATCATCCGGGCAAACCGGGGGATGTCGCGCACCGGCACGCAGGAGCCGACATAGGACCCTTTGAGGGTGTGCTCATTCGCGGTCAGCGACACCGCGGGGATCGTCAGCTCCGCCTTGGGATTCGGCAGCCCCGCGGTGACGGTGGTGCCGCCCCGGCGGGTGACGTCGTAGGCGAACCTGAGCGCCGGCGCGGCACCGGCGACCTCCACGGCCAGATCCACACCGCCCCCGCTCAGCTCGCGGAGCTCCGCGACCGCATCCGGCGCGTTCGGGTCGACGGCATGGGTCGCCCCCAGTTCCAGGGCGAAGCCCCGCTTGTCCGCCGCCAGGTCCACGGCAATGACCTGGCTCGCGCCGGCGGCGATCGCGCCGAGCAGCGCTGTCAGGCCGACACCGCCGAGGCCGACCACCGCGCAGCTCTGCCCCGCCTCGAGGCCGCCGGAGTTGAGCACCGCGCCCGCCCCGGTCAGGACCGCGCAGCCCAGCAGCGCCGCCTTGTCCAGTGGGATCGACTTGTCGATCTTCACGCAGGACGCCTCGGAGACGACCGCGTGCCGCGAGAAGGCGGACACCCCGACGTGATGGTTGATGGTCTCGCCGTTGCGGGAGATGCGCTTCCCGCCACCGATCAGCGAACCCCTGCCGGCGGCGGCCGCGGCCGGCTCACACAGCGCGGGACGCCCCTCGGCGCAGGGCACGCAATGACCGCAGGAGGGGGCGAAGATCAGCACCACGTGGTCCCCGGGCTGGAATCGGGTGACGTTGGGGCCGACCGACTCGACCACCGCCGAGGCCTCGTGCCCGAGGGCAACGGGCATGTCACGGGGGCGGTCGCCGTTGATGACCGAGAGGTCCGAGTGACACAGCCCGGCGGCCGCCATCCGCACCACCATTTCGCCGGATCCCGGCTCGTCGAGTTCCGCCTCGACGATCTCCAGCGGCCGGGAATCGGTGTACGGCCGGCGTGCCCCCATCTCACGCAGCAGCGCAATTTCGGTCTTCATCGGACGGCTCTCCTCTATCGATTGTTATCGCGTCGACCATCCCGCACCGGTCGACAGGGTGTCACGTTGTCCTGTTGATCCGTTCGCCATGCGTACACGACGTCATCTGTGCCGGAGCATACACCGCCCGGCCTGCCGGATGGGAAACCCCTGGTGCCGTTGGCCCTCCCCCCCGGAGACGCCGGCGGTGGACAGCACGGCGAAAAAAGCGCATCGCGCCTTATCGGGAAGAGATCACGGACGATGCGCAGGAGGCAGGCGCAGTCGCGGCCACCGTCGGCGACGGGGTTGTCCACGTCCGCGGGTACGCCGGCATCAGGGCCGTGTACAACATCCACTCGCAAATCCACCGAAACGCTGCACGCCTGCGGCGCACAACCGACGCGGGGCCGTTCCGGCCCGTGGGAGGGGCAGTGTCGGGCGTTCGCGTGGACCTGGCACCGCAGGCGAGCGACGGACATCCCGCCGGGCGGCGGACATACCAACCACGACCGCCGCTGTCGGTTGCCTTCGAGCAACCGACCTACCCGTGCTCACGGCGATTCGACCTCTGCCGTAGTCCGGCCGCGCCAGCGCAGCCGATATCCCCATCAAACCCGACGTCGACCCGCTGCCCGAAGGCAACCAACAGTCGCCGGGGGACATGACGGTTGCGGGGCGTCACCGGCCGGCGGGTGGTCCAGGATCAACCTCTGCCGTAGGTCGGCCGCTCCTGGCAGCCGACATCCATCAAACCGGAAGTCGACCCGTTGCCCCTCGGCAACCGACCACCGCCAGGAGAAAATGACGGTTGCCTGGAGCGACCGCCCTACCCGGACTCATGGCTGTGCAGCGACGTCCACCTGCCCGGGGCTGACCCACAACGGCGCCTCTCCGGGCCGGTGGCTGGCGGCAATGACCGACGCTGCCCGCCGTTTTGCGATGAACCAAAAAAAAACCCCGATCCGGAGACCGGGGTTGTTGCTAGCCGGGGAATGCATCGCAACAGACAGAAGGGTTGTATCAACCATGACTGCGGGTCACTGAAGACGGGGAGCCTGTCACGACCCGCAGTGGCCAGAGGCCGTAATCGACGTTACGCTTAGCACACTATCGGTGCAACGCATTCCACTTATAAGTGATATTCATTCAATGAATTTCAGGGGAATGGATCTCAACCTG
>WBJT01000108.1_pt1 | contig 11539 bp, 9 predicted proteins | sample 5109881 | NCBI WGS metagenome assembly WBJT01 (sample SAMN11895465, study PRJNA545514) | wastewater metagenome | isolation source: saline BTEX enrichment culture, original innoculum from Kuwait petroleum... | place: USA:Stillwater, OK | collected 2018-09-01
CAGGCCGAAGGTTGGCTACAGCCTCCCTGCTCCCCTCTCTCCCAGGCGTCCCCGGGACCGACACTAAGGGCTACAAACCCTTACCGTCGAAAACACAAGGTTGGCTGCTCCTGGCAGCCAACATCCCGCGTTGCCGCGCCGGGGACGTCGGCTGCCAGGAGCAGCCGACCTACATCACTGAGGAGCCGGGTACGCGAGGCGACGGCCACGCCGACGGATTCCGACATCCGACGGGGCAATCGCAGACCGGGGGCGCCATCCCCGGGTCCGCGCGGAGGCGGACCCGGGGATGGCCGTTCAGCTCCGCGGCCGTTCGTTGTCCGGGTCGTACAGGGCCCGGTAACCCACCGCCTCGATGCGCAGGGGGTAGTGCTCGCCGAAGTACTCCATGGTCACGGTGTCGCCCTCGCGGGCGTAGGCGGCGGGCAGGTAGCCGAGGGCGATGATCTCGCCGACCGAGGGGCCGTAGACGACGCTGCTGGTGTAGGAGCGCCGGCCCGTGCTGTCGACGAGGACGTCCCCGGTCTCCGGGTCGAGGATCGGCCACTGGCCCACGGGGTAGCGGGCGACGCCGGCGGCGTCGACGTTCTCGCGCAGGGTCATGGTGCAGAGGTACGCCGGCTGGCCGTCGCGCTCACGCTGCTCGAGGTAGGCGGCCTTGCCGTGGAAGTCCGCGGCCTTGACCTTGGGGCGGGCAAGCCCGGCCTCGTAGAGGTTGTACTCCGTGAGCAGGTCGACGTTCTGCAGGCGCAGGCTCTTCTCCAGACGGCGGCTGTTGGCGTAGGTCTCGATGCCCACCGGGGTGACACCCTGCTCGTAGAGCGCGTCCCACAGGCCGAGGCCGTAGCTGAAGGGCACGTAGAGCTCCCAGCCCTGCTCGCCCACGTAGGAGATGCGGAAGGCCCACACCGGCAGGCCGTGCACGCGGATCTCCCGCGCCGTGGCGAAGGGGAAGCGTTCGTCGCTCAGCTCCTCCGGGTCGTCCGCCAGGGCCTGAAGCGTCTGCCGCGCCTCCGGGCCCCACAGCCCGAGGGTAGCGAGCTGGTCGGTGCGGTCCTCGAAGTGCACGCGCCCCAGGCCGCGGGCCTCGGCCATGCGCGTCATCCACACATAATCGCGGTGGCCGGTGTCACCGCCACAGATCACGCGGTAGCTCCCCGTGCCCAGGCGCACGACGGTCAGGTCGGAGTGCACGCCGCCGGTCTCGTCGAGGAAGTGGGTGTAGACGCCCTTGCCCACGGGCTGGTTGCCGCCCACGCGGGCGACCGAGAGGTACTCCAGTAGCGCCTCGGCGTCCGGGCCGGAGACATCGAAGATGGCGAAGTGGGAGAGGTTGATCATACCCACGTGCTCGCTCATCCGCAGGTGCTCGGCGTTGGAGACACGCCAGAAGTGCCGGGCGTCCCACTCGTTGGTGCGCTCGGGCACGCGCTCGCCGTAACGCTCGAGCAGGTGCTCGTTGGCGGCGTAGCCGTGGGCCCGCTCCCAGCCGCCGGCCTCCATGAAGTAGCCGCCGAGCGCCTGCTCCCGGGGCCAGAACGGGCTGCGGCGCAGGTTGCGACCGCTCTCGTAGGGCTCGCGGGGATGCACCGGCGGGTCGTAGATCTTGCGCGCGGTCTCCAGGCAGCGGTCGTAGACGTGGCCCCGGGTCTTCTGCACCGGGTAGAAGCGCGCGATGTCGATGCCGTGGGGATCGAGCTCGGGGCGCCCGAGGCTGATCCAGTCGGCGAAGACCTTGCCCATCCCGGGACCGTCCTTCACCCACACGGCCTCGCAGAACCACAGCCCCCGGGTCTCCGGCGATTCGCCCACCAGCGAACCGCCGTCCGGGGTCACAGACAGCAGCCCGTTGAACGAGCTCTTCTCGTCCCAGCCGAGATCGCCGAGCACCGGGGTGATCTCCAGGGCCCGCTCGTAGGCGCTCATCACCTGGTCGGCGTCGAGGTCGCGCATGGACGGCGACAGCCGCGCCTCCTCCTTGCTGGCGATGTCCTGCGGGTACACCAGCCGCGGCTCGGTGGGCTCGTAGTAGCCCCACTCGATCTGCCCACCCTCCGAGGTGCTGGGGTCGCCGGTATCGCGCAGGTACGCGGAGTTGCCCTGGTCGCGGAACAGGGGATAGCCGATCTCCCGACCGGTGCCCGCGAAGGCGTCGTAGGGCCCGAAGAACAGCAGCGGGTGCTCGACGGGCATCAGCGGCAGGTGCGCCCCCCCCATGCCGGCGACTAGCGGGCCCCAGATGCCACAGGTCACGATGACCACCGGCGTGGCGATATAGCCCTTGTGGGTCTCCACCCCCTGGACGCGGCCGTCGTGGACGTCGATGGCGAGCGCCGGGGTGTTGGCAAAGGCCTGCAGGCGGCCGCTGGCCACCGCCTCGTCGACCAGCTCGCCGGCGACGCGCTGGGAGCGCGGCACCACCAGGCCGGCGTCCGGGTCCCACATGGCCCCCTGGATCAGGCCCTCCTCGAGCAGCGGGAAGCGCTCCTTGGCCTCGGACGGCCCGATGAGGTGGGCGTTGGTGCCGAACGCCTTGCCGGAGCCGACCTTGCGCTTGAGCTCCTCCATGCGGGCATCGTCGTCGACCCGCGCCACCTCCATGCCGCCGATGCGGTTGTAATGCCCGCGCGCCTCGTAGAAGCGCTGGCTGTAGGTGGTGGTGTAGCAGCTCATCTTGTCGTGGGAGGTCATGTAGCAGAAGTCGGAGGCGTGGGAGGTCGAGCCGACATCCGACGGGATCGCCGACGCCTCCAGGCCCACGAGTCCGTCCCAGCCGTGGCCGATCATGTGGTGGGCCACCGAGGCGCCCACGATGCCGCCCTGGCCGATGATCACCGCGTTCGCCTGCTTGGGTAGTGTCGCCATGGCCGCTCTCCTGTCCCGTTTTCCGTCGCGGGCCGCCCCGCCGGGGTGACTTTGACACCACATTAGAGAATGCCGGCCGCACTCCGCTGTCCCCGGACGACACCGTTTTTCCGTTCGGCGACAGGCCTTTACGACGCCGTTTTTGGTGTTTCCGACACCCGGAGCGGCGATGACGCCCACGCGAAAGTCGCCGTCGTCCGCGGGGGCGTGGGCGCTTCACGCTGGCGCTAGCGTCTGGGCCACGGACGGTCACCCGGTGTCGGTCCCGTAATCGCCTCAAAAGCAGTTCCGCAATCGTTTGGGAGGAGCGGCCATGTCCCAGGTCATCGAGCAGATCGAGCAGTCGGCGCAGGCACCGGAGATCCTGCTCTATCCGCGCATCCGCAAGTCGCCGTTTTTCTACGCCTCGCGGCGCCACGGGGTACGCAAGTACAGCGTCTACAACCACCACTACCACCCGCGCGTCTACACCGATCCGGTGGACGAGTACTGGGCCCTGGTCCAGGGGGTGACCCTCTGGGACGTGGGCGTGGAGCGCCAGATCGAGATCGCCGGCCCGGACGCCTTCGAGTTCACCCAGCGTCTGGTGCCGCGCAACATGGAGAAGTGCAAGGTCGGCCAGTGCAAGTACGTGTTCGTCACCGCGCCGGACGGCGGGATCATCAACGATCCGGTGCTGCTGCGCGTCGAGGAGAACCGCTTCTGGCTGTCGCTCGCCGACAGCGACGTCCTGCTGTGGTGCCAGGGCCTCGCCCACAATTCGGGGCTCGACGTCACCATCCGCGAGGTGGACGTGGCCCCGGTGCAGGTCCAGGGACCGAAGGCCAAGCAGGTGATGGTCGATCTGTTCGGCGAGAGCGTGCTGGAGATCCCCTACTACTACCTGATGGAGGCGGAGATCGACGGCATGTCCGTAGTCATCTCGCGCACCGGCTACTCCGGCGAGATCGGCTACGAGATCTACCTGCGCGATGCCAGCCTGTACGGCGAACAGCTCTGGCAGCGGGTCTTCGAGGCCGGCCGGCCCCACGGCATGCAGGTGATCGGGCCCTGCCACATCCGCCGCATCGAGGGGGCGATCCTCGCCTTCGGCTGTGACATCTGGTACGACACCAACCCCTTCGAGGTGGGGATGGGCTACAACTGGATGGTCGACCTGCGCGGCGACGACGACTTCATCGGCCGGGCCGCGCTGGAGCGCATCAAGGCCGAGGGGGTGAGCCGCAAGCTCGTGGGCGTGGAGATCGACGGGCCCAACATCGGCTACTTCACCGACGGCTCCATGATCGACGTCTTCCCGGTCTACGGCAACGGCGGCGAGCGCATCGGCAAGGTGACCTCGGCGACCCACTCGCCCCGGCTGGAGAAGAACATCGGCTACGCCATGGTCCCCACCGCCTACACCGAGCTCGGCACGGCCCTGCGCATCGAGGCGAACACCGGGATGCAGGACGCGGTGGTAGTGCCGAAGCCCTTCCACGACCCCAACAAGGAAACCCCGAAGGGGTGACGCCATGAACGAGGCGGCGACGACCACGACAACGGCGGCGGACGCGGCGCGGGCCTGCACGGCCCTCGCCGCCCCCCGCTTCGAACTGCTCCCGATCAAGGGCGTTCACGAGCGCGCCTCCGCCCTGCCCGCCGGGGCGACGGTGACGGTGACCTGCTCACCGCGCCACGGCATCGAACGCACCCTGGATACCGCGGAAGGGCTCGCCGCCGCGGGCTTCCGGGTGGTCCCCCACGTCGCCGCCCGGCTGATACGCGACCGTCATCACCTCCAGGCCGTGCTGGAGCGGATGGCGGCCGCGGGGATCGACGACTGCTTCGTGGTCGGCGGGGACGCGGAACGACCGGCGGGGCCGTTCCCGGGGGGTGTCGAGCTGCTCGACACCCTCGCCGGGGCGAGCCCACGGCCGGCGCGCATCGGGGTGCCGGCCTACCCGGAGGGCCACCACCGCATGGACACCCGTACCCTGGATGCCGCCCTGTCCGCCAAGGCGGCGAACGCGGACTACGTTGTCACCCAGCTGTGCTTCGAATCCGCGCCGGTGCTCGCGTGGCTGCGTCGTCAGCGCGAACGGGGCCTGACCCTGCCGGTGCTCGCCGGCATCCCCGGGGTCATGGACCGGCGCCGGCTGCTCTCGGTGGCCGTGCGTATCGGCATCGGCGACTCCACCCGGGCCCTCGGGCGTCAGCGCGGGCTGGTGGGACGGCTGATACACAGCGGCGAGTACCGTGGCGATGACCTGGTCTGGGGGCTGGTGGACGGCCTCGGCGATCCCGTCCAGGGGCTGGCCGGTGTGCACGTCTACACCTTCAACGAGGTCGCGGCCACACGGGACTGGCTCACGACCCTGCACGACGGCCTCTGCCAGTGGCACGGGCTGTCGGCGGAGGCGGAGGTGGCGGCGGGGACCGCCGGCGTGCACGCGGAGCAGCCCGGCTGAACGCCGGCCCCGCGGCCGCGGGACGCTACCGGGACGCCGCGGCGTGCAGCGGCCCGGTGGCCTCACCCGGCGGACCGGGGCGGGTCAGCGCACTCGCGGGCACCAGCTCCACGCCGGCGTCCGCGAGCGCCGGCAGCGCCTCGCGCAGCACCTCGATGGTCTCCGGATAGGGATGGCCGATGGCGACGGCGTGGCCCTGGCGCCGGGCAAGGGCGACGAGCTCGTCCAGGCGGGCACGGATGGCGTCGCGCTCGCGCACGTTGTCCAGGAAGACGTCGCGCCGGGTCACCGGCACGCCCTGCTCCCGCGCCATGCGCTCGGCCACGGTGGCCGCCGTGGTCCGGCTGTCGATGAAGTACAGCCCGCCATGGGCGTGCAGCTCGTCGAGTACCCAGGTCATGTGCCCGGGGTGGCGGGTGATCAGGCTGCCCTGATGGTTGTTCACCCCGCTGACGTAGGGCACGGCCGCCAGGTTGTGCTCCAGCAACGAGCGCACCCGGCCCTCCAGCATGTCCAGGGTGATCGCCCCGGGCACCGGACGGGTCGCACCCATGGCCTCCATCGGCTGGTGGAGCAGCACCTCCTTGCCGGCCTCGTGGGCCGCCCGCGCTACCCGCTGCGAATAGGGCCGCTCGGGCAGCACCGAGCAGGACACGGCCCCGGGCAGCGCCGCGACCGCCACGTCCCCGGGGCGCTGGCCCAGGTCGTCGATGATGATGGCCACCCGCGGGGTGGCCCACGCCGGTGCCGCGAACAGCACCAGGCAGGCCAGCACCGCACGCACTGGCACCATTACTAGCCGTTCAGGAGGACGTATCGCCATGCCTCAGCGCCGCGGTGGACAGCGTTGCTCGTCAGTCATGCAGACCTTGCCACACCTGCTTCCTCGCACCCTGCCACAGCGGCGCCCACGGCCACTGCGACAGGGCAATACGTCCCGAACGGTCAGTGACGCCCGCCGCGGCTGTCCAGGATCGTCAGCCCGCGGAGCAGGTTCAGGGCCTGGGCGAGGACATAGTCTCGGCTGATCAGGTCGGCCTCGGCCTGCTCGGCGTCGCCTTCAGCACCCCCCTTGGGCTTGCCGTCGCCGCTGAGGTGGCGGTTGAGGTCCGCCTCCGAGAGCGGGCGCACCCCGTTATTGCCGGCGGCGGTCACCTCCACCTGCGGGATGTCGACATCCGGCTGGATGCCGTCCGCCTGGATGGAGCGACCGCTGGGCGTGTAGTAACGGGCGGTGGTGAGCTTGATCGCCGCACCGTCCTGCAGCGGCATGATCGTCTGCACCGAGCCCTTGCCGAAGCTGCGGCGGCCCATGATCACCGCTCGGCCCTGATCCTGGAGGGCGCCGGCGACGATCTCCGAGGCGGATGCCGAGCCGGAGTTGATCAGCACCACCAGCGGCGCGCCGCCGAGCAGGTCGTTGGGCGTCGCGGTGAAGCGCATCTCCGCGCTGTCGAGCCGCCCGCGGGTGCTCACGATCACGCCGTCGGTGAGGAAGGCGTCGGCCACGTCCACCGCCGCGTTGAGCACGCCGCCGGGGTTGTTGCGCAGGTCCAGGACCACGCCCTGGAGATCGCCGTCCGCATCGGACTTCAGCGCCTTGATCGCCTCGATCACGTCGCTGCCGGTGCCGCTCTGGAACTGGCTGATGCGCAGGTAGCCGTAGCCGGGGGAGAGCAGGCGCGACTTCACGCTCTCGACCTGGATCACCGCCCGGGTGAGGGTGACCTCCAGCGGCTGCTCGTGGCCCTCGCGCATCAGCGTCAGGGTGATGTCGGTACCCGGCTCGCCGCGCATGAGGTGAACCGCCTCGTTGAGGCTGATGTCTTTAACGGGCTGGCCGTCGATGCGGATGATGAGGTCCCCCGCCTGGATGCCTGCCTTCTCCGCGGGCGTACCGTCGATGGGGGCGATGACCTTCACGAAGCCGTTCTCGTCGCCGACCTCGATGCCGAGACCGCCGAACTCGCCGCTGGTACCCGCCTGCAGATCCTTGTAGGCCTGCGGGTCGAGATAGGCGGAGTGGGGGTCCAGCCCGGAGAGCATCCCGCGGATGGCGTTCTCCATGAGGTCGCGGTCGCTGACCGACTCCACGTAGCCGCGCTGGATGCGGCCGAACACCTCGGTGAAGGTGCGAAGCTCCTCCACCGGGACCTTCGCCGCCGCGGCATCGGTATCCCCCCTTTCGGCCCAGACCTGGTGGGCGGTGGCGAGGATGAAGCCGATCAGCACCCCGGTGGCCAGGGTGTAGAGGGTTCTCGGAAAACGCATGCTCTTTTCCCTATTAAGTTCCTGTGCGGACCACGCCGTCGCGGCCGCTGGATGACGCCTCAGCCCCGGTTTCCGCGCCGCTTGAGCCAGGCGAGCGGATCGACGGGGTCGCCGTCCACCCGCACCTCGAAGTACAGCGCCTCGCGGCGTTGTCCGCCGCTCGCGCCCACCGCGGCGATCACCTCGCCGGCACTCACACGGTCGCCGGCCTCGCGGTAGAGCGCGCGATTATGCCCGTACAGGCTCATCCGCCCGTCCCCGTGGTCAATAATGATCAGCAGACCGACACCACGCAACCAGTCGGAGAAGACCACGCGGCCACCGGCGACGGCATGCACCGCGGTACCGGCGGGCGCACCTATGAGCACCCCGGACCAGCGCAGGTCCCCGGAGCGGGAGCTGCCGTAGCTCGCCAGTAGCTTGCCGGCCACCGGCCAGCCGTTGCGATCGCCGCCCGACTCCGGCGGCTCGGGCGCCGGAACCGCCTCGCGGCGGTCCTCGGCGGCCTCGCGCCGGCGCTGCTGCTCCAGGCGCTCGCGCAGATCTTTGACCAGCCCGGTCAGGCGCTGCTCGTCGTCGCGCAGTCGGTCCAGGCGCTGGTCGTCACTGTCGATACCCGCGCGCAACTTCTCCAGCACGGCCTTGCGGGATTCGCGTTTCTCCGCCAGGGCCTGGCGCTGCCCGGCACGCCGGTCCTCGAGCTCACGCAGCCGGGCGAGCTCCCCGTCGATGGACTGCTGCAGCGACTCCAGGCGTTCGAGCGCGGCGATGGTCTCGTCGATGCGCTCGGCCCGGGCATTGGCAAAGTAACGGTAGTACACCGCGAGACGGTCGAGGCGATCCGGGCGCTCCTGGCTGAGCATCACCCGCAGGAACGAATGCCCGCCGGAGGCCCAGGCGGCGCGGATCTGGTCGGCCAGGCGCCCGCGCTCGCCGGCCAGGGCCTCGCTGCGGCGCTGATGTTCGGCCTTGAGCTCCGCCAGGCGCTTGCGGTGGGCGTCGAGCTTCTGGCGGGTCTCGCGCAGGGCGCGGTCCGCTTCGGCAAGGGACTTGTCCAGGCGCTGGAGCTCGGCGTCCAGCCCGTCGACGCGCTGGTGACGCTCGAGCAGCGACTGCTCCAGGGACTTCATACGCTCGCGCACGTCGCTGAGCCGCTCGCGCGTGTCGCCGAGCGAGCGCTCCTGCGCCGTGGCGGCGCCAGCCGCCAGGACGACAACCAGTACCAATATGCTCAGACGTAGTGTCATGCGTCAGCCGGACCGTGTGCCGATGAGATAAGGCGCAAGTTGCGCGGTGGCGCAGGACACCATGAACCGCGAGCGACGCAGCCCGATCGGCACACGGCCCGGCCCGAAGGGCGCGCTACAGCGGCCCGGCGGCGGCGTTGCGCTCGCCTGGCGTGAGCCCTGCCGCGCCGGCGCCCTGAGACACGACAACAGGCCTGAGAAGATTGGTAACGCCATCGGATTGCGCGCATGGATTCAGCAGCGTTCCATCATGCAAGGTGGTGCGTATAATGCCCAGTCTACCAAGGTGCCGGGCCCCCGCGGCCGGCCACATCCACGACGACTTCGAATGGGCCCGCGATGGACAAGCTTGTCGAGTTCGCCGCCGATCAATGGCTGCTGGTGCTCGCCACCGTCGGCGTGATCATCGCCATCATCGCCAACGAGATCTACCTGCGCCTGCAGGGCCGCGACGCGGTGGACCCGGAGACCGCCACCCGGCTGTACAACCGGGAGGACGCCGTGTTCGTCGACGTCCGCGACGAGAACGCCTTTGTCAGCCGCCACCTCCCGGGCGCCGTGAACGCGCCGCGCAGCCACATCGAGCAGCACGGCGACCGTCTCGAGCGCCTGCGCGGCCGGCCGGTGATCGTCTACGGCGCCGGCGGCGGGCTGGCTGCGGCCGCCAGGCAGCTTCGCGAGATGGGCCACGAGCCGGTCTACCAGCTGCGCGGCGGCTACCCGGCGTGGGAAGACAAGGGCCTGCCCACCGAGGGCCGGGGCTGAACGCACCCGTCACACCGTCATCAGCTTGCGAGGAAGCACCATGGCCGACAACGAGCAGACCGCCGCCCAGGAGGGCCAGCAGCAGTTCTCCATCCAGAAGGTCTACCTCAAGGACTGTTCGCTGGAGACACCCAACTCGCCGGATGTGTTCCGCTCCGAGTGGCGCCCCGAGGCGAACGTCGAGCTCGATACCAGCAACCGTGAGATCGGCGACGGCACCTACGAGATCGCCATCCGCATCACGGTGACCGCCAAGCTCGGCGACCAGACCGCCTATCTCTGCGAGGTGGAGCAGGCCGGGGTGTTCGCCGTGGCAGGCTTCGACGGGCAGACCCTGCGCGGGCTGCTCGGCAGCTTCTGCCCGAGCATCCTCTTCCCCTACGCCCGCGAGGCGATCTCCGACCTCACCGGCAAGGCCGGCTTCCCGCCGATGGTGCTGGCACCGGTGAACTTCGACGCGCTCTACGCCCAGCAGCAGGCGCAGAGCGACGGCGAGAACCAGCAGGCCCGGCACTGACCGGACGCCGGCGATGACGTCCACGCCCTCGGCCATCGCCGTCCTCGGTGCCGGCTCCTGGGGCACCGCGCTGGCCCTCGTGCTGGCGCGTAACGGCCATGCGGTCACGCTGTGGGGCCACGACGACACGCACGTGGCCGCCCTCGAGCGGCAGCGCAGCAACGAGCGCTACCTGCCGGGCATCGGTTTCCCCGACGGGATCTCGGTGACCGACGACCTCGACGCCGCCGTCTCCGGCGTCGACTGGGTACTCGTGGCCGTACCGAGCCACGCCTTCGCCGCCACCCTCGCCCGCCTCGCCGACTGCCTGCCCGCGGGCTGTCCGGTGCTGTGGGCCACCAAGGGGCTGGACGCCGACTCCGGCGGGCTGCTCCACCACGTCGCCGCCCGGCTGCTGCCCGACAATCCGCCGGCTGCCCTGTCCGGGCCGAGCTTCGCCGGCGAGGTCGCCCGCGGCCTGCCCACGGCGGTGACCGTGGCCGCCGCCGACCTGGCGGTCGCCGAGCACCTGGCGGGGGCGTTCCACGACGAGCGCTTCCGGGTGTACACGAGCACCGACCTGGTCGGTGTCGGACTCGGCGGCGCAGTGAAGAACGTACTGGCGATCGCCACGGGCATCGCGGACGGGCTGGGCTTCGGCGCCAACGCCCGTGCCGGGCTGATCACCCGCGGCCTCGCCGAGGTCCGGCGCCTCGGTCAGGCGATGGGCGCCGCCGACCGCACCTTCATGGGCCTGGCCGGGGTGGGCGACCTCATCCTCACCTGCACCGACGACCAATCGCGCAACCGCCGCATGGGCCTCGCCCTCGGCCGCGGCGAGGACGTCGACGCCGCGGAACGCGCCATCGGCCAGACCGTGGAAGGCCTGCGCACGGCGCGGGAGCTGCACGCCCTCGCCCGTACCCAGGGGGTGGAGATGCCGATCTGCGAGCAGGTCCATGCCCTGCTCGACGGCGGGGTGAGCCCCGAGGAGGCCACCCGCAACCTCATGCTCCGCACCCGCAAGGCGGAGCTGGACTAGTCCTGATCCAGGAATCGTTGCCTCTCCAGGACGCGCGACCGCATTGCCGGGCATTTCCTCGACCGGCGCGGTGATGTACTCGTGAGTCCCTGCCGGGTTCTTCCGTGCGGAAGACCAAACGGCAGACCGAAAACGGCGCCAGGTAGCCCGGCCAGGGAAACCATCCCCGGATACCCGCAGTCAGGCCGAACGAATGTGCCCGCTGTCACACAATGACGTTCGACCGGCCCCCGCATATCGGCATCCGCGCTGCGTTGCGGTAGGCTTTTGATATCGGGGCCGGGGCCTGCCCCCGGGCCCATGCCGACCGCCAGGAGGGCGGAAGGCGATGACGCGCCGCACCGGCGCGATCCGGCGATCGACCAGGGACGGTGACACATGCCCGACGACACCTCTGCGGACC
>WBJT01000109.1_pt1 | contig 11523 bp, 7 predicted proteins | sample 5109881 | NCBI WGS metagenome assembly WBJT01 (sample SAMN11895465, study PRJNA545514) | wastewater metagenome | isolation source: saline BTEX enrichment culture, original innoculum from Kuwait petroleum... | place: USA:Stillwater, OK | collected 2018-09-01
AGACCGGCGCCGCCAAGCTCTTCCTGCGCACGGAGCGCATCAACACCGCCGGCCAGGCCTGCTACGAAGACGCCGGCTGGACCCTGGACGAACGCTTCCTGACCTACCAGAAGTACCTGTAGGCGGGGCGCACCGGCAACCCAGGCGGGATGTTGGCTGCCAGGAGCAGCCAACCTACAACACTGGTCTCCTTCACGGGCATCCCGTAAAGGGTTCCCACCGGCAAAACCGGCAACCCCACAACTCCCGTAGGTCGGCTGCTCCGGGCAGCCGACATTCCCGGTGCTACCAGGCGGGATGTTGGTCGCCGGGAGCAACCAACCTGCAACACCGCGGGCCCCTCTCCCTTCACGGGAGAGGGGCTGGGGAGAGGGTGCGCCGCCGGTCGCCCGGCGGCGTCACCCCCGATGGATCCACTGCCGCTGAAAGGCTGCCGCCGCGCCCGCGGCCATGAGCAGGACGATGACGGTGCGGCTCGATGTATCGTCGATCTGTATCGCCAGCCCCAGCATCACCAGCACCGCCGCATTGGCCCCGAGCATGGCCAGGACCCACGACGTCGGCCATATCCGGTCCCGCGCCAGTGCAACAAACTGATAGAGCACGCCGACGACCACGGCCGCGAACAACGCCATTCCGACGAGGCCGAAGCCGACCGCCACCGCGCCGTATAGCGTGTTGTATTCCCGGAACGCCGACAGCGGTCCGTCGAACTGGCGCGGCGACATACGCGACCAGCCGAACACCGGGCGCTCGGCGATACGCTCCACCGCGCCCTGCCACAACTGCAGCCGCCGACCCGTGGAGGGATCCAGTGCCCGCGCCTGCTCCACTTCGCCGCCGAGATACAGCGCCGCGGCCTGAATCGGCTCGGCCAGATCGTCCCGCCACGGGCCGCTGCCGGTGATCACCACCTCCCAGGCCCCCAGTCCGACCACCAGGAACATGAAGGCCCCGCCGGCCAGCCCCAGCCACTGACGGCGATCCACGCCGTAGGCGATGGCGCCGGCGCCGATCACCAGCGCCCCCGCCATGGCCCCCACCCAGCCCGTGGTGTAGCGCGAGCCCACGAGCACGATGATCACCGGCACGCTGAGCGCCACGCATACGGCGAGGGTGAATACCGGTCGCCAGCCACGGCCCAGCCGGTGGACGGCGGCGATCATCCCGCCGAGGAGCAGCATCAGTATCACCGCCCCCAGGAAGCCGGAAGTCGACGCCGACCCCCAGGCTGCCGGATCGCTGAGCACGCCGGCATTGAGCTTGCCCCAGTTCGCCTGGGCGACGAACGCCACCCCGCCGCCGGCCACGAGCGACATGAGCATCCACACCCACTGCGTGCGCGCCCCGGCCAGCCACCAGCCCACCGGCAGACTGACCAGCCCGGTCACCCGGATGAGGTGGTCCCACGACGGCGTACCATCCGCAGGCGCATCGCCGATGACGGCGCGCGCGACGATATAACCGGTGAGCGCGAACACCAGCCACGTGAGCACCAGCCGGCGGGCATCCCGCCAGAAGGCCGGCAGCGCCATGGCCGTGGCAACCAGCACGAGCCCGATACCCAGGTTCATCCCGGCGGTGGAGAACGGGAGGCAGAAGATCGCGAGATAGATACCGAATAGCGCAATGGAGCGACGCCAGCCGTTCACCGGCGGCTGCATGATCACCCGCGCGGCCCCGACGCTGCCGAAGGGACCATGCCCCCCTTCCCAGCCCGCGTGGAGCCGGCGTAGCGCCCGCATCGTGTACCACGCATGGCGGATGAAGACGTAATGAAGCACGACCACCGCCATAAGACCGACAAGCAGCAGCCAGTCCGGCATCCCCGCCAGTCCGCCGAGGACGCCGACGGCCCCGAGCACCACGGCGATCAGGATCAGGCACAGACTCGTCTGCCCGGGGGTGTAGCCGGCGCGCAGAAAGATATGGTGCAGGTGTTCCCGGTCGGCGGCGAAGGGGCTCTGCCCCTTGCACAACCGCCGGATCATCAGGCTGACCGTGTCCACCACCGGCAGGGCCAGGACCCAGCCGTAGGCCACGGGCGGGAGCACGGGTTCCCGCGCCTGGGAGAGCTCGATGACGATCCACCCCACCGCGAGGCCAAGGCTCATGCTGCCGGCATCCCCGAGGAACACACTGGCGCGCCCGCGCCACGGGAAACGCATATTGAACGCGAGGAAGCCGGCCACACCGCCCATGAGCGCCGCGATCACCAGTGACAGCGCGCCGTCATTCTGAAGACCGGCCACGAACAGCAGCCAGCCGAGCATCACGAACACCACCCCGCCCACGAGCCCGTCCAGCCCGTCCAGCATGTTGGTGGCGTTGACCAGTCCGACGAGGGCGAAAATGGTCACCGGCGCCGCCCAGGCCTCCAGTCCGAATTCACCGGCCAGGGGAAACCCGCCGAGATGACGCACGACCTTGTCACCGGAGGCCACCACTACCGCAGCGGCGACCGCCTGGAGGAAGAGCTTGCTCGTACTCCGCATGTCCCGGATGTCGTCGAGCACCCCGCCGAGCAGCAGCAACGCCATAGCCGCGAACAACGCGCTCCTTGGTGCCAGCGGCACGGGGGCCGCCGCCGAGGCGAGCAGGAACCCGCCGAACACGCCGATACCGCCAATCAGCGGCACCGCGGCGGCGTGCCGCTTGCGCCCGCCCGGACGATCGATCAGGCCAACGCGTTCGGCGTACGGTCGAAGCAGGGCAATCACCCCGCTCGCCCCGGCAAGGGCGAGAAGGGCGACAGTCAGGTACTGAAGGGTGGACGGTTCCAGGCTCATGTGACGCGATCAGAACCGGCTGACGGCCTGCTCCGGCACCGTGACACGCCGGACACGGCGCATGAACTCGAGGAGCACGATCACCCGCTCCTCACCGCTGCGGGCCTGGAACACCGCCTCGAAACCGGCAAAGGGCCCGGACTCCACGCGCACACGCTCGTCCGGCCGGAAATCCCCGCCCGCGGCGGCGGGATCGATGGCACCGTGCTCGTCGCAACGCGCCCGCAGCCCGTCGATGACCGGATCGGGCACGGGCGGGACGTGATCACCCCAGCGAACAAGCCCGGCAACGCCCCGGGTCGAGCGGATCGGCGCCCAGCACTCGTCGACATCGTCCAGGCGGACGAACAGGTAGCGCGGAAACAGCGATTCCGTGCACCAGGTCATCCCGCCCGCACGGCGGCGCCTGATCCGCGTGACCGGGCGGAATACCTCGAAGTCCTGATTGCGCAGATGCGCCTGCGCGCGCGCATCCTCTCGGGGCTTGCAGTGAACGACATACCAGCGCTTCATGTCGGTTCCGCCTCATGCGTAACACACGTCATGCCGCGTCACACCTCATATCGCATTCTCCCTCATTCAAGGGGGATATGCGCCCTTCCGGCGCCGGACGGCCGCCGCACACCGACATCAGGTCTCCCGCATATGGGCATTCGCCCGGCTGACGAACTCGGCCCCAAAGGCCGCGAAAACGCCGAGCATCAGCCCCAGCACGGCCCCCAGTGCGACGATCACCGCGGACGACGGCCCCTGAGGACGGTCGGAACGGCGCGGTGCCGCCGCCAGCCGGGTACCCGTAATGGCCGCAAGCCGGTCGGCCAGCAGCGCGACCTCCTCCTCCCGGGACTCGACCTCGTTGCGGGCCGTATCGAGCCGGTCGTTCAGCTCGTCACGGCGCCGGGGCAGGTCCGTATTCAGCTCCGTGCGCAGGTCATCGAGGCGCTGACGTTTGAAGGCGACCTCGTTGTCCAGCAGCCGCCGCACCGCACTCACGGCATCGGGGGAGTCGGCAATCCCGTCCGGACGCACTGCTTCCAGCTCTCCCAGGGCCTGCTGCAGGGTATCGATCTCCTGGGTGAGACGGGCCGTGCGCCCGTCCAGCATCTTTCGACGCTCGACGATCTCTGTCACCGAATCACGCGCCGTGGCCAGCCGCCGCTCGGCACGCGACTGCTGCTGGCGCAGCCGGTTGCGCAGCCGTTCCGTGATCGGCGCGTGGTCCTCCGTCAACCGCCCCACCGCGTCCTTCATGACACTCGCATAGGCATCGCTGAGGACCTGCGCCCCCTTACCGCTGAGGCGTACGAGGTCCGCATCGCCGGCCACGCCCGCCTCCACCCCCGGCTCGGGGCTGTCCGGGTGCGCCTCGCTCCAGGCGGACGTCGCCTGGGGGATATAGATATCGTTGAACCGGGCGGCGACGGCCGACGGCTTCTCGACAGGCGTGGTGCCATCGTCCTGGGAGGCGATCTCGACCAGGGCGCGATACTCGAATACCGGCGTGCGCAGCAGCGCATACGCCACAGTCACGAGCACCACCAGGGCTGCGATGCCGAATAGCCAGAGCCGGCGGCGCACCAGTACGGCCCACAGGTCCAGTAGACTGATCTCATCGTCCGGGTAGGCAGGCCAGCTCGTTCCATCGGAACCTGGGGCGACGGTGCGGGGTGGGTGGTCGCTCATGGGTATCGCGGCTTCCGGGTGATGTTGCGGGCAGAGGTCCAGCGGAGCGGGACGATACCACAGGCCGTGGAACGCCCCGGCTCAGGATGCGCAATTTAACATCACAGCGTGATCGAACTCACACTCTATAGCACGAGAACGACACACGCCGGCGGCGCACACCCGGATTATCGACCATCAGCGAAGGAGGTGTCGGGCCCGCCCGACAAACTCCGCAAGAAAGGCGCCGAACAGGGCCATCATGGTCCCAAGGGCACCGCCCAGTGCCAGTATGGTGACCGCACCGGGGCCGATCGGGGAGGCACTGCGCTGGGCCACGAAGGCGGCATCCGTCGGCACGATCGTATCCGCCTCGTTCTCCGCGGCACGCACGGCACGAGACGCGTCCGCCACCGCCTCGCGGTGGGCCTCGCGCTCGCTCATCAGCGCCGTGCGGGCGCGGTCCAGCGCTGCACGCAGTCCGGCGAGTTCCCGTTGATAGTCCGTCGCGGCCTGCTCGTGTTCACGCTCCAGCTTTGCGAGATCCCCGGCGGCCCGTTTCCGGGCCCGGGCATTATTCTCCAACGCATTGGCGAGCTCGTCGCGACGATCCGGCAGGGTCACTCGCAGCCGTTCGGACAGGGTGTCCACGCGCTTGCGCATTCCGGCGATACGACTGTCGATGGTCAGCAGCGCCATGGCATCGGCCGGCGAACCGGAGCGATCAACGACACGCGCCCGGCTCTGCGCAAGCCGATCGAGAATCCGGCGTGCACCGTCGAGCTGCTCGTCCGCCAGCGCCTCGCGGTCTTCGAGCCGGGCCTGACGTGCCTGCAGCAGTCGACGCTCGTCGCCCAGGCCGTCGATCTTCAGCCGCGCCTGCTCGAGGGCCTTTGCGCGCCTGACCCGCTCGGTGTGGAAGACGCGCACCCGATGGACCACCGCACGCGCCGCCGAGGCCACGGCCTCCACCTTCGGCTGGGTCCGCGCACGCCGCGTGGCGTCTGCCTGCAGGTGCGCGAGGCGCGCCCGCGCCCGGTCCACGGCGAGGGATCTGTCCGTGCGGACCGTACCGAGACGCTTGCGATGATCGGCGATCAGTCGGTCCACGACGCCCTGATGCAGTGCCTGAATCCGCCTGGCATCGGCCTCTGCGGCCTCGCTTCGGAGCACGAACACCGGCGCGGCATCGGAGGCGGCCACCCTGCCCGAAACCGCGACCTTCGGGGCACCCCGCTCCGCCCCGGACTGCCGGCCCCGCACCACCGGCACGATGGCCTGCTGAAGACGCTCCCTCACCGTGGGTGAAGCCGCTACCGGCACGCGGTTCCGTTCCCCGGCCGGCCCCCTCAGGTAACTGCCGACCTCCAGCACGGTGGTGTAGGTATAGGCCGGCGTGCGCAGGGCGGCATAGAGGGCAGTCAACGCCACGATGGTGGCGAGAATGGCGGCCATCAGCCAGCGGCGCCGGTAAAGCACCAGTGCAAGATCGAGGAGGCTTATCTCGTCATCACCGGGCTGCAGGGCGGAAGCGACGGGATAGTGGTCCTCGCGGGCGAGCGCAGCATTCTGGCGATAACGGCTCATCGGGAAGTCGAGTCCTTTCGATAGGTAAGACGGGCACCGCCGGCGCCACCAGCGCCCGGACGGATAGCTTTCTACCGATACAGATTACCACACGCGCGCGCGAGGCCGCTCCCGGGACAGGCGGCCTCGGCGACGTGCAGACCCCCGTATTCAGAACGACACGGTTCCCCGCAGAGAGCGGCGCATCGCGGGACTCCGGCAGCGGGATTCAGCGGTCGGCGTAGAACGGCGTGCCCGGCTTCCCGGCAGCGTCCGAGAACACCACCCGGTCACGCCCCGCCGCCTTGCCTTCGTAGAGGGCCGCGTCCGCGCGGTTGAGGGCAGGCTCGATGTCGCTCTCACCGGGATGCACGAGGGAGACGCCGAGAGTGGCAGTAAGCGGGAGCGGCCCGGCGGGGCTGGCCACCGGTTCGCCCGCGATCGCCTCGCGGAGCCGCTCCGCCACGTCCCGGGCGCCGTCCAGGTCCGTCTGCGGCAGCAGCACCACGAACTCCTCGCCACCGAGACGGGCGATGATATCCGGCTCGCGGAGCACGTTGGCACACCGGCTCCCGAAAGCCACGAGTGCGGCGTCCCCCGCCGCATGGCCGTAGCGGTCGTTGATCGCCTTGAAGTGGTCGACATCGATCATGCACACCGCCGTGTCGCCGTCACCACGCCGGCGATCGCGCAGCACTTCGGCGGCCAGCTCGAAGAAACGCCGGCGCGAGCACAGGCCGGTCAGCTCGTCTTCCCGCGCAAGTCGCTCGAAGCGCTCCTGCAGCCGCTGACGCTCGGCGACCTCGCGTTGCAGTCGCAGATTCGTGAGACGTTCGTCCCGCAGCAGCGCGAACTGCTCCCGGCGCAGCCGGCCCAGCCGCAGAGCGGTGAACAGACCCACCGTGTTCACGAAAACCAGCAGCAGCGTCATCGTCGCCAGCAGCCGCTCTTGGTGCGGCGCCCAGATCATGACGGCGAGGAGGAACCCCACCCCGAGGTAGACGCTCTGAGCAATCATGAACGGGATACGATTGGGGATGAACAGATAGATCGTGATCACCACGACCATTACCGCCGGGATCTGCGTGTTGAGCGTTTCCGGGCGCAACGGCACGATCAGGATCACCACCGTCAGCGCCACAACCCACACGGCGTTGACGGGGAGTGCGTTATCAACCCGCGCCGGCCGTCGACTCACCGCCCAGGCCAGCGCCAGAGCGGAAACCACAACGATGACCCGCAGGGACACCAGGATGTAGAAGGCGGGACCGATGCCGATGAGGGCATAATCCGACAGGCCGAAGGAGAGAAACAGCGCCGCCGCCACGAGCAACGCGGCACGAAGCTGCCGCGCCGCCGAGTCACGAACGTAGCGCCGATACCGCCACTCCTGGCGACGGTTGACGAACTCGCCCGTCCACCGGGAAATACCGTGCCGCGATGATAACCCCGTCATGATTTCGGACTTCTACCGTGTCGCACACATCGGTGCAACAACGGGATCAACCGCCTCGCTCTCCACGAGGACTGCTTGTCGGCTGCCTCCGAGCAACCGACCTGCGGCTGACATCCCGGAGGTGGATGTGTGTACCGGCCCACCCAATGCTCCGGCGGACACGTCGCACGCCTTCGGCGCACGACCTACCATTGCTGCCGAAGGCAACCGACCGACCGGAAACGGCGCGCCGGTACACCGCCGGCGATCTCGGGTAGGTCGTGCACGGCCGAAGGCCGTGTGCGACAGCCCCGGCACGACCGCTCGAGACCTCGCAGACCGGCGGCGCACGACCTACCTTCTGCGTCACCGTGGTATCACGGACATAACGCCGATACCGCCACTCCTGGTGACGATTGACGAACTCGCCCGTCCAGCGGGAGATACCGTGCCCTGATGATAGCGCCGTCATGACCCCGGACTCCTACCGCCTCGCACGCCTCGGTGCAACAACGGGATCAACCGCCTCCCTCTCCACGAGGACTGCTTGTCGGTTGCCTCCGGGCAACCGACCTGCGACTGACATCCCGGAGGTGGATGTGTGTACCGGCCCACCCAATGCTCCGGCGGACACGTCGCACGCCTTCGGCGCACGACCTACCACTGCTGCCGAAGGCAACCGACCGACCGGAAACGGCGCGCCGGTACACCGCCGGGGATCTCGGGTAGGTCGTGCACGGCCGAAGGCCGTGTGCGACAGCCCCGGCACCACCGCTCGAGACCTCGCAGACCGGCGGCGCACGACCTACCTTCTGCGTCGCCGTGGTATCACGGACATAACGCCGATACCGCCACTCCTGGCGACGATTGACGAACTCGCCCGTCCAGCGGGAGATACCGTGCCCTGATGATAGCGCCGTCATGACCCCGGACTCCTACCGCCTCGCACGCCTCGGTGCAACAACGGGATCGATCGTTGCTGCAAACCGGCGCCACGCATCGACCGCCTGCGGTGCCCGATTACACGAACGGCCGATATGGCAGTAATGTTGGCTGCCAGGAGCAGCCAACCTACAAGCGCCCCCGCGCGACCAGCGCCGCGCTCTCCACGGGGGTGTCCCGCGGGTTGCCTGCAAACGACCGGTCCACGGCCTATATGGAACGGATGTCGGCTGCCAGGAGCAGCCGACCTTCGGGAGCTGCGGGGTTACCGGGTTTGCCGACAGTCCCCCTTACGGCACGCCGGTGAAGGGAACCGGTGTTGTAGGTTGGCTGCTCCTGGCAGCCAACATCCCGTCCTGCAGTGCCGGCAACGCCCACTGCCTTGCGCGACCGACCTCGCAACCCCGATGTGCGCGTTCTGCCAGCGCCACACAGGCACGGCAAAGCCAGGATGGCCGCCCTGGGGCGACCATGCGCAGACACGTCCACATCGGCTTCGGCGCCATCGCCGTGCCGCACCCGGCTCGCGTCCCCGCTGCCGTTACGCCGGCTCCAGCGTCACCGTGTGGAGCGTATCCCCGGCGACGTCCTTGAGCCGCACGCTCATCACGCCCGTGTCCCCGGCGATATGCACCTCGCCGAAGAACTGCATACCGGCGCTCGGCGGCAGGTTGGACTTCCCCTCCGGCGGGGCCTTCACGAAGGTCACCTCCGGGCCGAACGTGTCGTCGAGCTCGTTGGGCCCGTACGTGCCGGCGTTCAGGGGCCCGGAAACGAACTCCCAGAACGGGGCGAAGTCCTTGAAGCGCGCGCGATCGGGGTGATAGTGGTGCGCGGCCGTGTAGTGCACGTCCGCCGTCAGCCACACGACGTTGCGGATGTCGTTGTGCTTGATGAAGCGCAGCAGCTCCGCGATCTCCAGCTCCCGCCCCCGCGCGGGGCCGTCATCACCGTTGGCCACGGCTTCGTAAACGTCCTCGCCGGCCCGCACCACCAGGCCCAGCGGCATATCGGCGCCGATCACCTTCCAGGTGGCCCGGGAGGCGAGCAGCGAGCGTTTGATCCAGGCGAGCTGGGCGTCGCCGAGAAAGGCCGTCTCCGCCCCTTCGCTGGCCTGATCGTTGGCGCCGTTGGGCCCGCGATAGCTGCGCATGTCCAGCATGAACACGTCCAGGGTCGGGCCGTAGGGGATGTGCCGGTAGATGCGCTCCGGATCGCCGGCGGGCATGCGGATGGGGTGATACTCCAGGAACGCACGCCGGGCCCGGGCCGACAGCAGCGCGGCGCTGCGCTCGGTGTAGCGCTCGTCACCGAGGCGCTGCTGGGGGTACCAGTTGTTGTGGGTCTCGTGGTCGTCCCACTGCACGAGCATCGGCACCTCCGCCCCGAAGGCGCGGACATTGTGGTCGAGGCGGTTGTAGGCGTGGGCACCGCGGAAGTCCGCCAGCGTCTCGGCGACGTGGGACTTCGCCTCCGTGGTGACGTTCTTCCAGATGCTGCCGTCGGCGAGACGGACCTCCGGCTTGATGGGCCCGTCCGCGTAGATGCTGTCGCCGCTGTGGATGAAGAAATCGGGACTGGACCGGCGCATGGTCTCGAAGATCCGCATGCCGCCCCACTCCTCGTTGATGCCCCAGCCCTGGCCGGCACAGTCGCCGGACCACACGAACGTCACGTCCCGGGGCACCTGCGAGGCCGTGCGGAAATGCCCGATCACCGGCTCGCTCAGGGTCCGCTCATCGGCGAGGTCCTGGAACCGTACGCGATAGAAGACGTCCTCCCCCGCCGGCAGCCCGGAGAGATCGACCCGCGCGGTGAAGTCCGTATCCGCCAGCGCCGCCGGGCCGACCACGCGGCGCGCATCCCGGAAACTCTTCGTCGTGGCGTACTCGACCATCATCCGTGCCGGGCGGTCGCTACGGCTCCAGATCATGGCGCGATCCCCCACCACGTCACCGCTGCCCACACCGTAGGGCAGCATCGGGCGCGATGCCTTGACCACGGCAGGCGCACGCCGCGGCATCAACATACCGGGCAGCGCCACGCTCCCGGCCACGGCACCCCCAGTGCTCAGGGCCCGGCGGATGAAGTCACGACGGCTGATACGCTGATCGTTGAAACTCGACATTCCTGTGCTCCCGTGCTGTCCAGGAGCGAATCAGCGTAGGCAAGGCAGGTGACAGCGCCTTTAAGGCGAGATTGCCGTACGCCATGGCAACGCCGGCAGCCGGATCGGGGCAAGGATACGAAGAGAGGCGGGTGGGGAGGGTATTGCACTCGACAGTGACCGGACTATCGTAGCGCAGAGGACAGCGATTCGAGGAGAGATCGGCAATGACGACGCTGCACACCTTCCACGGTGCCCCGAGCCCGCGCCGCGTACACGTCTACCTAGCGGAAAAGGGGCTGGACGTCGAGATGCACGAGGTGGACCTGCGCGCCGGCGAGCAGCTCGGCGACGACTTCCTGCGCCTCAATCCGCAGGGCACGGTCCCCGTGCTGGAACTCGACGACGGCACGTGCATCGGTGACAGCAACGCCATCTGCGCCTACTTCGAGACACTTTACCCGGAACCGTCGCTGACCGGCACGGACGCCCGCTCCCGCGGCATTATCCGGGCGTGGGACCGGTGGGTGGAGTTCGAGGGCTACCTCGCCGTGATGGAGGCCTTCCGAAACCGCCTGCCGGGCTTTCGCGACCGCGCCCTGCCCGGCCCGCATCCCGTACCGCAGATCGAGGCACTGGTGGAGCGCGGCACGCAGCGGTACCGCCACTTCCTCGCCGATATGGATGCCCGCCTCGCCGAGCAGCCGTTCGTCGCCGGGGACACGTTCTCCATCGCGGACATCACCGCGCTGGTGACGGTGGACTTCGCTGCCGGCACCCTGGAGGTCCAGCCGGACGATGCACTCCCGCACGTACGCCAGTGGCACGAGCGCGTCAGCGCACGACCCAGCGCATCCGCGTGAGCGCACCCCATCCTCACCAACCACCACCCCAAGTAGGTCGGCTGCTCCTGGCAGCCGACATCTCGGGCGCCGCGACAAGGGACGTTGGCTGCCGGGAGCAGCCAACCTACGACACCCAGCAGGAACGTCGCACACGGCCTATGGCCGTGCCCGACCTAC
>WBJT01000065.1_pt1 | contig 11410 bp, 6 predicted proteins | sample 5109881 | NCBI WGS metagenome assembly WBJT01 (sample SAMN11895465, study PRJNA545514) | wastewater metagenome | isolation source: saline BTEX enrichment culture, original innoculum from Kuwait petroleum... | place: USA:Stillwater, OK | collected 2018-09-01
GGCAGCGTGGGCACGTCGGCGGTCCCGGTGCGGCTCGACTCCAGCGTCGGCGGGGAAGGCACGGTAACGGTCACCGCCTCCGGCGACGCCCACGTCACCGAGACCGCCGGTGACCTGCGTGTCGACCGGATCGTCGGCCGCGGCGGGGATGTGAGTGCCCGGGTGGTCGACGGCGACATCGTCGACGCCAACACGACCCAGCGCCGGGACGAGCGGGCCCGCAGCGAGCTGCTCGACGTGTGGGAGGGCATGGACCTGCGCGCCGAGGACGGTGCGGCGGACGCCGTCGCCATCCAGGAGGACGCCTACGCGGCCCGCCAGGAGCGGGTCTACCGGCTCTACTGGGAGGCGCGCAACGTCCACCAGGACGGCAACGGCGACTATGTCGCCGACAGCTTCGATCCGGATACCTTCGACTATCAGCTCCCGGGCAGCGAGCGCCAGCGCCTGCTCGACGATGGCGTCGCCCAGTCGGCCATCGACGACCTGGAGCAGCAGCGCGAGTCCGCGATACTCGCCATGCACAATGAGGTGCTCAACGATCCCGCTGCCGCCGATTACGATCCCGACTTCAGCTATACGCTCACCAGCGCGGACCGCGACTCGCTCTCGCAGGGCTCGGTCTGGACCACCGAGCAGCTTGAAAGCCGGATCGGTGCCGGGCTCGCCAAGGGCACGACGGATACCACCACCCGTATCGAGGAAGAGAACTTCGTCGCCGGCGGCCGGCTGGACCTCGTCGCCGATCGCATCGGCGCCGAGACCGCCGACGAGATCGTCATCGACCTCAGCGGCGGCTCGGTGAGCCTCACCGATGAGCAGCGTATCGCCCTGGCCGCGGCGGAGCCGGACGACCTCGACATCACCGACGACACCATCCGCATCCGCCAGCGTGAGGACGTGGACGTGGACGCCGGCGCCGCCGTCACCGCGGTTTCCGGTTCCGATGTGTTCCTCGGCGGCCAGCAGGATATCAACGTCGAGGACGTCAGCGGCGGTGCCGTGCGGATCAAGACCGCCGGCGACGTGCTTACGGCGGCCCCCGGGCAGGTGGTGGTGGACGGCAACCGCGTCATCCTGGAGTCCGGCAGCGGCACCCTGGGCACGGCGGCCGACCCGGTGCAGGTCAATGTCGCCGACCGCCTCACCGCCCGCGGTTCCAACGGCGTCTACATCCGCCAGGACGGCACCCTCACGCTCCAGCGCATCGTCTCCGACGCGGGCGTGGGCCTGTGGGTCGACGGCGGCGATTTCCTCGCCGGCGCCGACCAGGGGATCGATATCCAGGCCGGCGGCCCGGTGTCGCTGAACGTCAGTGGCGACGTGGGCGATGCCGGCGAGGCCCTGGACATCACCGGCGGTGATATCGCCCTCGATGTCGGTGGTGACGCCTGGCTGGCGGCACTGCCTTACGCCGGCGCCGTGGCGGACATGACCCTCGCCGCCTCCAGCGTGACCGGCACGCTCGACGTCGCCGATGTCCGCAGCCTGACGGTGGACGGTGCCGTGGATACCGGCGCCTTTGCCGCGGCCGTCGGTGACCTCGGCATGACCGTGAACAGCGGTGCCGGTGTCACCGCGGCCGGTGCGATCGACATCACCGGCGATCACCTCGCGATGCAGGGCGACGCCGGCCTGACCGGTGACCGCCTCTCCGTGGACGTGGCCGGCGATATCGTTGCCGACCGTGTCCGCGCCCGCGGCGGCGCGGCGGACACGGACCTGCTGCTGGACGCCGGCGGCTCGCTGACGATGACCGACGACGGCTCGCTGATCAGCAACGACGCAGGGCTCGCCCGTCTGCGTGCCGGCGGCCATATCGGTACGTCTGCCCGGCCGCTGGAGGTCGACGTGGACACGCTGCACGCCGACGCCCTCGGTGGTGATCTGCGGCTGCACAGTGACCACGCCATCGGGTTCGTCGACCGCAGCACGGCCTCCGGCAGCGGCACCGCGACCGCACGGATCGTGGCCCCGGCCGTCACCGGCGCGGACCTCATCGCCGACCGGCTGCTGGTGGAGGCGGGGACCTTCTCCGGGCCGCGGCTGGAGACCCGGGACGCGCCCATGGATCTCGCCGTGGACGGGCTCGCCGACATCGGCACGCTCATCGCCGGGACCACGGCGGTCATCGATGCCGGGGCGCTGGCCATCGACTCGGCCGCCGTGACGGACACCCTCACCGCCACCACGACGGTGCGCAGCGGCGCCGACGGGCACCAGGACCTCGGCACCCTGGACGCCGGCGCCCGGATGAGCCTGACCGCCGCCGGCGACGTGGATTACGACAGTCTCACCGGCGACGCCACGCTGGCCATGGACGTGGCCGGTACCGCCACCGGCCGGACCGCCACGTTCGAGGACACGCTCACGTTCACCGGCACCGGGGACTATGACGTCGGTGCCGTGACGAGCAACACCGGGGACGTGATCGCCGACGATGTCGGCGGCGCCTTCGACGTCGCCACGCTGCGGACGCCGGCGGGGCTGATCGATGTCACCGCCGGCTCCTCCGCCATCGCCGACGGCGAGGCCGGCGGCGTCCACGCCGGGGACGGCTGGTCCGTCAGCGTGGTCACCGACGGGGCCCAGGATCACGGTCGTCTCGCCGCCGAGGGCGACATGGCCTTCGAGGCCGGCATCGACCACAGCGGCTACGAGAACGACGCCGCCGGCGGTGCGGACTTCCGGGCGCTGGACCTCCTCTCCCGCGGGGGCAGCATCCACGTGGACGCCGGGTTCGCGGCAGTGGAGGCCGCGGACGCGTTCGCGCCGGATCAGGCGATCCGGATCCACACCACCGGTGCCCAGCGCCATGGCCGCATCGAGGGCTCCGGAACCGCCCGGCGGCTCCGTGCCGACGGCCGGGTGGAGCTGTACGCGGGTGACGACATCACCATCCGCGAGGTCATCGCTGGCATCGACGGTGAGAACTGGTCCGAAACGGAAGGCGGTGATGCCGATATTGAATCGGCCCACGGTGACATCGTGGGGAATCACATCAAGGCCAGCCGCGACATCATCCTGATGGCCATCAACGGCCGCCTGGAGCTCAACCGCCTCGACTACGGCCGCGGCTACACCCTGGAGGCGGGGCGCGACATCATCGCCGGCATCGGTGGCAACTTCGACTCGGCGGACGGCGAGATCAAGGCCGGGCGACACATCGAGATCACCACCCTGGGCCGGGCCGGCGAGAACGGGGATATCCTCCTCGGCGGACTGGAGGCGACCGACGGCCACATCTGGCTGGATGCCGCCGGCGACATTCTCGTTAGGGTGAACGGGGCCGGGGCCCGCGCCACCAGCGGCCTGATGACCGCGGGTGCCGGGGTGGACCTGGCCGCCGATGGGGATATTCGCGTCGATACCGGCATCGACGCGGGCGACGGCATCGACGCGGTCTCCGGTGGCGACATCACCGTCGGTGGCTTCCTGCGCAGCGGCGGCGCCCAGGACCTGAAGGCGGCGGGCGAGATCACCTTCAACACCGCGGATGCCGGCGGCGACGTGGACCTGGACGCGGTGCTCGGACCGGTCCGGTTTGTCACCGTGGACAGCGGCGGTGCCGTCACCGGCACCAGCGGCGGCGATCTCACCGGCGAGCGCGTCTCGGCCGACGATGAGGTGCGGCTCGCCGCCGGTGTGCGCGACGGTGCCGTGACCCGGCCGGCGGACCTGCGCCTGACCCGCCTCGACGGCCGCACCGGGGAGCTGACCGCCTCCGACGAGCTGCGGGTCGACGATGCCCGTGTGGCTGACCGGCTGTGGCTGATGGCCCGGGATGTCGACGTCGGTGCCACCCAGACCGGTACCGGCGTCCTGGACGGCCGGATCACCGGCGCCCTCGGCGGCGTCGCCGATGTGGCACGGCTGACCCTCGATGCCGCGGCCGGCCGGGGCGCGGTGTTCGACCGTGTTTACGGCCGTCAGGTACGCATCGACACGACCACCGACCGGGTCCACATGATGGATGCCTGGATCCCGCAGTGGCTTCGGCTGAACACCGCCGAGGCGGCGGTGCTGGCGGACAACGTCGATCCCACGTCCGATCCGGCCATCGACATCCAGCTCCACGAGCTCGACTACCGTTTCGAGTTCGAGATCGACGGGACCGACGCCTTCACCGACGCCTACGTCACCCGCTTCGCCAACGGCTATGCCGTCGAGGTGCCGAACTACAACGCCGACCACAACCGTGGCGGCACGCGCACCGGCGGCACCGGGGCGGCACGGCGCACCGCGCAGAAGAGCATCGTTCGCGAGGCCTCCCGGGTGCTTTCGGTGCAGCCGCCGGTCACCCCGGGGCTGCCCGTGGAGCCGGTGAGCGTGGGTACGGGCGGCGCGGTATCGACCTCCGGCGGTCGCGCCGGGATGTTGCAGAACGATGGAGACCGCAATAGTGATGCGATTTGAAGCGCGGGTCTGCGGACTCGCTGCCGGCCTGAGCCAGGTCGCGGCGGCGGTCCTGCTCGCGGTGCCGGCCGTCGCCGGCGCCCAGCAGGCGGCGGATGCCCCGGAGCCCGGTGCGATCCAGGAGCAGCTCGATCGTGAGCGCCGCGACCTCGAGGCCGCCCAACAGCCCGGGGATGAGGGTCCGGTGCTGGATGTGCCCGAGATGCGTTCCGGAAAACTGCCGGAGACCGGCGAGCGGTTCACGCTCAAGGGCGTGCGCTTCACGGAGTCGACGGTGATCCCGGAGGAGCGCCTGCGCGCCATCGCCAGCGATTACGTCGGCCGCGAGGTCGGGTTCGACGACCTCAACGAGATGGTGGCCCGGATCAACCGCATCTACGATGAGCGCGGCCAGCTCACCGCGCGGGCCATGATCCCGCCCCAGCGGCTGGACGACGGCATCCTGCGCGTGACCATCGTCGAGGGCAGGCTCGGCAGTCTGCGTATCGAGGGCAACACCTATACGCACGAGGACTACATACGCTCGGTCATCCCGGTGGCCCCGGGGGAGTTTGTCGACGTCCCGGCGCTGCGCCAGCGGCTGCAGACGCTCAACCGTCTCTCCGGGCTGCGCTATTCCGCCGGCCTCGAGGCGGGGGAGGGCTTCGGCGAGAGCAACGTCCGCGTCGACGTTCGTGAGCCCCAGCGCTGGCGGGCACAGGTGTTCGCCAATACCAACGGCTCGGACTCTACCGGTCAGTACCAGGCCGGGACCTTTCTCGTCGTCAACGGCCCGCGCGGCGTGAGCGACCGGCTGGTGGTCTACGGCATCGGTGCCGAGGGCCTGGCAAGCGGGTATCTCGGCTACGAAATGCCGGTGACCGACTCCGGTGGCCGGCTCAATGTCTCGGCGACCTACACCCGGACCAAGATCGTCGGCGGTGGCTTCGAGCAGCTCGATATCACCGGCGATTCCAAGCAGGTCAGCGCCAGCTACATCGGCCCCTGGATGAACTGGGGGCAGACCGTGCTCGACTGGAATGCCCGGGCGTCGTGGCTCGACTCCGGTAGCGAGATCTCCGGCGGCACCCTCTCGGACACCAAGCTTTACCGTCTGGGCACTGGCGTGGTCCTCCGCGGCGTGGGCGCCAGCGGTGCGCGCTGGCGCGTCAGCCAGGAGCTGGTGGTCAACCGCTCGGACGTCTTTGGCGAGGAGACGCAGACCTACGCCACTTTCCCCGGCGAGGCCACCTACGCCCATCCCTTCACGCCGCGTATCAGTGGTCTGGTCAAGGGCAGCTGGCAGTATGCGATCAAGGATCAGTTCGCCTCGCCGTCCTACTACCAGGCCGGCGGGCAGTCCAGCGTGCGCGGCTACGACCGCGGCGTGCTCTCCGCGGCCCGGGGCGGCGCCGTGTCGGCGGAGGCCCACTGGCGGGTCCACCCCACCACGGACCTGTTCTACTTCGTCGACTACGGTTTCGTCGAGGGCCGCAGCCAGGACTTCGAGCAGCTGCGCAGCACCGGTGCGGGCGTCAGCGCGGGCACCGGCACCAACTGGAACGCCTCGCTCACGGTGGGCGTGCCGCTGCGCGACGTGACCCAGGACCAGGACAGCTACCGCATCCACGCGCAGCTCAGCTACAGCTTCGGTTCTTGAGTGACCGCCCGTCACCCCGATCAGCACAGCACAGGAGACCCCCAATGGCATCGCTGCTCTTCTATAGCGACATCGTCCCCCTCAACAGCGAGCGGCACGCGGACCTGCGCCTGCGCGACGCCGCCGGCGACTGCAGCTTCGCCCGCGATACCCACTTCGTGCCGGTTGCCGGGGTGGAGTTCTACCAGGTGGCCGCGGACTATCCGATCCTGTTCGCGGGGAGCGATGAGGACCCCTCACCGGTAGCCCTGCTCGGCCTGGAGAGTGGTCGCAACCTGTTCGTGGACAGCGAGGGGCACTGGCAGAGTGGCACCTACGTGCCCGCGTTCGTGCGGCGCTACCCGTTCGTCCTGGCCCGGGGCGAGGACGGTGAGGATGCCGACATGACCGTGTGCATCGACCAGGCCTACGGGGGTTTCAACCGCGAGGAGGGCACCGCGCTGTTCGAGGACGACGGCAGCCAGAGCGAGTTCCTGCAGCGCACTGTCGGCTTCCTGCAGCAGTACCTCGCCGACAGCGAGCGCACCCGGACCTTCGCGCGGCGGCTCAACGAGCTGGGGCTGCTCGTACGCCGGGACCTCCAGATCACCGACGCCGACGGCAACAGCCGCGCGATCCGGGATTTCCGCGTCGTCGACGAGGCGGCCCTGGACCAGCTGGACGACGCCACTGTGGCGGAACTCCACCGCGACGGCTCGCTGGGCTGGATCCACGCCCACATGGTCTCCCACGGCCAGCTCGAGCGCATGCCGGTGCGTCTGCGCACCGAGGCGGCGTGATTCCCCCCGCGGGTCATAGCACCGGCGGGTCCGTACCCGGTCCCGGCCGGCGGCATGCCCGCCGGGGCGCGCCCGTGCCGGGTATGGCCGCGTCCGTATCTCGGTGGATAAAAAGGGGAGGGGTCGGTGTGCTGGCGCCCCGGGCAGGATTCGAACCTGCGACCTACCGCTTAGGAGGCGGTTGCTCTATCCGACTGAGCTACCGGGGCGTGAGCGGGCAGTATACCGGTGCGCCTCCCGGCGCCCAAATCCCGCCCATAAAAAAGGCCGGTCACTGACCGGCCTTTTTCCGTTATCTGGTGGAGCCGAGGGGAGTCGAACCCCTGACCTCTAGAGTGCGATTCTAGCGCTCTCCCAACTGAGCTACGGCCCCTGTAAGAACGCGAGGGAGTATATCATCGTGCTCTGTCTATGCAATACCGCCGCCCCGCGCGAGGCGGCGGTACGGCGGGTTCACTCGCCGGTCAGCAGCACCTTGATCGCCTTCTCGTCGCTGGCGCGGGAGAACACGTCGTAGGCCCGCTCCACCTCGTCGAGCCGGAAGCGATGGGTCACCAGCCCGGCCGCATCGACACCGCCGGCCTCGAGGATGCGCATGAGCACGGGGATGGTGTTGGTGTTCACCAGGCCGGTACGGACCGTGATGTTCTTGATCCACAGGTCCTCGAGGTGGAAGGTCACGCCCTTGCCGTGGACCCCGATGTTGGCGATGTGACCGCCGGGGCGGACGATGCGCTGGCAGATATCGAACGTGTCCGGGATCCCCACGGCCTCCATGGCCACGTCCACGCCTTCACCGCCGGTCATGTCCATGACCGTGTCCACCGCGTCGCCGGTGACCGTGTCGGTGGCGCCGAGCTGCCGCGCCATCGCCAGCCGGTTCTCGTCCGGGTCGATCATGATGATGCGCGCGGGGGAGTAGAAGCGCGCGGTGAGCAGGGCGGCGAGGCCGATGGGCCCGGAGCCCACGATCGCGACGGTATCGCCGAGCCCGACTTCGCCGTTGAGCGCGCCGATCTCGTGGCCCGTGGGCAGGATGTCGCTGAGCATCACCGCGGCCGCCGGGTCCAGTCCTTCGGGCAGGCGGTAGAGGCTGTTGTCCGCGTGGGGGATGCGCACGCGCTCGGCCTGGGTGCCGTCGATGCGGTGGCCGAGGATCCAGCCGCCGTCGCGGCAGTGGGCGTAGACGCCGCGCTTGCAGTAATCGCAGCGCCCGCAGGCGGTGATACATGAGATCAGCACCGGGTCCCCGGGTTTTACGCCGGCGACGCCGTCACCCACGGACTCGACCACGCCGACACCCTCGTGGCCGAGGATACGGCCCGGTTCGCAGGTGGGGACGTCGCCCTTGAGGATGTGCAGATCGGTGCCGCAGATGGTCGTGTGGGTGATTCGCACGACCGCATCCGTGGGTTTCTCGACGGACGGATCCGGACGGTCCTGCCATGTGCGCTTGCCGGGTCCTTCGTAGACCAGTGCCTTCATCGCGTTGCCTCCCTGCCTTTACAGGCCGTTACGTGGTATCCCCAGTCTAGCTCCGCCGCCGGCCAGGATCACCATCGTCGGTGAGGCACGCCGGACAGCCGCCGGCCGCCGTGCGGTGAGCGGAGGCCGGTGTTCGTGTCAGAATCCCCCTGTCGGCGGGCCATCCCGCGCCCATGGAGCAAGACGTGACGCCGCGGCTGTCGATCATTATCCCCGTCCTCGACGAGGCGGCCGTCCTGCCCGGGCTGCTGGCGTCCCTGGTGCCGTTTCGCGAGGCCGGGGACGAGGTCATCGTCGCGGACGGCGGCAGCCGTGACGGTACGCCCGCATCCGCGGCGCGGCGGGTGGACCGGGTCGTGGGCACGCCGCCCGGGCGTGCCCGGCAGATGAACGCGGGCGCCGCCCGGGCCTGCGGCGGGATGCTGTGGTTCCTGCACGCGGACTCGCGGCTCACCCCCGGATGCCGGGACGCGCTTCTCGACGCCGTCGACGGTGGTGCCGCGTGGGGGCGGTTCGACGTGCGTCTGAGCGGTGACCGCTGGCTCTACCGGGTCATCGCCGCGGCCATGAACACCCGTTCACGCTGGACCGGTATTGCCACCGGAGACCAGGGACTGTTCGTTGACGCCGGCGTGTTCCGGCGCGTGGGCGGATTCCCGGAGCAGCCGCTGATGGAGGATATCGCGCTGTCGGCCCGGCTGCGCCGTGTCGCGCCCCCCTGGTGCGCGCCCGGGCCGCTGGTGACCTCCAGCCGGCGTTGGGAGCGTAACGGCGCGTGGCGCACGATCGCACTGATGTGGCGCCTGCGCCTGGCCTACCGGCTCGGCGCCGATCCGCAGCGTCTCCACCGGCGCTACTACCGTAGTGGCGATGCCCCGTGAGCCGTCATCTGCTGATCTTCGCGAAGCCCCCGCTGCGCGGGCGGGTGAAGACCCGGCTGGCGCGGCGTATCGGCGACCGTGCCGCGCTGGCCGCATACCGGGGCCTGCTCCGCGATACGGTTGTCCGCCTCGCCGGCGCCGGCGGCGCCCGGCTTACCGTGGTTGGGGCCGGGGCGCCGCACCCGGCGCTGCGGCGCCTGGCTGAGCGTCACGGCGGTGATTTCCGGACCCAGGGGCCGGGCGACCTCGGGGCGCGGATGGAGCGCGCGCTGCGGCGCGTGCTGGCTGGCGGCGGTCTGCCGGTGATCGTCGGTGCGGACTGCGCTGGCGTGACCCGTGCCCATGTGACCGGGGCCTTCGCGGCGCTGGAGGCGGGGGCAGGTGTGGTGCTCGCCCCGGCCGAGGACGGCGGCTATGCGCTGGTGGGGGCCTCCCGGCCCGTGCCCGAGGCGTTCGTGCGCATGCCCTGGGGCGATCCCCGGTTGATGCCCCGTACGCGCCGCCGTCTTGCTGCTGCCGGCGTCCCCCTTACCGAGCTGGCACCGGCCTGGGACGTGGATGACTGGCGGGATCTGCACCGCTGGCGGCGCGAGCGCGGCCGGCGGCCGCTTGGAGGTCGCCCGCGCCACGGGTATCCTTGAGGCCCGTCGGGTTCAGCGGCATAACGCTCGCCGCTCAGGGCCCGGATCGATGCCGGCGGACCGCATAACGGCCCGCTTTCCCGGGCAGGTGGCCTGTCGGAGTCAGGCCGCTACTAGGAGTGGCGATGTTTCTGGAGCGCAACCCCCGCTTCGTCAGCCGTCTTACGCGCGACACCCTCGCGATCATACTGGCGGGCGGCCGCGGCGGCCGGCTCGCGAACCTCACCGACTGGCGGACCAAGCCGGCGGTGCCGTTCGGCGGCAAGTTCCGTCTCATCGACTTCCCGCTGTCGAACTGTATCAACTCGGGCATCCGCCGCATCGAGGTGATCACCCAGTACAAGGCGCACTCGCTGATCCAGCACGTCCAGCGCGGCTGGGGGTTCCTGCGCGGTGAGTTCGGGGAGTTCATCGAGGTCGTCCCGGCCCAGCAGCGCCTGGATAAGCCCCTGTGGTTCGCGGGGACCGCCGATGCCATCCATCAGAACATCGACATCATCCAGGCCCACAACCCGGGCTACGTCCTCGTGCTCGCCGGCGATCACGTCTACAAGATGGACTACGGGCCGATGATCGCCCAGCACGCCGCGAGCGGGGCGGACATGACCGTGGGCTGCGTGCGCATGCCGCGTGAGCGCGCGCGCTCGTTCGGGGTGATGACTGCGGATACCGACGGGCACGTGTTGCGTTTCGCCGAGAAGCCCGTGGACCCGGAGCCTACGCCGGACGATCCCGACCGGGCGCTGGTGTCCATGGGCATCTACATCTTCAATCGGGAGTATCTCTTCGAGCGCCTGCGCGCGGACGCCGAGGACATCAACTCTTCCCGGGACTTCGGCCGCGATATAATCCCCGCCGCGATCGAGCAGGACCGGGTGATGGCCTATCCATTCGCCGACCCTGAGTCCGGTGCCCAGCCCTACTGGCGGGACGTGGGCACCGTGGACGCCTTCTTCGAGGCGAACCTGGAGCTCATCGGCCGGACCCCGGAACTCGACCTCTACGACGAGGACTGGCCGATCTGGACCTACCAGGCGCAGCTGCCGCCGGCGAAGTTCATCCACGACGGCGAGGGTCACGGCGGCATCGCCGTGGACGCGATGGTCTCCGGCGGTGACCTCATCGAGGGCGAGGTGCGCCATTCGCTGCTGTTCAGCCAGGTCCGCGTGCGTCCGCGGGCCCGGGTGGAGGACGCCGTCATTCTGCCCGACGTCGAGGTGGGAGCGGGTTCGCGGATCCGCCGCTGCGTGATCGACGAGGGCTGCCGTATCCCGCCCGGGACGGTGATCGGCGAGGACGAGCAGGCGGATTGCGAGCGCTTCTACGTCTCCTCCGGCGGGGTGGTCCTGGTCACCGCGGAGATGCTTGGCCAGGAGGTCGCCCATGTCCGGTGATGGAAACGATTTCCATCGTTTTTCGGCCGACGAACGGTCACTGGCGACAATCCTGTATCCATTGAATTAATCCCTTTACAGCCCTAGAATTAGCTATGTCGCGGTGCAGCATGGCGACAGCAGAATCAGTGGTGTTTTCAACAATGTTCTGAATCGGAGGTTCACCATGCAGAAT
>WBJT01000110.1_pt1 | contig 11372 bp, 10 predicted proteins | sample 5109881 | NCBI WGS metagenome assembly WBJT01 (sample SAMN11895465, study PRJNA545514) | wastewater metagenome | isolation source: saline BTEX enrichment culture, original innoculum from Kuwait petroleum... | place: USA:Stillwater, OK | collected 2018-09-01
TCGTCGTGGCGTTCGCGTGCAGTCGAATGTTCAGCGCCGGGCCTCCTCGGCTAGTGTGCTCAGCACCTCTCGGGCCAACCACAGAGGATAACTCCTCGGCGAGATGCAATCATCCGAGACCCTACACCTACCCTTCTCATTGCCGGTGTGCAGCAGGCTCGGACCACGACCCTGCATACGCTGTTATCCGAGTACCCGGCAATCCATGTGTCGCGTCACAAGGAACCGCATCTCTTTTCTCTCGGAGAGCTGACACAGCGGCAATTTGACCGCTATATGGAGTGGGTTTCCGCGGCATCCACCGAACAGACCCTAGGGGGGGGTCACCGATCTGCTCGTGTTTGCCGGGCACGATGGAGTCGGCGTTGAAGTGGCAGGGAGCGTAGTCCCAAGTCGTTCTGAATTCTCCGCGCCCCTGTGGCGGGGGGTTATCCGCATTACTGGCACGAGGTCGAGATGGGTTGCGAGTACCTGCCGTTTCGTGAGGCGTTGGCCCGCTACCATTCGTCGGGTCGGGATCTCTTCTATCCGAAATCGGTCACGATCAATCGGAATCGTCGGTCACGTTCCGCCGGAATCAGCGGTCACGATGGGCCGGAATACGCAGGTGGGCACCGACACCGACCGCCTCGAAAGGCCGCGAATCGCGCTTCCGGGCGGCATTGGCCACGTCAAACCCGACGAAACGCGCATTACTTCAGCGCTTCCTTTAAGGTCGCAGTTGCCGCAAGAGCAGAAACGCGCGCCGCCCAAGCTGAAATGCCAATCGGTTTCCGCGCATCAGTGCAAGCACCAATTGTGGAAGGCGTTGTCCCTTCAAGCGAATATGCCGGCTCACCTCCGTATACCTTTCTCTATCACCCCAGGCGAGAAACTGTAGTGCGTAATTGAGCCTTACGTAGGCAAGGCGCTGATTCAAAGCCGGCTCTGGGATTCCCGGCATTCTTCGGAGTCTTTCCGTGAAGTGGAGCATTCGTTCGAGGCTCTGTTCCAGTATCTGACCCTCAGACCGGTTAAAACGGTTCGTATACGATCCCGGAACACCCCGCCGATACACGGACATGGTCTCGGGCAGATAGAGCACACCGGGTCTTCCCACGATGGCTTCGATGAAGAAGTCCCCCGTCGGGGGCGTCCCATGAAGCCACCAACTCGGCATTGCCTGGGCGGCTTCTCGGCGCATGAGTACCGAAGCGGTTGGGGCGAACTGATTGTGCCTCGCGATAACCTTTTCTACCGGGACAATGGTCTCGACCGGGCCGTGGTCGAAGCCCTTCTTCTGCTTTCCCGTGCGCATGGAAAGCCGCATGGCCGGGTGCACGCAAAGGTCGATCTCCGGGTGACGTCGCAGGGCATCGACCTGTTTCTGTAGTTTGCGTGGATCGGTCCAGTAGTCGTCGCCTTCACACAGGGCGATGAATTCGCCTCGCGCCTTGGGGTAGGTGAAGCGCTTGGGGCGGCGGCCCCGGGAGAACTGGTTCTCTTCCTGCAATATCGGCAGCACCTGGCCGTCGTGTTCCTTCGCCACTTCCCGGATGATCGCTGCCGTTCGGTCCGTGGAGGCGTCATCATGCACGATGACCTCCACGGCAAAGTCGGTTTCCTGCATCAGAATGCCTTCGAGCGCCTGGCGGATGAAGGCCTCGTGGTTGAAGGCATGACAGATGACCGAGACGGTCGGGGTCTCGTTCAGCATTGCTGATCGCCCTCGGTCACGTGGCCAACCTGCCGAGCCGCTTCTGATAGAAAACCCGCTTTGCCTCCATGTTGGCTCGCACCTCGGGTTCCGGTGCCGCGGGGGCTGCCTCGTTTTCCCGGGCGAGGGCTTCCCTGATCCGATCGGATGACATCTTGGCCAGTGTCTCCTCGGGAGTGTCAGGCTCGTATCCCAGCGCATGCATTTCGGGAAGGCAGATGCTTTCGATGAGGGCGATTTCCTCCGCGGACAGGGCATCGCGGTACTTGCCGAAATTGCTGCTCATGACCGGTTTGCCGAGGTTTTCCCAGGCTGGGAGTGTCTGAGCGTTCCTCCGGGTCAGTTCGTTCTCGTGAAAGCCCAGCATGCCGGGATCGAAAGGCAGGCCGTAGAAAGCGCAGAGGGACCGCGTGACCTCTTCCGTCGCCGCGACCAATTCTTCGTAGCGGATCATCCGTGACACTCCGCCGTCACGGAGAGCGGCATGGTTTTTCATGAATTGCTGCTGGTCCCGTTTCCACTGCTGTGCCCCATGCGCGACACCGCCCGGATGAGTGGGATTGCGCGACCAGGAAAGCGCCATGTCACGAGGGTCGCGGACCAGATAAAGAAACCGCGCTTCCGGGAAGTGCGTCAGGAGGAATGGAGTGAACTCGTATAGCTGGTTTTCCTTGACGAAGCAGTGCTGCTTGCCGTGGGCCCGGGCTTCCTCGAGAAAGATGTTCCTCAGGAGGTCGGCGAGCTGTCCGGGAGGCGCGAGATCGAGAAGGTCATCCTGGCTGAAGGATGTCCTCCACTGTGAAAACGAGACTCCGATCAGTCGCTCGATATCCGTCAGCAGTTCGGCCCAGTGTCCCTTGTCGCTCAGAGGTTCGTAACGGAAAGCATTCCGCGTTACCGGATTGAACAGGTGCTTGGGGCTGGGCCCGCAGACGTTGTGATGTGCATCCATGATCTTGGTGATCAGGTTGCTGCCGCTGCGTTCGGAGCACATCAGGAAGATGAACATGGGAAGTCCTTGTCGAAACGTGTTGATTGTTCAGCCCGGAATGGCGCGATAGGCCCACTTTTGCATCTTCGACCAGGCCGCTTCGACCTCCTGTCGGGAGTACTCGACCAGTCGCCATTGGTTCGTGATCTGAAAAGAGTCGGGCCCGTTGTAGTCGGGAAGGTTTGTTGACAGCCCCAAGGCGGACAAGCGCTCCGTGATCCCTTCATGGTGGCCGCGTGGATCCTTGCAGAAGTCCTCGTAAGCGATGGTGAGTCGCCGATGGGCCGGCACAGACCGCATGCCGATCTCGATGGAGCGGTTGATGGCCGCGATCTGGCCGGCGACCGATTCCAGCGGGTCGAGGTCCTTGAGGTCGGGGTATTCGCGAATGCGGAACGAGTACCACTGGCGGATGTCGCCATACTGGCGCTTGCGGGCCTCCAGTGCCGACTGGATGTTGAACACCGGATCCCGGTGGATGTGCACGAACAACGCATTGTCGAATCGTGCACTCAGGGCCGGGATGTTCTGGTTCATGATCATCGCCTTGAGGGCGAAAGGGCGCTCGAAGACGTTGGCCAGTGCATTGAGTTCATCGCGCAGTCCATCCAGGTGTCCATGGCGCACCAGCTCGTCTTCGGGTAGATAGTCCAGCTCATCGAAAGGCAGGAAGCGCCGCCAGAAGTACCAGAATTCGTTGGGCGAGAGTGCTCCCCGGGTTTTGCCGTTTTCCGAGCGGAAGTCGATCTCGGAGTTGAAGTCGAGGATCTCGTCCCGGAAGTTGTAGCGCGGGTCCGTGAGCAACTGCTGGATCCGTGCTCCGACCAGCGGGGCCCCATAGAAACGCGAAAGCAGGTTGGTCGGGTAGGCGGCCTGCCCGGTCTGGGCCAGCCACTGCATGAACATGGTTGTTCCCGACCTCAGTGCGCCGTGCACGAAGATCTTGGGAAGGCGCTCGCCACCGGAGTCGGCGGTGACTTCATTGTTGGCCGGAGCAAGCCGACCGTTGACCTCTGCCAGCAGCGCCTCCAGCTCCGGGTTTCTATCGAATGACTTTGTGCGTGACTCTCGACTCATCTCGTGGACCGTTTTGATCGGAGCACTATTGGAACTCGATTGCATTCAGCTGACGATGGATTGCCATCTCGTCCAAGGTCATTAGGTGATGCAGGAACGAGGGTTGTGTCGCGATTCCCGGAGGAGTATCCGGAGGACATAGGAAAAGCAGCTCGACTCCTTGTGATGCGAATCGGCCAGGGTCGTAGAGTGATTTGCCGCCAGGTAGGTTGATGTAGCGGTCTGCTCCTAGTTCGCCGCATAAATGCAGGATCCGATTCTCGCCGGTAAGAGTTGGCTGAGGGTCGAGCTCACTTGAGCGGAAAAACTGGGTCTTGATGGGCAAATTTATCAGTGGCTTTTTGATGCTCGTCTCGTTGGTACTGGAGACAGAGCATTCAGCGCTCTCGCCCAAAATCTCCCTGACTAACGAGTGCCACGTATGGAAGCCCGGCTGATCCTTGTAGCAGTGCTCGATGGTTCTTAGCGCTTTGCCGTTGTCGTTGGCATAACTGTGCTCCCGGATGTGCCGGTTCTGGGAGGCCTTCCTGACAGGCAACGTAAAACGAACGACATTGCCCTTGCTGTCGATCACCTGGTTTCGATTTACGAACCCACGCTTGATGAAGTTGACGTCGTCCAGGAATACGAAGATATCGGCGGCCGCTACTAGCTGGTAGTAGCCGATGTACGGGAACAAGTACGGCTGCATGATGGCAACCGTGGTCACGAATTCGCCTCCGCTTCGACGCATATCGTCACGATCCGCTCGACCTGGTCCTCGCCCAGGTCCGGGTACATCGGCAGGCAGATGACGCGTTCCGAGGCATGCTGGGCGATTGGCCAGTTGCCGCCCTTTATCCCGGGCAGGTTTCCGTACATGGGGAACTCGGGGATAAGCGGGTAGAAATAGCGTCGTCCGTAGATGCCATTCTCGCGCAGCCGAAAGTAGAGTTCGTCCCGGCTCAGCGGATAATCGTCTTCCACGAAGATCGGGAAGTAGGCGTGGTTGTAACGTGTCGCCTGGCTGCGCGGCGGGCAGTGGATGCCTTGCACCTCGGCCAGTGCCCTCCGGTAGGTGTTGTCCAGCCGGGCCCGACTGTCGATGGCCTCATCAACATGCTTCAGCTGCGCCAGGCCGATCGCGGCCTGAAACTCGTTTATCTTGGCATTGAGGCCGGGGGCTTCGATTGTGGTCTCGTCGACGATGCCGAAGTTCCTCAGCCGCCCGATCCTTTCCTTGGTGACGGCATCGGGACATACGACAGCGCCGCCTTCGAAAGTGTTGAATACCTTAGTTGCGTGGAAACTGAGGATGGAGAAGTCGCCGTGTCGCAGGATACTCCCGCCCTCGTCCTCGACGCGAAAACCGTGGGCCGCGTCGTAGATGACGATCAGGTCGTGCGCGTCGGCGATGGACTGGAGTCGGGAAACATCGCAAACGTTACCGTAGACGTGAACGGGCAGTATGGCGCTGGTGTGGGGCGTTATGGCGGCTTCGACCTGTTCCGGGTCCAAGTTGAGAGTATCCGGCTCCACGTCGACAAACACCGGCGTGAGGTTGTTCCATAAGAGTGCGTTTGCCGTGGCAACGAACGTGTAGGGCGTGGTGATGACTTCGCCAGTGAGGTTGGCGGCCTGCAGTGCCGTGACGAGTGCCAGCGTGCCATTGGCGACAAGTGCCAGATGCTCGACACCCAGGTAATCCTCCAGTGCGGCCTCCAGTCTCTGGTGCAAGGGGCCGTTGTTGCTCAACTGCCGGTTTTCCCACATCTCCTCTAGGTAGGGGATGACTTCCTTGAGGGGCGGAAGTTGCGGACGGGTCACGAAGATCCGTTCGTCCTGATTTTGCTTATCATGGTTCATGTGCGGGAGTCTTAGTGTCTTGTTCAGATGCCGATCGAGTTGGTTGTTTCATCCTCGACCAGACTCAAGAGGTAACGGGTGTACCCGTTGCCGGGCATCTGCTCCGCTCTGGTGGTAAGGTCCCGGGCGTTCAACCAGCCATTCCGCCAAGCGATTTCTTCCAGGCAGGCGATCTTGAACCCCTGCCGGCGCTCGACGGTCTCAACGAACTGTGCCGCCTCAAGCAGGGTTTCATGCGTGCCGGTATCCAGCCAAGCGAAGCCACGCCCCAACCGTTCGATCTGGAGCGATCCGGCTTCGAGATAGGCGCGGTTGATATCCGTAATTTCCAGCTCGCCACGACGGCTCGGACTGACTTGTTTGGCGATGTCCACTACCTCCCCGTCATAGAAGTAGAGACCGGTCACCGCATATTGCGACTTCGGTTGGCGGGGCTTCTCCTCGATCGACAGCACTTGCCCCTGCCGGTTGAACTCAGCCACTCCAAATCGCTCCGGGTCCTTGACCTGATAGCCGAACACGGTAGCCCCATGGGTTCTCTGGTTGGCCTCGATCAACTTGGGGCTGAAATCTGGACCGTAAAAGATGTTGTCGCCAAGGACCAAGCACACGGGCTGACCATTGATGAAACGCTCGCCGATAATGAAGGCCTCCGCCAGGCCATTCGGTTGCGTCTGGGTGGCATATTCCAAGTGGATACCTAAGTGGCCTCCGTCACCCAGCAATTGCTGGAAGGCGGCCTTGTCCCGTGGCGTGGTGATGATCAGTACCTCCCGTATTCCGGTCAGCATGAGTACGGACAGGGGGTAGTAGATCATCGGCTTGTCATAGACAGGTAGAAGCTGCTTGGAAACGGCTTCCGTCACGGGAAAAAGACGCGTACCAGAGCCGCCAGCGAGGATAATGCCCTTACGCATCATTGCCTCCCTTATCGATGGTGTGTCGAAGGGCAATCATCAGTGATCCAGGTCGATGATCCCACCGTGCATGTCGGTCTCCCGGATGATTCGGTGCCAAGCAACCAGGTTCTGGTACCACTTCAGTGTGATGGTCTTATCCGTTTTCTCGACACGTCCCTGCTCAAGAGCGTCGTGAATCTCGCGCACGCCATCTTCGGCCTCGTAGCGGGCCTTGAAGCCCAGCGCTTCAAGCTTTCTGAAACTGACCTTGTAGGACCGATGATCGGGATCTCCGTACCAATTGATCTCCACGCAGGTGGGAATCGTTCCGGCCACGGCCTCGGCCAGTGTGCGCAACTGATAATTGTTGGCATCGGAGCCGACATTGAAGATCTCGCCGCTGACTTCGCCAGGCTCCGTTTCCAGCATGAAGACCATGGCCCGGACCGTGTCATGCACATGAACCATGGGACGCCACTGGTTTCCGTCACGAAGCAGTGGCAGCTTACCGGTAGCCCACGCGCCATGAGTCATGCCGTTGATCGCGAGATCGAACCGCATCCGGGGCGAATAGCCGTAGACCGTGGCCTGGCGAAGAACGATGGCACAGAAACGCTCGTCAGCCAGTGGAAGGATGCCTTCTTCGGCCTTTCGGTTGGCGCGGGCATAGGTCGTGAGCGGATTGACGGGGCTGTTCTCATGGACGGTTTCATCCTGAAACCCGTAGACACTGCAAGAGCTTGGCAGGATGTACCGCTTGACCCCCAGCTGTTTTGCCAGATGTGCCGTATGGACTCTCGACGTATGATTGATCTGCCACGTCGCGTTCTCGAAGAGTTCCCCGCTGGGATCGTTGGAGAGGGCGACGAGGTCGATTACATGATCGACTCCCGCAAGATGCTCCGGTCGCAATCGGCGGCTGTCTTCTCTGATCAGTTTCAGCCTTGGGTGAGTCGGTAGCAGTTCCCGTCCGAAGAAGAAACGATCAAGTACCCGAACGTCGTAGCCGCGATCAAGCAACTCAGGGACGAGCACGCAGCCTATATATCCTCCGCCTCCGGTGACGAGTACTCGATCCATGCAATCCTTCCTGATTTGAGCGTTGGGCCGACCGGTGTCGTTAGACAGTGACGGTCTTGGCATAAAGGGCGTCGTGATCCGCGCTTTCAATCATAACTGAACTCACTGCACAGGTCGGGGGTTACGGAGTTTGAACATGCCTTTGTCCACCGCATGCCCGGGCGTGCCGTGGCGGTCAATTAATGCGAAGGGCTCAGCCTTGAAGCGAGATCGTCGACGATGACTGAGACCGGGTGTTGTTTCGGTAGCTCCCTTGGCGGCTTAACTGTCACGGTACAAGTCCGATCGACGACGCTGGTGATCGTTTCCTTCTCGAACTTGGTCAATACGACGTTTGAGTTGAGCCCCTCCTGGCGTTCGGTCGCCATGCGCATGAGAAGCGTGGGGACACCCAGGTAGGACAGCTCTTCCTGGTTGCTGCCGCCGTCGCTGATCACCAGCCGAGAACGGGCGACCAGTTGCATGAACGGGACATAGGTCATCCGTGGCCGCAGTTCGATATTCGGGTTCTGCTCAAGCGACTCGAGCCAGCCAAGCTCGGTGAAACGCTTTTCGGTGGTGGGGTGCAGGACGAGGATCACCCGCAGCCGCTCGGCCAGCCGGCGGATGGTGTCACGAATGACTTCCATGCGTTCTCGGGAGTAGAGGTTCTCGAATCGGTGAACGGACACCACGGCGTAGGGGGCATTATCGACATTCCCGGACGCAGCCGACTTGTCCAGCGCGGTTCGCAGCGCATCGAGGATGGTGTTGGCCTGGGTGTCCACGATGGCCGTCCGTCGGCTGTCGACGTTGCCGCAGGCCCAGCTGCCCGGACAGTAGGCGATCCTGGCGACGCGGGAGACGAGGATGCGCGTGATCTCTTCGGGGAACGGGTGTTGCCAGTCGAACGAACGCAGGCCGGCCTCGACATGGGCGACGGTGGTCCCGGAAAAACGACCGACGAAGGCAGCCAACAGCGTGGTGAAAGTGTCGCCGTGCGCCAGCACGATGGTGTGTCTTCTTGGCCTGGGTGCCCAATCGGCCCGCCCGCGCCAGAGTCGCCAGGCGGTGCGCAGCATCCAGAAGCCGGCCTGGACCATTCCCTTGACCTCCGGGCCCTCGTACAGCCGTTCCCGGGGAGTGATTATGCCGAATTCGTCCAAGAGATCGTCGATGGTCGCCTGATGCTGCCCGGTCATCAGCAGTCGGTAGGCAAGGTGGCGGCGTTCGAGCTCGGCAAGGAGGGGCGCCATCTTGATGACCTGGGCGCGTGTGCCGAGGATGGCGACAAGGCGCGGTTTTTCCGCCGGCGTGACTGACATCAATCCCTGCTCTCCGCCCCTTGGCAAAGGGCCCCCGTTCCAGGCGTTAGCGTACCATGGCGAACGGGTCCCGGCCGCCGAGGGCCGGGCCGGTGAGATGGAAGCGAGGACAGCGTGTCGGGCAACAAGGAACATGGCGAGGCAAAACGGTCGAGTCCGTGGCGGGGCGAGGGCCTGGCAGCGCAACTGCTTCGAGGCGGTGCCGGGGGGCTGCTGGCACGAATGGCGGAGGTGCTGCTGGGCCTCGTGGTTGTCGTGTTGCTCGCCCGCTTGTTGGGGCCGGCGGGCTATGGGGTTTATGCGTTTGTCTTCGCGTTGACCGCTGTTGTCTCCGTGCCGGTGCGGTTGGGTCTTCCTCCATTGGTGGTGCGCGAGACGGCTCGGGGCCAGCGGGACGGTGACTGGGGGGCGGTACAGGGGATCTGGCGCTGGTCCAGTGGCGCGGTGCTGGTGCTGTCCCTGCTTGTCGCATGCATCGGGCTGTTCGGGCTTTGGGCGGGCTGGGCCCGGGGGGAGTCACTGCGAGAAACATTGCCATGGGGGCTCGCGCTGATACCGGTAATGGCGCTCGGTGCCATTCGGTCAGCCAGCCTGCGAGGTTTGCGCCACGTGGTAGCGGGCGTATTTCCGGAGCAGGTTCTGCGCCCCGCGCTTATGGCGGGGTTGTTGTTGGTGGTGGTGATACTGCCGGATGTGGGACTTTCACCCGCTGGGGCGATGGCGCTCATGTGCGGCGCGTCCCTGGTGGCGTTCCTCGTCGGAGCCATGTTGTTGAGGCGGTATCGTCCGCCGCCATTGCGACAGGCCAAACCGGTCTATCGCCAGCGAGAGTGGTTCAAATCGTCCTGGCCGATGGCCTTTACTCAGGGTACCGAGCAGTTCATGCGACATGCCGATGTGCTCATGCTGGGGATGCTTGCGGCCACGGTGGATGTCGGGGTCTACCGTGTCGCGGCACAAGGCGCTTTGATCGTTCCGCTCGCATTGTTTGCACTCAACATGACCGCGGCTCCATTTGTTGCCCGGCTCCACTCGGAGGGCGAGCAGGCGAAGTTACAGAAGCTCATGAATCGTCTGGCTCAGGCAGCGTTGGCCTTCGCGCTGGCCGTGACGCTCGTGTTTATCGTGTTCGGTGACTGGTTGCTGCACACGTTTTTCGGTACGGAATACCTCTCTGCCTGGCTGCCATTGCTGATTCTTGCGCTGGGGCAAGTGGCCAGTGCCGGATTTGGTGCCACTAGCATGCTGCTCAACATGGCCGGCCATGAGCGCGAAGTAACTCGGGTCTTGACGGTAGCTGCCGGGCTTAACGTGGTGCTCAATCTCCTGTTGATCCCCTCGTTCAGCGTGATCGGCGCGGCCATCGCTACCAGCGGGAGCCTGGTTTTCTGGAATGTCTGGCTGTGGCTGATAGTGAAATCACGCCTCAGCATTCGAAGCTCGGCGATCTAACTAGCAAACGCTGACGCAAAACGGCCCTCTCTACCCCTGCCCCTGACGCAGACGGGCAATCAGCGCGCCAAGAATTTCCAGCGTCACAGCTGGAAATATGGCCCATAAGCCAGTTAGAGCCCCTATCCGCCGGCATTTCAGAGGCTGGCACCATTCGTGCTTATTCGGAGGCCACGACTATAACGAAAAATGCGATATCAGAACGCTCAGGGGTAATTATGCGACGAGTACAGGATGGGTTCACCCTCATCGAACTCATGATCGTGGTAGCGATCATCGGCATCCTGGCCGCAATCGCGGTTGGCGGTTACATCGACTATACAGGCCGGGCGCAGGTGGCGGATACGCTCACCGTCACTGATGGCTTACGTAAGTCGTTAACCGAGTACTACAGCAACAAGGGTTCCTTCGCCAACGTTGCGAGTGACACGGGAATCACAAACTCGGCCGACCAGTTGAGCGGTACCTATTTCGATACCAACAGCGTGACCGTTACCAGTGGCGGCACGATGGAGGTCGCTATCGACAGCGGGGTGCACCAGGGGCAGACCTTCACCATGGTGCCCAAGACGGCTTCGGACGGCCGGCTGGTCGGATGGCGCTGCGGCGGGCTGGACGCTCAGTACCTGCCGTCGTCCTGTCGCTAGGGGTCCCAGGCCGGCAGATTTAGACAGCGGAGTGCATCGCCACGGTATCCCGGCCCGCCTCTTTGGCGGCGTAGACGGCACGGTCCGCGACATCGATGAGACGATGAATATCACCGGCGGACTCGGCCGCTGCTGCGGTCAGTCCCAGGCTCAGCGTCACGGGGATGGCGGGCCCTTCCGACTGCCGCGCCATGACAGGACTCGCTGCGATGGTCTGCCGCAGCCGCTCGGCAATCTCGGCAGCGGACTGCTCGTCGGTATCGGGCAGCAGTGCCGCGAACTCCTCGCCACCGAAGCGGCAAAGCAGGTCCGTCTCGCGCAGGCCGCCGGCGATGCGCCGCGCCAGGTGGCGCAGCACCAGGTCGCCCACGATATGCCCGT
>WBJT01000112.1_pt1 | contig 11196 bp, 11 predicted proteins | sample 5109881 | NCBI WGS metagenome assembly WBJT01 (sample SAMN11895465, study PRJNA545514) | wastewater metagenome | isolation source: saline BTEX enrichment culture, original innoculum from Kuwait petroleum... | place: USA:Stillwater, OK | collected 2018-09-01
CCAGGGTGAAGCGCACCTCCACCCCGGTGTCGGTGAACAGCACCGCGGTGCGGTCCAGCACCGTCTGTGCCCCGGCATCGATGGCCATGGCGCGCTCGTCGCGGACCGCGCGGCGGAAACAGCGCGCGAGGTAATCCCGCGCGGCCCGCGCCCGCTCGCCGGTCACGCAGTCCCCGGGCAGGCCGGCCAGGTCGTAAGGCAGGATCACTCGCAGCCGCGACGGCGCGGCATACGGATCCGCCTGGACGTGATCGACGACGAGCGTGAAGGCGTCGAATGCATACTCGCCCTCGATATCGCGGTACGCCTTGTAGCCCTTGCCGTCGATGCGCTGGAGCGCGGCCTGGAGCTTCTGCATGAGGATACCTCTTCGCCGAATCTGCAAAGACCGCCCAGCGTGCCATAGCGCCGGCGATTCCAGCAGCCGAGCCAAGGGCACAAGCAGGCCCGCCTCACTCGGCCACTCCAGGCAACCGATAGGTTGGGTAATGCCCCAGGGTGCAACCGCGTAGGTCGTGCGCCGAAGGCGTGCGACATTCCCCGTTCACCGGCGGGGACGTCGCACACGGCCACCGGCCGTGCACGACCTACCCGCGGTGGCGCCCGTAGGTCGGCTGCTCCTGGCAGCCGACATCCCTGTTCATGCAGTCGCACCGCACGATCATGCACGTCGACATGGACGCCTTCTTCGCGTCCGTAGCACTGCGCGGGCGCGGCGTGATAGATCATTCTCGGCCGGGGGGTCACACACGGCTTGGCAGCTGTGCACGCTCTACCTCGTTAAGCGGCTCGGGACCGGCCGAGTTCGGCCGTAGGTAGGCAGCTCCATGCGACCAGCATGGACATTTACGCCGTTGTAATAACAATCAGGTGCTATTGAGCCGGTCCGTCTCATGCTTCATCGCCGCTTCCGCGGCTCGTGCCAGAAAACCACTTCGCGTGAGATGGTGAGCGCGGGCGTAGGCGTCAATTCGCTGGACGAGTCCGCCCGGCAGGGAGACATTCAAGCGGACCGGCTGGGTGTTCAGGCGGGAGACGTCCACATCGATGAGCATCCACACACCATCGTGGTATCGCTCATCACTCGCCAACTTCTCCAACGGCGTCGGGGCAGGCAAGGGCATATCCTCGCCCTCACAGTAGACCTCGATGGCCTCCTGGATCGCCTTCGGCAGTTCCTCCCACGTATCGGCCGCGGAGAAACAGCCAGGAAAGTCCGGAATAGTGACCCCGTGAGCCGTGCTGTCGTCCCCGGGGTGCACATAGACAGGATAGAGCATGGTCGGTTACCTCCAGTCCCAGCCGGCCTGCCGATAGATATTCCTCAGCGTACCGGCAGGCAAATCTTTACGCGGATGCGGCACCACCACGTGTCCAGAACGACAAGGATGCTTGAACTTCTGGTGATCTCCCTTACCACCAACCCGCCTCCAACCTTCCTGTTCCAGTCGCGCGATGACATCCTTGCTCTCATTTGTGTATCCTTACACACTTTAGCTCAACGGATCTACGACATCACTGCCCACGCCGTTCAGCAGCTCCCCGCAGCCGACATGCACGGTACAGTAGAGAAGAGTGCCGCGAAGGGTGTCGGGCAGGCGCGGCGCGCCTCCCCGACCTACGACAGAAGGCCCCCGCGACAGTAGGTCGGCTGCTCCTGGCAGCCGACATCCCCGTTCACGCAGTCGCACCGCACCGTGATTCGACCACGCCCACAATCCCTCCACATGCCCCCATAATGGCGCCATGACCGCCCCGAACCGGACCATCATGCACGTCGACATGGACGCCTTCTTCGCGTCCGTGGAGCTGCTGCGCCGCCCGGAGCTCGCCGGGCAGCCGGTGGTGGTCGGCGGCCGGGGCGACCCGAACCGCCGCGGGGTCGTCTCCACCGCGACCTACGAGGCCCGGCAGTACGGCATCCACTCCGCGATGCCCCTGCGCCGGGCGCTGGAACTCTGCCCCCATGCCGTGTTCCTGCCGGTGGACCTCGCCGCCTACCGTGCCGCCTCCATGGAGGTCTTCGCCCTGCTGCGCGAGCTCTCCGAGCACATCGAGCCCGTGGGACTGGACGAGGCCTACCTGGACGTCAGCCACCGTCCGGAACCGCCGCGCACCCTCGGCGCCGAGCTCAAGGCCCGCATCCATTCGCGCACCCAGCTCACCGGCTCCGTCGGCCTTGCCCCGAACCGCCTCCTCGCAAAGATCGCCTCGGACCTGGAGAAACCCGACGGCCTCACCGAGCTGACCCTGGACGACGTCCCCGACCGAGTCTGGCCCCTGCCCGTGCGCACGCTTCACGGCGTCGGCCCGCGCACCGGCGAGAGGCTGGCCGACCTCGGCATAGAGACCATCGGGGACCTCGCCGCCACGCCCGTGGAACGCCTGGCAACCGCCTTCCCCGCCAACCACGCACAGGCCCTATCGGAACGCGCCCACGGCCATGACGAGCGCCCCGTCGCCCCGCGCCGTCAACGCAAGTCGATAGGCCGCGAAACCACCTTCCAGAAGGACTGCCGCTCCAGCGCCCGACTCGCCTGGCTGGCCGAGGAGATGCTTACCGGGCTCGTCCCGCGGCTGACCGAGCGCGGCCTGCGCGCACGGACCGTGACGGTGAAGATCCGCTACCGCGACTTCGTCACCCAGACCCGCTCCTTGTCACTGAACGAGGCGAGCGCCGACCCCGATACCCTCGCCGCCGCCGTGCAGGAATGCCTGCGCCAGCACACCCTCCACCGCGCGGTACGGCTGCTCGGCGTCTCCCTCTCCCAGCTCACCGACACCCCCGAGGGCCCCCAACAGCTCTCCATCATCCAGTGAGCCCGAGCCTCCTCCTCCCGCAAGCCCCCTCCGTACAGCCCCTCTCCCTTCACGGGAGAGCGGTTTGGGGAGAGGGTTTTGGGAATTCGGGGAGAGGGTCTTACGGAGAGGACCCGTACAGCGAACCGCCCCCGCCCGAAGCCCCCACACCCGACAAATCTCCTCAAACCCCCGACAAGGTGCCGCTCCACGTCACACCCCGATTGCCAAACATGACAAAATGCGGCAATTGCACACGGATGTGCAGGCTGCCCATACTGTACCCGTGTCTAGGGCATCGCGCCCGCACGCGCGGCTCATAAGGAACGGATTCGGAACCGTCGGGCGCGCACCGGAGTGGTGGCACGGAACCTGCTAAGTCCCTGAGTGACTGGAGGGCAGGACCAGGGCGTGGACCGGGGCAACCCGGTTGGGCACACACGGCCACCCGGACAACTTCAGTACTGTTGAACGCAAATGGAGTTCACCTCATGAAGAAGACACAGCAGGGCTTCACGCTCATCGAGCTGATGATCGTTGTCGCGATCATCGGCATCCTCGCCGCCATCGCCATCCCGGCGTATCAGGACTACACCCGGCGCGCTCAGGCCACCGAAATGATCACGGCCGCCGCGCCGCTGAAGACCGCCGTGTCGGAGTACGCGATCGTGGAAGGCACCCTACCCGCTAGCGGTACCACCGACATCAGCTTTACCGACGTGACCACTGACCTGGTATCCGGGATCAGCTGGAACGGGACTACAATCGGCGTCGGTGGTAGCGGCCCGCTCGCCAACCTGAGGATCACGCTCGATCCGGATCTGAATAACGGCTCTGTGAGCTGGGAGTGTAACTCGAGCGGCTCGACTCAGTGGGCCCCGAGCAGCTGCCAGTAAGAAAGCTACACATCCCTCTATTATTCGCCCGGGGTCTCTTATGGGGTACCCGGGCGAATCTATTTTAAACCCGACGACTTTCAGATGCGCCAACTTCGAACTTTCGAGAGCAAGGAAATAACCACAGGCATAGGCCTGTACACATGCCTTCTCGTCACCATGTACACCCTACTCCCCGGCGTATCCGGAAGCTTTCTATTTGACGATTTCGCCAATCTAGCACCACTCGGTGACGCACAGGGCCTTATCGACACCCGTCACGAACTATTCCAGTTCGCGACATCAAATGTATCTGGCATGACAGGAAGGCCGATATCGGTCCTGTCCTTTCTCATCAATCAATACGCGTGGCCCCAATCGGCAACACCGTTCTTGTGGACCAACCTGATGCTGCACCTTCTCAACGGCATCATGGTTTTCATTTTCGCAAGACTGACGGTGACTGCCTTAAACCGCACTGACAATAGCCACCCCCCATTCTTCACGCCTCTCGCATGCGCCGCAATATGGCTTATCGCGCCTTTACATATTTCCACCGTTTTCTATGCGGTTCAACGTATGGCGGAGCTATCTGCGTTCTTCACGCTGGCATCCCTGTCGGCATATATCAGTGGCCGCCTCCGCGTATCATGTGGGCACACCGCCACCGGACTAACATTACTCTTTTCAGTACCGGTGACTGCCTTTCTTGGGTTCTACGCTAAAGAAAACGCGGCTTCCGTGCCACTATTAATTCTAGCCCTTGAATTAACCGTCTTCTCAAAACGCGCAGAAACGCAAGAAAAAAAACCGTCCGAAAAACTTCTGATAGCCGCATTTGCCATCATTCCGTCAGGGCTCATTTTTGCCTATCTCGGTGCAAAAATAATAAAGGATGACGGAACCGCCCGACTCCTCGCCGAAGGCCCGGTTCTACTAGACTACATATACAAACTCCTGATTCCCCAGAGTTCAACTCGTGCTATTTTCTACGATTCCTTCTCAAGCATCCAGAGCACCACAAACACCGAGGCATTGCTTTCGTGGGCATTCATAGCGCTAATTCTAGGCACTGCAATATACATTCGAAATAAACATCCCGGCATAGCACTTGGTATCCTATTTTTCTTCTTAGGACACACAATAGAGGCTTCCGGCCCCAACCTAGACCTGTATTACGAACACCGAAACTATCTTCCTTCCGTCGGCATAGCGTTAACGCTCGCGATAGCCGCAACACTACTTTTCCGATCAAAGTTCAAGACCGCTGTGTTCGCCTCCGCAATCTGGCTCGCCATCTGTGGTGCCCAAGCTCACATGCGAGCATCTTTATGGGGCCACCCCACGCTAGCCTCAAAAGTATGGATAATGGAGGCGCCTAATTCTCCAAACGCATGGTTGCGTCGCGCATTTATTGCCAACCGTAACGGCAACGCCCTAGCCTTAAATATCGCCGTTGCTCGCTGGCACCAACTCCTGCCCCATTCCTTACACCCCTTACTCCTATCCTTACGATTGGAATGCCCACAGGAACAGATTAGTCAGAAAAGAATCCGTGCCCTTATAGAGCTGGCAAAGAAAACCTCCAGCTTCAACGGCATCGACCGATTCTTCAACCCTCTTGTGACACAAACCATGTCAGGGGCATGCAAAGGGCTTAAACTTGAAAACATATACACGCTAGCCCGAGCGCTAATAGAAAATAAAAACATCACATGGCGCCAAAAAGCATACCTGTGGACGCTATCAGGGCGCATACTTCTCAGTCGTGGGTTGGCCGACGATGCATACTCGGCCTTCGTAAAGGCAAACACCATCGCCAAAGACAAGGTCACGTTACAGCGCCAAATCCATGCGCTCGTGGCCCACAACCGGGCGGACTTAGCTCGTAAGCTCTCGAATCATAAGTACTCAGATGACCGCAAAACAGCGTACGGGCCATTTCACATAAGGACAATCTTGGGATATTTGACCGACCCCGGACAACAAGAAAAAACAGGGGAAGGTTCAAACCGGATTAACGAACAGGCGTCACCATCATCTGCCAAGGTTCCTCAATGACCGAAAACAACGCCCACAGTCAAAAGATATCCGTTGTCATCCCCGCAAAAAACGAGGAGGCATCGATTGGCCGAATAATAAAAACGATACAAGATTCGGCAAATGTGACCGAGATATTGGTTGTGGATGACGGTTCCACTGACAAGACCGCTTCGTACGCATTAGAAGCTGGCGCACGTGTTATCTCACGCCCATACAGCAGCGGCAACGGTTCCGCAATAAAGACCGGCACTCGTCATGCCCTGGGCGATATTCTGGTCTTCATGGACGCTGATGGCCAACACAATCCAAAAGACATCCCCCGCATGCTGGAGAATTTGAACAGGGGATTTGATATGGCTGTAGGGGCCCGCCGCAATGGCTCCCAGGCCAATTTCGGTCGGGGTGCCGCCAACTGGATTTACAACCGCCTCGCCAGCTACATGACTGGCCATGACATATATGACCTCACCTCTGGGTTCAGAGCGGCACATGCCGCTAAATTTCGAGAATTTCTTCATTTATTACCAAACGGATTTTCATATCCCACGACCATAACAATGGCGTTCTTCCGCGCTGGATTCACCATAACCTACGTTCCTATCTCCGCCGACCAAAGGACCGGCCGAAGTCACATTCGCCCGATTAGAGATGGTCTACGCTTTTTGTTAATCATATTCAAAGTGGCGACTCTGTACTCACCCTTAAAGATATTCGCACCGACCAGCGCCGGGCTATTCTGCCTGGGTGTCGGCTACTACGCATACACTTATATCACCCAGGGCCGATTCACGAACATGTCCGCCCTCATGCTCACCACCGCCATCCTTGCGTTCCTTATCGGCTTGGTGTCTGAACAGATTACCCAGCTCATGTACAAGGACACCGACCAAGCTAATATCCAGAGCGGAAACCATGGTCGCTGAGGCCGACCCAAAACCACGGATCCTCGTGATCACCCGGAATCTCCCGCCACTGGTGGGGGGAATGGAACGCCTAATCTGGCACATCCTCGACGAACTGCGACTTGACTACGATGTGTATGCCATCGGACCGAGGGGTGCCGCAGCGCAGGCGCCTGACGGCGTAGAAGTCACTGAGGTACCGGAATCCCCACTCGGGCGTTTCCTACCGGACGTCATGTGGAAGGCCGCCCGGAAAGCTGCGAGTTTGCATCCGAAACTGGTGATGGCCGGTAGCGGGCTCACGGCCCCGTTTGCATGGCTTGCTGCGCGGATCGCGGGGGCCAAGGCAGTAGTCTACCTCCATGGCCTAGATATCGAGGCGAATCACCTCCTCTACCGCGCCTTCTGGCTACCGTTCATCCGTCGCTGTGACATCGTGCTGGTCAACAGTCATTTCACGCGCGCGTTGGCCAAGCAGGCCGGCATCGATGATTCCCGCATCTGGATATTGCATCCCGGTGTCGACCTGCCTGACCTGTCCAGTGCCGAGGAAGCGCGGCGACGCTTCCGCGAACACCACGCTCTCCACGAGCGCCCTGTGATGCTCTATGTCGGCCGCATCACGGAGCGAAAAGGGCTGGCTCCGTTCGTCGAGGATGTCCTCCCGACCGTGCTCGATGCCGTTCCGGATGCCCGGCTAGTGGTGATCGGCGAAGAGCCCAACCAAGCCTTACTCCGGGGGGGGTCTGTCTTAGAAAAGGCTCGACACTCGTTGGCACGCCACGGCCGCGAGGACATAGTATGCTTCCTCGGCCCTCGCACTCATAACGACCAGGAGATCAGCGAAGCGTATTTCGCCGCCAACGTTCATGTCTTCCCGATCCAGGACCGTCCCGGAGACCACGAAGGCTTTGGAATGGTGGCTCTTGAAGCCGCGGCCCACGGCACACCGACAGTCGCATTTGCTGTAGGCGGCGTTACCGACGCCGTTCTTGACGGCGTCAGTGGCCGGTTGGTGCCGGCTGGCGACGACCGAGAATTCGCCTCTGTCTTGATCCGCCATCTAAAGTTAACCAGTGCCGAGTCACCCGAAGCCTGTCGCTCGTTCGCAGCCGATTACCGATGGGGGGAATTCGGCAGGAAGCTGCGTGCGATACTGGAGTCGCGTGACGCATAATAAAAGGTCCTCCGTTTCTCCGTGGCCATTTTGGAGATTAATTGGCTGATACCGGCGTTAGCAACGGATTTATGGGAATTCGGATGGAGTTACTTGAAAAGCCAACGGTACTTATCGGGTCGGCTGGGCGAACCGGAACCAAGTTCCTTGGAATCCAGCTAGGCCGCATCATCGAGGACGCGTTCTCGATACATGAGGCGGACGCTATCCACCTTGTGAACCTCCAAGAGGACTTTTACAGGATTCGGCTACTCGGTCTAACAGAAACCGTCTTGGGGAAACTCACGCGCAGGACAGGTACTCGCAACCTGTCTCGCCGACTGCTATCGCATCAAATCAGCCCGCAGGACGCTGGCCGACAGCTGCTGACATCCCGTAAGAGGCTTCACAGGAAAACGGATAGACAACTAATTATCGAATCCTATGGGACGCTCGCCGCGATATTCTCTGCAGCGCCGTATGCCTTTAAGCGTTGGAAGGGGGTTGGGGTTGTGCGCGATCCCAGGACGTGGATCACTTCCTGGGAAGGGCATCGGACGACGAAATATGGGCAAGGTGATCGCGTACAGAGATTTGGCCTAGGTCGTCTGTCTCCAGAACACCTTCAAAGAGATAGCGCAATTGAGGTCTGGCCGGAACTCTCTGCCCGCGAGCGCCTGGCATGGTATTGGGCTACCACGACTCAAATACTGGCAGAGGCCGAAACTAGCTTTGAGGCGGTGCGCTTGTACCGCTTCGAAGACCTCTTCATCGACGGCCATGCCATATACGATCTCGTCGCGTTCTGTGCGGACTTTGGGGATCGGCAGTTCCAATACCGCGATCCGGCACCTTTCATGAATGAGAGGATAAATAGTTCCATGCGGCACGGCATCTCGGACTGGCGATCCTGGTCGGATCGAGACATATTCGCCGTGGAGTTTTTCTGCGGCAGGCTTATGGAGGTCATGGGCTATTCGCGAGACGAGGCATGGATGGAGGCTGCACGACGCGGCTACGGCCGCTCGCCGCTGGCGCGCTTGTCGGACAATGGTGGGAGCCTTCAGCATACGCCGACAATCCGGCCGGTCGAATAGCCATTTCACTGCTGCTTTGGAGGGGTATTCCCTGCGGTGCCGGGCGTGCGGCGCGAATCGATCCAGTGAAGCAGCGTTGCCAGCGGCCCAACCACTGCCAGGCCGGAAATTCGGTTCAGCGCGGCCGCGACGAATGCCAATGAGGCCGGAATACCCACTGTCGCCGCGATGCCAGCCGCGGTAGCCTCAGTGACGCCGAGCCCCGCCGGCGCCACGCCGACTGCTGCGGCAATTACCGTGGAAAGAGTCAGCACGATGGCCTCCAACGCCGCCACAGGATCGCCAAGGGCCCGAAAACATAGCCAAAGACGCAGCGTCCCGATCCCCACTAAGGCCATCTGCGCCGTGACGAGCGCCAGCATCCAGCCGAGTTCCGCCTTGTGAAGCAAGCGCAAGCCGGTGCCGGCGGCCGCAAGCGCGAGAATGCCGCCCACAAGCACACTTGCGCCCGGTCGGTCGAGACCGAGTGCGAGGAGCGCGCATCCGGCCAGTACCAAGGTCACGCCCAGCCAATTCCCGGCCACCAGCACCGTTGCAGCAGTGCCCTGCCGGTAAGTGTTGTCGTCGCTCTTTAGTGCCGCGATTCGCACCACACTACCGCCCGGTAGCGGCAGCATATTGGCCGCGGTGCTTAGCAGGGTAATCTGTACAGCGCGGGCAAGTGGCATGTGTACACGTAACAGATCGGCCGTGAGCCAGAACTGGACGGCATTGGTGAACACAGTCAGCGGCACGCAAAGGAGTACTATCCCCCAGACTCCGGGATCGACATCTTGGAATAGCCCCGGTCGCGCAATGAGCGCAACGGCTAGTCCTCCGAAGAAGACTGCAGCGGCTAATAGCACGCCGGCTCGGCGCACACGCGGGCTCTCAAGGATCGAGGGCTGGCGAGTTAGCGTCCCTATAAGTACCAGCAGACGGCCGACGACGCTCATAGCCGCGCCGCTCCGTCTACCGGGCAATGACCCCGCCTTGGGCACCGCCATTCCCCCGCGCGGCCATACTGCGCCATCCTAGATCGTATGGGAGTACCGATGGAGACAGCCAGTGGGATATAGCGTTCATGCCGATTTTCCGGCACGTCCATTCTGGGTTTATCCAACGGCACATGACTCATGGACTACTGGACTCTGACTTAAATGTTGTAGCTCAGAGGCGCGGTAGCCGCGTATGGCTCCTGCGCCCGCCGATCCCTAAAGGGGCACAGTGCAAGAACTGAAGACGGCTAGGTCATTTGGGTCTGCGAGATTTTTTGGTCGCAGTGGCGGAAATTCTACCCAATCGATCATTGTCGAACTGCCATACCGTCCGACGCAACGCGTCTCTAACGCGATCCAAGGTGACACAACACGACCACTTCGCCAGTGCTTCAAGCACACCGATCCGAACGATATCACGTCGCGCGTGGGCAGAACCGCGGAAAAACGCCACACCAGCCTAACTTGGCATGCTCTCTGCCTATCCGTCTCCCGAAAGATCGAGGCCTATCGAAAAGGGATAAGGGATGAGTATGCACGGCGGGCACCTGGCGCGGACGGAAGGGGGCTTCACCCTCATCGAACTCATGATCGTGGTCGCGATCATCGGCATCCTGGCCGCCATCGCGATCGGCGGTTACATCGACTATACAGGTCGCGGATACGCTCACCGTCACTGATGGCTTACGTAACTCTTTGGTTGAGTACTACAGCCATAAGGGTTCCTTCAACAACGTCGCGAGTGATACGAGAATCACGAACTCGGCCGACCAGTTGAGCGGCACCTATTTCGGGACGAACAGCGTGACCGTGACCAGTAGCGGCACGATGGAGGTCGCTATCGACAGCGGGGTCCACCAGGGGCAGACCTTCACCATGGTGCCCAAGACGGCTTCGGACGGCCGGCTGGTCGGATGGCGCTGCGGCGGGCTGGGCGCTCAGTACCTGCCGTCGTCCTGTCGCTAGGGGTCCCAGGCCGGCAGATTCAGACAGCGGAGCGCATCGCCACGGTATCCCGGCCCGCCTCTTTGGCGGCGTAGACGGCACGGTCCGCGACATCGATGAGACGATGAATATCACCGGCGGACTCGGCCTCTGCTGCGGTCAGTCCCAGGCTCAGCGTCACGGGGATGGCGGGGCCTTCCGACTGCCGCGCCATGATAGGACTCGCTGCGGTGGTCCGCCGCAGCCGCTCGGCAATCTCGGCGGCGGACTGCTCATCGGTATCGGGCAGCAGTGCCGCGAACTCCTCGCCACCGAAGCGGCAAAGCAGGTCCGTCTCGCGCAGGCCGCCGGCGATGCGCCGCGCCAGGTGGCGCAGCACCAGGTCGCCCACGATATGCCCGT
>WBJT01000113.1_pt1 | contig 11086 bp, 9 predicted proteins | sample 5109881 | NCBI WGS metagenome assembly WBJT01 (sample SAMN11895465, study PRJNA545514) | wastewater metagenome | isolation source: saline BTEX enrichment culture, original innoculum from Kuwait petroleum... | place: USA:Stillwater, OK | collected 2018-09-01
CGGGATGTAGTCGTACTCGTCGCCGACGACCTTGGGAAAGGTCTGCGCTCTCCACTCGGCCTTGGCCTGTTCGATGCGTGCCTTCCGGCTGGATACGAAGTTCCACTCGATATGGCGTTGTCCCAGAGGCTCTCCGCCGACGATTGCGATGCGTGCGTCGCGAGTGGCCTCGAGGAAGATCCCTGGCGCGTCGGTGAATACCGCCATGGTGTGCTCCGGGATTGTCGTGCCCCTGGCGGTCAGCCCGCCTTCCACGACATAGACGGCGCGTTCGTGCGCTTCCGGTACCGCCAGGCGCTGGCCTGCGCGCAGGCGGGCCTCGACGTAAAGCGTCTGTGCGTACGTCCGCACCGGTGAGCTGACGCCGAATGCGTGACCCATCATCACGCGGACCGGGACGCCGTCGACCTCCACGCGGGGTATCGTGGTGTCCGGATAGTGATGGAATGCAGGCGCCGTCTCCTCGTCGGCCTCCGGTAGAGCGAGCCAGAGCTGGAGGCCATTGAGACGATGAGGCGCGGCGGTCACCTCCGGGCGCTCGCGCTCGGAATGCGTGATCCCTTTGCCCGCCACCATGAGATTGATGTCGCCGGGCCGAATGGGCTGATAGCTGCCGAGCGAGTCACGGTGCAGGATCTCCCCCTCGAAGAGATACGTCACGGTCGCCAGGTTTATGTGCGGATGCGGCCTTACGTTGATGCCGTCGCCTGGTGGGAAGTCCGTGGGACCCATGTGGTCAAAGAAGATCCACGGCCCGACCAGCTTGCGCTCGCGGGTCGGCAGCACGCGCCGGACGGAGAAGCCGCCGAGGTCGCGCTTGCGGGGCTCGATCAGCAGCTCGATGGCGTCGCAGCTCCGGGGGGCACTGCAGTCCTGCTCGTAGGTTTCACTGGATTCCGGGGCCAGGTTGCTCATCATTCCCTCCGGCGGCGGCGATTTTCCGTCGCGACGTGGTAATGGTAGATCGCACGGCACGGCGATGCCTGTGCCGGGGAAATGCGCCTGCCCCTCTGTCGGATCGTTATCGTTGCCCGTTCGTCGAACTGATTTCTCTTAAAACAATTCCTTATCGGCAAAGTCTAGAGAAGGTTCAAGCGTTCCCCGATCACCGCGGCGCGCTCGGCGGTGGTGTTCGCGAACGCGACACGCAGGTAACGCGCCTGGTCCGGGCCGAAGAAGTCTCCCGGCACGGTCACCACGCCGGCGTCCCTCGCCAGCCGCTCGGCGACCCCGCTCGAGGTCTCGTCCGGAAAAGGATGCCGGATGTAGGCGAAGTACGCGCCCATCGAACTCACCGGCCAGTCGGGCACGCCGGTCATCGCGTCGCGGAACGCCTCGGCACGCCGTGCCATTTCGCGGCGGTTGTCCTCGCGCCACGCCGCGAGCGCCGGCAGGGCCCGCGCCACGGCGAACTGCGGGACGCGCGGGGCGCAGATCTGGAGGTTGTCCATGACCTTGGCGATCTCGGTGATGACGTCCGCGCCGGCGGTGACGGCGCCGAGCCGGTGCCCCGGGATGCAGAAGGACTTCGAGAAGCTGTAGAGCTGGATGACGTCGTGCGTCCAGTCCGGCTCGCCGAACAACCCATGGGGCATCTGGTCCTGCGCCGGGAGGAAGTCGCGGTAGGTCTCGTCGACGATGAGCCAGAGCCCACGCCGCCGGCAGACGGTGTGGATGGCCGCGACGGTCGCCGGCGGATAGATCGCCCCGGTCGGGTTGTTCGGCGTGACCAGTACCACCGCGCGGGTCCGTGGGCCGATGGCGGCCTCTACCCCGGTGGGATCGGGTACGAAACCGTATTCCGCGAGGCTTTCCAGGTGCTCCGTGCCGATGCCGAGCATCGACAGCGAGCTCTCATGGTTGAAGTAGAACGGATTGACGAGCAGCACGTTGTCGCCGGCCCCCGCCACGGCCATGACCGCGGCCAGAAACGCCTGATTGCAGCCGGCGGTGATGTGCACGTTCTCCGGGCGGATGTCGCCCTTGTAGAGCGCGCTGACATGTTCGGCGTAGGCACTGCGCAGCGCGGCCTCGCCTTCGATGGGGCCGTAACCGGCGAATTCCGCGCTCCCGGCGGCCTCTGCGAGCCAGCCCAGGATGTCGGGGTGCGGCGGGTAGCCCGGCACGGCCTGGGCCAGGTCCACAAGGGGGCCGTGATCGCCGCTGTATGCCCTCGCCCACTGCTGGACGGCGGCGATGGGGGGCGGCGCGAGGCCGTGCACGGCGGGGTTGAATCCGGCGGTGTCGGTCATGGGGTTTCCGGCTGTGTCGCTGTCTCGTGTGTCGTGTCGGGGGCGAAATGCCTGCTGCGTCAGTGATCTGTACCGTCGCGGGGTGCGCCCGCCCCGGTCGCCGCCGCGGCATCGTCATGCCCGGCCCCGGAGGGGACATTACCACTACTGCGCCGCCGCCCGCTCCTGCGTGTGCCGGACTGTGGCTCCGCCAACGCGTTGCTGCCGTCGCGGGCGGCGTAGAGCCAGTCTATGAACACCTTCACGATGGGCGCCGCCCTCGCCTCGCTGCGGCAGGCGACGTAGAAGCTGTCCACGGCCGGCACGGAGCGGTCGAAGGGGCGGACGAGCACGCCCCGGGAGAGCAGTCCGCTGGCGGTCATGGTATCGCCCAGGGCCACGCCGTGGCCGAGCACCGCCGCCTCCAGGCCAAGGCGCGCGTCGCTGAGGAAATGATGGGTGCAGCGCCCGGCGAGGTCCGGGGCATCCAGCGCGCAGAGCCAGGCGTGCCATTCCCGGTGATCGGCGATGTGGAGCATTACGTGCTGTTCGAGGTCCCGGGGCGTGCGTAGCGGTCGGCTGTTCAGCAGCGTCGGGCTGACCACCGGGAAGAGCTCGAGGTTCGACCACAGCCGCACCCAGCAGTCCGTCAGGTTGCCGTCGCCGTAGAGGATGCAGACGTCGTGCTCCGGCGAGTGCACGTTCTGCGGATCGTTGGATGAGGTCAGGGTCAGGCGGACGTCCGGGAACTGCTCGTTGAACTCCCGGATCCGCGGCAGCAGCCAGAACGAGAGCAGCGCCGGCGTGCAGCTCACCGACAGGTCTCCACGCGTGGAAGGCCGCCGGATCTCCGCCATCGCGGTGGCGATCTCCTCGAACGCCGAGGATACCGAAGGCAGCAGCCGTGCCCCCTGCGCGGTGAGCTTGAGGCGCTGCGCCTTGCGCTCGAAGAGCTGCACGTCGAGGGATGATTCCAGGGCGCGGAGCTGGTGACTGACGGCGCCGTGGGTCACGTTGAGCTCCCGCGCGGCCTCGGAGACCGAGCCCCTCCGGGCGGTGGCCTCGAAGGCGCGGAGCGGATTCAGCGGGGGTAACCTGGAAGGCATTGTCAGGCCTCTCTTCGTGAGAAAAACTCACAAACAACAGAATAACATTGTCAATTGAACTTTCATGTCGCGTTGCAATACTTCAGTAATAGCCAAACGGGCAGTTCTGGAACAGCGGGCCGGCACCGATAGCCTCGGTGGCCCGCACAACATTGAGTGGACGTAACATGGCCTGGGATCAGGACAAGCTCGAAGCACTGCGGCAGCGCTACTCGTCCAGCGGCGGTGACGATTTCCACGACCCGCGCTTCAAGCGCGTGGCGGCACAGGTGTTCGAGGGCGGAAACCGCTCCGCGCCCTATGCCGGGGTGCCCACCTTCCTGGATGCGCCCTACTCGCCCGTCGATCCCGCCAATCCGGACTTCGGCGACCTGCAGGTGGGCATCGTCGGCGTGCCCATGGATCTGGGTGTGACCAACCGTCCCGGGGCGCGTTTCGGGCCACGGGCGCTGCGCGCCATGGAGCGTATCGGCCCCTACAACCACGCGCTGGACTGCGCGCCGGTCATGGATCTCCGCGTCGCGGACATCGGCGACGTGCCCATGCGCAGCCGGTACCGCCTGGAGCAGAGCCTGGAGGATATCGAGGCCTTCCTGGCGAGGCTCGTGGATGCCGGCGTGGTGCCGCTCTCAGCCGGCGGTGACCACTCGATCACGCACCCCATTCTCAAGGCCGTGGCGCGGCGCCATGGGCCCGTGGGCCTGGTCCATATCGACGCCCACTGCGACACCGGCGGGCCGTTTGACGACACCAAGTTCCACCACGGTGGACCGTTCCGCAACGCGGTGCTGGACGGCGTCCTCGACCCGACACGCACGATCCAGGTCGGCATCAGAGGTTCCGCGGAATACCTCTGGGAGTTCTCCTACGATGCGGGTATGACCGTCATCCACGCCGAGGAGGTGCCGGGCATGGGCATCCCCGCGGTGATCGAGCGCGCCCGCGAGGTGGTCGGCGGCGGGCCGGTGTACGTCTCCTTCGACGTCGACGGCATCGATCCCTCCTTCGCGCCGGGCACCGGCACGCCGGAGGTCGGCGGCCTGAGCTCCCGCGAGGTGCTGGAACTGCTGCGCGGGCTCAAGGGACTTGAAATCGTGGGCGGCGACGTCGTCGAGGTCGCCCCCGAGTACGACACGACGACCAACACCGCCCACGTCGGTGCCCAGGTGCTCTTCGAGATCCTGAGCCTGATGGTCTACAGCCCGTCGATGGCGCGTCCGTCGCGGGAATGAACCGAAGCAAACGTCCAAAGAAGCCGGGGAGATACATATGAGCGACGAAACCAAGAACGGCATCACGCGCCGGGAATTCATCGGCGCCGGTCTGGCGGGGGCGGCGATGCTGTCCATGCCGCCGATCCTGCGGGCACAGAACCGGACCCTGAAGGTCGGCGTCTACGGCGGCTACTTCAAGGATTCCTTCGACAAGCACATCTTCCCGGACTTCACCAAGGAGACCGGCATCGAGGTCCAGTCCGTCGCCGAGCCCACCGGCGAGGCCTGGCTGGTTCAGCTCCAGAACGCCGCCCGTGCCGGCCAGGCCCCGGCGGACGTCTCGATGATGGCCCAGGTGCCGCGGCTCAAGGGGGCCAATGCGAAGCTCTGGGCACCCCTTGATGCGGCGAAGCTCGACAACCGCAAGTACCTGCTGGATAACTTCGTCCATACCTATGACGACGGCAGCATCTCCGGTCTGGGGGCGGTGAGCTGGTACATCACCCTGGTGACCAATACCGATACCTACCCCGAGCCGCCGGAGAGCTGGGCCGCCTTCTGGGACCCGGCGAACCGCGACAAGCTCGGCCTGCTTGCCCTGGTGAGCAATTCGTTCCTCCTTGAGATCACCGCGAAGACCTTCTTCAACGGCCACGACAGCCTCAAGAGCGAGGACGACATCCTCAAGGTCCTCGACAAGCTCGCCGAGGTGAAGCCGAACGTGCGTCTGTGGTACCGCGATGAGGGGCAGTTCCAGCAGGCGCTGCAGAGCGGCGAGATCCCCATGGGCCAGTACTACCACGACGTCACCGGTCTCGCCGCGGCGGACGGCTTCCCGGTGCGCTCGACCTTCCCGAAGGAAGGCGGCGTGCTCGATTCCGGCTCCTGGTGCGTGTCCAAGGCCTCCAACCGGCTCGAGGAGGCGCACGTGTTCATGAATTACATGTGCCGGCCGGATATCCAGGCCAAGCTCGCCCGCCGGGTGGGCACAGCGCCGACGGTCAAGCGCGAGCACCTGGACCTCAGCGACGAGGAGTTCGCCGCGGTGGCCAGCGACAAGCCCCCGATCCTGCCGTACTACCAGATGTATCTGGATCGTGGCGACTGGCTCTCGGACCGCTGGACGGCGATGATCACCGGATAACCCGGAACCGCGGGCGGTGCCGTAACGGCACCGCCCTCCTCGCCCACTTGAAAAATCATCATTAACCACCTGGAATCCCAATGAATGCAGACAGCCACGACGCGCTGACGCTGCAGGGCGTCAGCCGGCATTTCGGTGACGTCGCCGCCGTCTCCGAGGTGGACCTCACCGTGCCCCGCGGGAAGCTGGTCTGCTTTCTCGGCCCCTCCGGCTGCGGCAAGACCACGCTGCTCCGGCTCATCGCCGGGCTGGACATGCCCACCGGCGGGCGCATCGAGCTCGCCGGCCGGGACGTGACCGCCCTGCCCGCGCACAAGCGCAACCTGGGCATGGTGTTCCAGTCGCTGGCGCTGTTCCCGCACCTGAGCGTCGCCGAGAACATCGCCTATTCACTGCGTATCCGCGGGCAGGACAAGGCCGCCCAGCGCCAGCGCGCCGAGGAGCTGTTGGACCTGGTGCGCCTGCCAGGGGTCGGTGACCGCCACGTCTCCCAGCTCTCCGGCGGCCAGCGCCAACGCGTCGCGATCGCCCGGGCGCTGGCCCTGGAGCCCGAGCTGTTCCTGCTCGACGAGCCGCTCTCCGCTCTGGACGCCAAGCTCCGCGAGGAGATGCAGGTGGAGCTCAAGCTGCTGCAGCAGCGCGTCGGCGTGACCACCATCCTGGTCACCCACGACCAGCGCGAGGCCATGACCATGGCGGACATGGTGGTGGTCATGCGTGACGGCGAGGTGCAGCAGATCGGCACGCCACTGGAGGTCTACCGGGACCCGGCGAATGCCTTCGTCGCCGAGTTCATCGGTACCAGCAACCTGCTCCAGGGCGAGGTGGTGGACGACACCAGCGTGCGCGTCGACGGCCATGTGCTCCAGGCCGCGCGGCTGCCCGCCGGCGCTGCGGCGGGCACCGCCGTCACCGTCTCGGTCCGCCCCGAGGACGTGCACCTCTATGCCGGCGACGAGGATGGTCCGAACCGCCTCTCGGGAACCGTGGCGTTCGTGCGCGACGTGGGTCAGAGCGTCGAACTCTATGTGGACTGCGGCGGCACGCGTATCACCAGTCACGTCCAGCCCCGCGATAAGCCGGATGTCCACCAGGGCCAGACCGTGACGGTGGAGCTTCCCCCCGAGGCCTGCGTGGTACTGAAGCGATGAGCACGACTGCGACCGAAGGCACGACGGCCCGCAAGTGGCTTTTGAGCTATCCGACCCTGATGCTGGGCGTGTTCTTCGTGGGCCCGTTCGGAATCATGCTCGCGGTGAGCTTCTTCCAGCGCGTGGAGAGCGCGTTCTACAAGCCGGCGTTCGTATTCTCGAACTACGCGCGGCTGTTCTCCTCGCTGTTCCTGGACAACCTCGCGTTCTCGCTCTATCTGGGCATGCTGGTCGCCGTGATTAGTGTCTCCGTGGCGTTCCCGTTTACCTACCTGCTCTCGCGCATGCGCATGCGTACGCAGACGATCTGGTTGGTGTTCCTGCTCTCGGTGCTCTCGCTCTCCGAGGTGATCATCGCGTTCAGCTGGTCGATCCTGCTCTCGCGCACCGCGGGGGTGTCCAACCTGCTGGTATGGCTCGGGCTGATGGATCACCCGGTGGGGCTCGCGCCCGGGTTCACCGCGGAGGTGCTGGGCTACTGCTACCTCACCCTGCCCTACACCGTGCTCATGCTCTACCCGTCCATGTCGCGGCTGGACCCGGAGCTCACCGAGGCCGCGCGCACCCTCGGGGCCTCGCCGCAGCGGGCGTTCTTCAACGTGGTGATCCCGGCGATGCGCCAGCCGATCGTGGCCTCGCTGATCCTGGTGTTCGTGTTTACTCTGGGCGTCTACCTGATCCCGCAGATACTGGGCAATCCGGAGCACTGGACCCTGTCGGTGCTGATCACCGACCAGGCGGTCTACCAGTCCAACGTGCCGTTCGCGGCGGCGCTGGCGGTGTTCCTGCTGCTGACCAGCCTGGCGCTCATTTTGCTGACCTTCGTGCTGGGTGCGCGTGAGCGTATCCACACCGCGAGCTGAGGGCCGCTGCCATGACCCGCACCGTCCGCAATCTCTATTTCGCCGCGGTGGCCGTGTTCCTGGCCTCGCCCATCGTGGTGGTCCTCGGCGTCTCGCTGAACGCCAAGAAGCGTCTGTTCTTCCCGCCGGATGGGGTGTCGCTGCGCTGGTATGCCGACATGCTCACCGACGCCGCCTGGCGCGGGCCCATCGAGAACAGCCTGATCATCGCCACGGTGGCAGGCCTGGTCGCGACCTCCATCGCCCTGCCCCTGGCCTATGTGCTCTGGCGCCATCGCCTGCTCTACGCGAAGATCCTCTACGGTCTCGGCATCGCGCCGTTCATGCTGCCGCCGGTGATCACCGCGGTGGGCTTCATGGTCTTCTGGGCGGCGCTGGGCCACTACGGGCAGTTCGAGAATGTCGTGATCGCCCACGGGATCTTCCTGGTGACCCTGCCGCTGATGACGATCTCCCTCGGCCTGGAGGCGCTGGACCGGGAGATGCTGGAGGCCGCACGCACCATGGGCGCGGATGAGAAGACGACCTTCCTGACCGTGGTCCTGCCACTGGTCCGCCCTTACATCATATCGGGTTACGCGTTCACCTTCGTGCTCTCCATGAACGAGTACATCATCGCGTACATGGTTGCCGGCTTCACGGTCGAGACCCTCCCGATCAAGATCTTCAACGCCCTGCGCTACGGCTACTCGCCGGTGATGGCCGCGGTGGCGGTGATGTTCGTGATGATCGCCATCCTCGTGTTTGGACTGATCGGTCGCTTCGGGAACCTCCCGCGCCTGCTCGGGCGCTGGGAGCCGATGGACCGGTAATGGCCGCGGGAGCCGCCACATGAAGCTCGCGATACACCAGACCGCCGGCAACGCCGGCGACCCCGCGGCGAACATCGCCGATCTGGAGCGCACCGCGGCGCGCGCGGCGGCGGAGGGCGTCGCGCTGCTCGTGCTCCCGGAGATGTGGCTGAGCGGCTACAACATCGGCACCGACGCCTGGTCCCTGGCGGAACCGGCGGACGGCCCGTCCGCCGAGCGCATCGCGGCGATCGCCCGCGAGGCGGGGCTCGCCATCCTCTACGGCTACCCGGAGCGCTCCGCCGCCGGCGTGTACAACGCGGCCCAGCTCATCGACGCGACGGGCGGGCGCGTCGCCGGGATGCGCAAGGCACACCTGTTCGGTGACGGGGAGCGGCGATTGTTCCTGCCCGGCGACACTGGCCTGCCCGTGGTGGACTGCGCCGGGCTGCGCTTCGGCATCCTGATCTGCTATGACGTGGAATTCCCGGAGGCGGTGCGTCACGCCGCGATCCACGGCGCGGACGCCGTGCTCGTGCCCACCGCCCTATTCCATCCCTTCAGTTACGTCGCCACTCATGTGGTGCCCGTAAGGGCCTGGGAAAATGGCCTTTTCGTCGCCTACGCGAACCGCTGCGGTGCCGAGGACGGGGTGCGCTATACCGGTCGCAGCTCGATCTGCTCGCCGAACGGCGAGCCCATCGCCGCCGCCGGGGCGGATGAGGCGCTGCTCGTCGCCGAGGTCGATCCCGCCGCCTTCCGCCGGGACGACCCGGTCGGCAACACCTACCTGCAGGATCGCCGCCCGGAGCTCTATGCCGACCTGAGCGCCCCCGCCGTCCGCCGCTGAGTCCCCGTGACCGGCCCCCGGTGGCCGCGCCAGTCCCCCCGACTCGACGTTGGATGACCAGCGTCAATAATCCAGTCAGCGGAGCGGACTAGATTGGCAGTGGGCATTGGAGCATTCCACAGGGAGGCCGCCATTGGCGACGTCGGGCATCGACGTGCAGGGACTGCCGCTTGCCGGCATCGTCTCGGAGGTACAGGGACCGGTGGTGGTCATCCGCTGTGAGCGGCTGCCGCCGCTGCGCCAGTCCCTGTGTACCGTGCTCGACGGCGAGCACTATGTCTTCGAGGTCCATCAGCATCTCGACCGGCATCATCTGCGTGCGGTAACGCTCCACACCACGCGTGGGCTGAGCCGCGGAATGCCGGTCTACGACCTCGGCACGCCGCTGCACGTGCCGGTCAGCCGCGGCTGCCTCGGCCGTGTGCTCAACGTCTTCGGCGAGCCGGTGGACGACGGCCCGCCGGTCGAGGCGGAGGAGTATCGCAACGTTCACGCACCGCCACCGCCGCTGGAGCAGTCCTACGGCACGAGCACGGTGCTGGAGACGGGCATCAAGGTCATCGATCTGCTCTGCCCCTTCGCCCGGGGCGGCAAGACCGGCCTGTTCGGCGGCGCCGGTGTGGGCAAGACGGTACTCATCATGGAATTCATGCACGCGGTGACGGCGCTGCACCGGGGCGTGTCCGTGTTCGGGGGCGTGGGCGAGCGCCTGCGCGAGGGTCACGAGATCTGGCACGAGCTGGACCGCACCGGTGTGCTGCCGGACGCCACCCTGGTGTTCGGCCAGATGGACGAATCCCCCGGTGTGCGTTTCCGCGTCGGTCTCACCGCGCTGACCTACGCGGAGTACCTGCGAGACACGCTGCACACCGAGGTCCTGCTGCTGCTCGACAACGTCTTCCGCTTCGTGCAGGCGGGCAGCGAGGTCTCCAGCCTGCTCGGGCGCATGCCCGCGACGGTGGGCTACCAGCCGACCCTGGGCACGGAGGTGGCGGAGCTGGAGGACCGCATCAGCTCCACCGCCGCCGGCGCGGTGACCTCGGTACAGGCGGTCTACGTCCCCGCCGACGACATGACCGATCCGGCGGTCTCGACCATCCTCAGCCACCTGGACACGACCGTGATCCTCTCCCGGTCGCAGGCCGGCCAGGGCATCTATCCCGCGGTGGATCCGCTGGCTTCCGGCAGCAAGCTCATGGACCGCCATGTGCTCGGCGACCGCCACTACGCCGTCGCCGAGGGGGTGCGGGAGCACCTGGCCCGCTACCACGAGCTGGAGGACATCATCAGCATGGTCGGCCTGGAGGAGCTCTCCGCCGCCGACCGCCAGGTGGTGCTGCGCGCGCGCAAGCTCCAGCGCTACCTCAGCCAGCCGTTCCACGTCACCGCCGGGCATTCGGGCATCGCCGGGGTGTCGGTGCCGCTGACTGACACCCTCGCCGACTGCGACGCCTTTCTGGCCGGCCGTTTCGACGACGTTCCGGAGGACCAGTGCTATATGCGCGCGAGCATGAACCGGACGACGCAGTGAACACCTTCGAGATGGCGCTGCGCTCGCCCATCGCGGAGGAGACGGTCACCGGAGTGAGCGATTTCATCGGTGAGGACGCCACCGGTAGCTTCGGCCTGCGCGCCCGCCACGAGGCGTTCATGACCGTGCTCGTGTTCGGCCTCGCGCGCTTTCGCGTCGGCGAGGGGCCGTGGGAATACCTGGCGCTGCCCGGCGCCCTGCTCCA